>Ga0105251_10000865_pt1 | contig 27143 bp, 24 predicted proteins | sample KBSS64metaG_FD_80424 | JGI IMG/M metagenome (GOLD analysis project Ga0105251, IMG submission 80424) | Switchgrass rhizosphere microbial communities from Kellogg Biological Station, Michigan, USA - KBS S6-4 metaG | ecosystem: Host-associated > Plants > Roots > Rhizosphere > Soil | place...
TGCTTTCCACGCTGACTGCGCACACCAAAGGCAAAGTGCTGGACGTGGGTTGTGGCGCTGGCGTGTTAGCTGTTTCACTTGCTAAGCATTCTCCAAAAGTTCGTCTGACATTAAGTGATGTTTCCGCACCGGCAGTTGCTGCCAGCCGCGCAACGCTTGCTGCCAACGGAATTGAAGGTGAAGTTATCGCCAGCAACGTCTATTCCGAAGTGAATGGTCGTTTTGACATGATTATCTCTAACCCACCGTTCCACGATGGCCTGCAAACCAGCCTTGATGCTGCGCACCAGTTGATTCGTGGCGCAATTCGTCACCTGAGTGTTGGCGGTGAATTACGTATTGTCGCGAACGCCTTCCTCGCCTATCCGGACGTGCTGGATGAAACGTTTGGTAATCATGAAGTGATCGCGCAGACGGGCCGTTTCAAAGTTTACCGCTCAGTGGTTGTGCGTGGGGCAAAGAAGAAGCGCTAACACACGCAGTGCCGCTTTTTACAGCGATTAGAAAAGCGGCACCAAATTAACTGTTGACGACGCGCAGAAAACATCTAGAATGCGCCTCCGTGGTTACAATACTTCGGTGTTGTGGGTATGCGAAGGTGGCGGAATTGGTAGACGCGCTAGCTTCAGGTGTTAGTGTTCTTACGGACGTGAGGGTTCAAGTCCCTCTCTTCGCACCATTAACCATGCAAGATATCGTTCGCACTGCGCGAAGGTGGCGGAATTGGTAGACGCGCTAGCTTCAGGTGTTAGTGTTCTTACGGACGTGAGGGTTCAAGTCCCTCTCTTCGCACCAATGCGAAGGCGATATCTTAGATAAGACTTGATTTGCGAAGGTGGCGGAATTGGTAGACGCGCTAGCTTCAGGTGTTAGTGCTCTAACGGGCGTGAGGGTTCAAGTCCCTCTCTTCGCACCAATTCTTATCAACTTCTCAGCAGTGCTCTTTTATCCCTCGGTTTTATCTCGCTATTTCATTGTTCCCATATTCATCATCACCAATGCAAGCCCACTGGCAAATGCAACGCATGACGGTAGCAGAACAAAATGACGTAACCGTTTATGGTACAGCATGGCTGTGGTCACCAATAATCCCAATACAATCAAGACGCGCCACTGACTAAAAGAAAGATCTAGATACAGTAACGCGGCGACGATACCTGCCGGTACCAGCACACCCCATGCACTTTCTAACTGCCGTTGTAACATCATCGCTATCTCATCAATTGGTAATGATAACCAATATCATATGATATTATTTCTCGTTTGTCAGCGATAGCGTATCGTCACTTTTACATGAGAAATGTTAAGCTTTCCGCATCATCAGATGACATATATTCAGTAAGGTGATAGATTGGCCCATAATGTTAAATCTCTGATTAACACCTATTGCCTACATGAAGTAATCACTTTCCGGATATATTTTCCTACTTCATTCACAGCATGATGTCGACCTGAGTCGAAAGAACTATTTTTGATATGACAGCAACAAATTGGTCCACTTTACTCAAAGGGAAACATCAACTCTCTTTGCGTTTATTTTTATTATTGAATGCGTTTTCTGCGGGATTTAGCATGATATCCCCGGCAACTAATACGCAACATATTACAGTACCCATTGTTTTGGTGCTGGTGGTAAGCCTGTCCTGTCTGCTCTGGCAGCTGGTAAATAAAAAGAAACTAATTAACATTAACTTCATTTCGTTAATAATTGGCTTACTCTGGGCGGGGCATATCTATATAAAAGTCTCTGCTATGCCAAATAAAGATGTTTCTTTTTTAATTATTGCCTTGTTGGCAATATTATTTATTGGCGCGATCTCTTTTATTAATAATATACAAGCATTTATTGCCGCATGTCTGCCTGCCACATTAATCATATTGTGGCTTGATCAAGGTGCCAACTGGCCGCGCCTGTTGTATTCAATTGTTCTGCCAGGCGTGGGGATTACCATTCAACATATCATTCATCAACGTCATGATAACTTTACGCGTCGTTTGATGAATAAGCTGCTTGAAGAAAAAGAAACCCTTAACGATCTGAGTATGTTAGATCCGCTTACCGGTTTGAATAATCGCCGTGGGTTCCAGAACCGTTTTGATACTCTTCTCTCAGTTGGCAGCGGCCAGCATTACATACTGCTGCTGGATATTGACCATTTTAAATCCTACAACGATAACTATGGCCATAACATGGGCGATAAGGCTCTGACGCATGTCTCTGCGGCCATTCGTGACGCTGTTCGTTCACGTGATGTCGTTACGCGTTATGGCGGTGAAGAGTTTATGGTTTTACTGGTTGATGTCGATGCTGAACAAGCCTTGCAAACAGCAGAGCGCATCCGCCAACGCGTTTATGATTTAAATATTCAGCACATGTTTAATAAAAGCGTGGCGACCCATCTTACTATAAGCATCGGCCTTGCAGCACTTGAGCAGCACGACATTGAAGAAGCATTGCGCAAAGCTGACGGCGCACTTTATCGTGCCAAGCGACAGGGCCGTAATAGCATCTTTGTCAGCGAAACTATCCTTCACACACAAACAGAACCCGCTCATTTTTAGCGGCTAAATGCCTTGAACACAAAACAACCTTGCTAAAGGCGTTATCTATAGATAGGATTGGCAATCATTATCATTTGTATTAGTGGTTCTGTTTGCCGATGTCGTTTCAGCCTTCACAGTTTATTAATGATTTTGCATGGCAGCCGCCATTTACAAGCTCGCAACCGCCGCTTGCAGATGAGCTACGCGCGCATTTTGCTGTGCATCGACCGTACTTCAACGACATCATCAAACTCAATGAACCTGTGCCCCACACCAGCCTGGCTCTACATCAGTGGGCACAACCTGCGGCCTTAACTTCACTTCTCGCCTGCTACAGTGATCACATTTACCGGAACCAGCCACAGCTTGTGCGTGAAGGGAAGCCGCTAAAATCGCTATGGGCACAATGGTATCTTGGCTTGCTGGTTCCACCACTAGTCATGGCATTGATTACCCAACCTCGTGCACTGGATATCGACCCGCAGCACATCCATGTTGAGTTTCATGAAACAGGCAGAGCTGCTACTTTCTGGCTAGACGTTCAGGAAGATAAGATGGCGACAACAATGCCGTTAACCCAACGCCTTGAAAAGCTGCTTATTAAAGGGTTAATACCCGTCGTTGATACACTGGAAAAAAGTGGTGAAATCAATGGAAAACTCATCTGGAGTAACACGGGATATCTGCTGAACTGGTTTTTTGGCGAGCTCAGAGAGTTGCTGGATGAATCGACAATTGCCGAGTTGCGTCATGCCTGTTTCTTTGAGAAACAGCTGCAGGATGGTCAGGATAATCCCCTCTATCGTACTGTCATTCTCCGTGAAGGTTTGCTGGTACGTCGCACCTGCTGCCAACGCTATAAACTGCCAGATGTACAACGCTGCGGTGACTGCACGTTAAAGTAAAACGGTGGGTTTCCCCACCGTTTCATTGCATTTATCGCTCTACTGTTAAGCAGCCTGTTGGCTCTCTTCTCCAGATGATCTCTGTGCTTCTTCCGCTTCTTGTTCCAGCAACTGCTTCTCGTACACTTTGAAGAACGGGAAGTAGATGATGGCGGAGACGACAGCCAGCAGAATAACCAGAATCGCCGCACGGAAATCCCAGCCCAGAGCCCATGCCGCACCAATTGGTGCAGGTGCAGTCCACGGCACAACTGAAATCACGCGGCCGATCAAGTCCATTTTCATTGCGCCCCACGCCAGCACGGCGTTAACCATTGGCGCAAGCAGGAACGGAATAAAGAACACTGGGTTCATAACAATTGGCGTACCGAAAATGACCGGTTCGTTAATGTTAAAACAGGTTGGAACAATACTCAGACGACCAATGGAACGCAGATGGGCTGATTTACTGCGCAGGTAGCAAATCACCAGGCCCATGGTTGCACCAGAACCACCGACGACGATAAAGAACGTCCAGAACGCTTCCATAAAGATATGTGGCAACGGAGCACCTTGTGCCAGCGCGCTTTGGTTCATCCCAAGGTTAGTCAGCCAGAACATTTGCAGCATCCCGGAAACGATAGCCGCACCGTGGATCCCTGCAAACCACAACAGGTGGCCAATCAGCACCGCCAACAGAATCGCAGGCAATGAGTCAGCAGCGGATACCAGTGGTTTAAACACTGACATAATCGCCTGTGGGATCAACATGCCGAACTCAGACTGAATAAACAAACTCAGCGGGTAAAGCGTCAGAACAACAACTAATACTGGAATCAGAAGATCAAAGGAGTTTTTGATCATCGGTGGAACCTGGTCTGGCAGTTTGATGCCAATATTATGCGCTTTCAGGAAGCGCATCATCTCTACACAATAAACAGCGACAAGAATTGCAGTAAAGATCCCCGTGCCGCCCAGACTATCCATCGGCATGACGCCTTTGGTTTTCGGAGCCGCCACCAGAAGGAACGCCATCAGTGACAACATCGCACACATGAAGGGATCGAGTCCGTGCGACTTCATATAGTGCTTACCGAGGTTATAGGCAATAGCCGCACAAATGTAGATAGACATAATGCCCATCGTCATATCAAACGGCGTCAGAATTTGCCCTTCAAACTGTTTCGCCATATCCAGCCACGCACGTGCAAACCCCCAGGTGGTGGTTGGCGAGAACGGTGGATAGGCAAAGACCAATAGGAACGAACCGACAATCATAAATGGCATCGCGGAAATAAACCCATCACGAATCGCCATGACATGGCGCTGTGAAGAGATTCGTCCCGCAACGGGACTAACGTAGTTTTCTACAAAACGGAAAATCAAATTAAAAGCTGCATGATTCGTAGACATATCGGAACTCCAGTCAGGCTATCAACGCGAATGTAGCCGCGGGAAAAGTATCGCCGCGCAACAGTCCGTAATTCATAGAATTCGGCCCCGAAAACGGGACCTTTTTAGATACAGCTTTCAATTCGACATCAGTGGCACAGCATAAAAAAATCGGTTTCATAGGCTGCTCTTATTATTGGGTACAGGTGTGTGACCGTTTCAGTATTCATCGCTAATTGACGCACTGCAACCGGTTACTGAAACCGGTTGCAGTGAATGTGAAGAAGATCTAGAAATCACTGAAACTTTAGCTTCTTTAGGTATTTCACATCACAACGTCGCCCTTTCATTCGACACAATCAGGGTCGGTTTCACTGGTTTACATATAGCACATACTTATGCCAAATTATTTGCTGAACAGAATGGGAGAAAAGCATGAGCCTGCAGTCCGTCCGGCAATTCTTTGCCGAAAACGCCCCCGATATCGACATCATTGAATTGAATCAAAGCACAGCAACTGTTGCTTTAGCTGCGACAGCCCATAACGTCGAACCTGGGCAGATTGCTAAGACATTGTCGTTGAAAGTGAAGGATCAAGTGGTGTTGGTTGTCGCGAAAGGTGACGCACGCCTGGATAATAAAAAACTTAAAACTGTTTTTGGGGCCAAAGCCCGCATGCTTAGCAGTGATGAGGTTGTTACCTGGACAGGCCATCCCGTGGGCGGAGTGTGTCCTTTTGGCCTGGAAAATCCGTTAACAGTTTACTGCGATATTTCACTTAAACAGTACGAGGAGGTTTTACCTGCTGCCGGAGCCATTCATAGTGCGGTGCGTATTTCACCTGCTCGTTTAGCTGAACTCACCGCTGCACATTGGGTAGATGTGTGCCAATAATCAGGAGACTGAGGACGGATTTGAACTCCTCAGTCGTACCTCATTATTTGCATACTCACTGGTTATAAGGTGGAATATTTAACTCCCGCTTTCCATGTTCACTGAATAGCCAGGCATACATTTCGGCGTCTGTTTTAATTTCCAATCGGCGCATAGCACTTTTTTTTTGCGCACTAACGGTTTTATAATTTTTTTCAAGGACAGTCGCAATTTGTACCAACTTCCAACCTTTACTGATTAGCCGTAAAACTCGGCATTCTGAAAAAGTTAAACTCGTTTTGACCATATCATTAACAGATGTCTGTGATACTTGTTCCTGCAAAAGACTGTTGCTAATTATGTCAATATCACCCAAATTATTAAATAGATTCTCGATAATATTACTCAGTGGTTCATGTAAAGACAGCAACGAAGTTTTTGCTGTTAACAATCTCTCGACCGCAATGTTCCGTAGATGCAGAGGCAAAATAAATATCCATCTTACATGCTGAGATTCTTTTTTCAGATGGCTCAGAAAGTCACATTGCTCTATGAACTCCTGTTGCGAACTATCCAGCTCAAACATGACAACATCAACTTTATCCAGGATGTCTGAAGTCAAATCTAAATAATCAGCCAACAAAATCTGCGAAGATTCTGCCGCTTTTTCTTTCATAACAATTTGTAAACCCTCTCTCATCAAAGGGCGTTTGCTGATAACTACTGCACGGCAAAAAGGGTTACGCAAAAAGGTCCTTTCTTTGTTTACTAGCATATTAATCTCCTTATAAAAATTACTTCCCGGTCAGATCACACCCCAAAACATGGAGGTCTTTATCACAATGTAATCCCAATTTTTCCATTGCATGCCTTTTATGCGAGCTTACTGTTCTGACATCGCGCCCCAAATGCTGAGCTACTTGAGTGACGTTATGGCCTAAAATTAGCTGCTCGATTACCTGAATTTCGCATACCGTAAGCTCTCCAGGCATCTGCTCTTGTAGTATTTTTTTAATCATTGGGCTATATAGAGCGATGCTACTAGAGAACGATTTTATTAACATTTCCATGAATATGGAGGGTAGTTCATATTGAGATATTATTACTCGTACCCCTAGAGATGAAAGATACTTTAGAATGCTAACCTTATGATTATGAGTGTAAATAACAATAGTTTTATTTGGCTTTTCCTTTCGATACCACTTAATAAACTTTATCTCATCAGCTAATTGCTTTGATGAGTTACTGATATTTAAAACAACCATGGAGTGAGGTTTGTTTAATATTTCATCATAAGCGTCATCAATGTCTTTGATGATATTAATCGCATCTTTAATTCCTGGCCCAGTTTTTAGCTGGTGGATTATTCCTGCTGCCGTTAACACGCAGGGCATAATAACCATTATCTGACTTAACTCATTACTTGTAGTGATAATCTTCTTCATATCATTCCCTTGAACAATATATCAAAAATAACAAAATAAAGGATAATAGATATGCATGAAAAATAAAAATCAAAAAAACAATACTAATGAAAAAGAAGCCAATTGAGCGATAAAAGACAGAGCACTAATTTTATATAAATAATTACTGTAAAACAGGAAATCGACTTAAAAATCCCGAATGGGATGATTACGAAAATCTTTTGGCGTAGTTGCCATATGGCGACGGAAAAAACGTGAAAAGTATGTTGAGTCACTAAAACCAAGATAATCAGAGATTTGACTAACAGTCATGCTGGTGTAGAGCAAACTGCGTCGAGCTTCAAGCAACAGCCTTTGATGCAATACATTTAGTGCGCTGTAGCCATAAAACTCATGGCACAGATTATTTAAATGCACACTGGATAGCCCGACGGCACTTGCATAATGCGTTACCGAAAGTTGCTCACGATAATGTCGTTCAACGAGTTGGTTAAACTGATGAATGACCGTGCGTTTTCGCTCAACACGAGAACTGCCACTCGGGGCTGGAGTACATTGTCGATTAAGCCAAACCAGCAAGGCGCTAATCAGTGAATGCAACATCATATCGCGCGCTTCACCCCGGCCCTCATACTCACTTTGCAGAGTGCTAAACAGAGTATTAATTTGCCTGCGAGAGCCTTTCACCGGCAGGCAGGTTGCTTGTGAGAGCACCTGCAAAGGGCGACCAAACTGTTGTTCAAACTGCGTTAATAAAGGTGCTGAAAAAGACAGTGAATAGCCCTGTGCTCCGGGCGAAAATTTAAAACCATGCACGCATAAGGCTGGAACAACTTGAATGCAGGCATGCGTCACGTAGTGAGTACAGCCCTCAATGTCTATCTCCACCTGCCCTTTATGCAAATAAAGCAGTTGAACCAGATCCGCATGTTGATGCGTACGAATATGCCATTCATAAAGGCTACTGCGGCTGTGGATAGACTCGCAATGCAGCAAATCAGATGCAGGCCAGTTCCGGCTTTCACCATAAAGTTTGAATACCGGAATACTGGTATACGGGGTCATGACATCCTCTTTCGTGATGATCAAATTCAATGCCGAAAGTATAAGTTATTCAACGGATTCGAAAGGCAACCCGACATAATTTTCGGCAATGGTCGTCATACCCGCACGTGATGCCAGATAGTAGTCACGATCGGCCTGCTGCATCTTAAGGTCAAACTCATCCATGCCTTCGAAATCATGAAGCAGATTAGTCATAAACCAGCTAAAACGCTCCCCTTTCCATACTCGGCGTAATGCCATTGGTGAATAAGTCTCCAGCAAATCGGTTCGCCCTTCGTGATACACCTTGCTCAAAATCCGATACAGGTAGTTCACATCAGATGCGGCAAGATTTAATCCTTTTGCTCCGGTCGGCGGCACAATATGAGCCGCATCACCCACCAGGAAAAGATTGCCATATTGCATCGGCTCAACCACAAAACTACGTAATGGGGCGATACTTTTCTCAAGTGAGTGACCAGTCACTAACTTCTCAGCCAACTCTTTAGGCAACCGCTGCTTAAGTTCGTCCCAGAAACGTTCATCTGACCAGGATTCAACGTTATCGCTAAGCGGGACCTGTAAATAGTAGCGGCTTCTAGTTAGTGAGCGCTGACTACACAAAACGAATCCCCGCTCATGATGGGCATAAATAAGCTCATGGTTAACTGGTGGCGTATCCGATAACAACCCAAGCCAGCCGAACGGATAAACACGTTCGTACTCACGAGTGACTTCTTCAGGAATAGCTTTACGAGAAACACCGTGAAAGCCATCGCAACCCGCAATGTAGTCACAATCGATACGGCAGGTTTCACCCTGCTTCTCAAAAGTGACATATGGAAAATCACTTTTGACATCAAATAATTGCACGTTACTGACGCCGTATATGGAAACAGCATCAGTTGCTCGGCGCGCTTCCATCAAATCATGAGTCACTTCCGTCTGGCCATACACCATCACCGTCTTCCCGCCTGTCAGTTCTTTTAGCGGAACAGGGATACGCTTTCCATCGACCAGAAACTCAACCCCCTCATGGACTAACCCTTCCGCATCCATTCTTTTACTGACCCCAGCCTCACGTAATAAATCTACGGTGCCATTTTCCAGGATGCCCGCCCGAATACGTCCTAAAACATGTTCGGGTGATTGTCGTTCAAGCACCACATTGCTGATGCCGGCGTTATGCAGTAACTGCCCCAACAGCAAACCCGATGGACCAGCACCAATAATCACTACCTGAGTTTTCATAGGATACGTTCTCTGTAATGCGTTATTAAAATGTTATTTTTATGTTTAACAATTGCTCTTTAATGCATTTTTAACGTCATCAGAGGGAAAAAGAAGGCCAATATCGGTCTAAAACGTGCACTTTTCGAAAGTCATGTAAAGAGTGTGGACGAGTTCATAGTTCGCCGAAAAAGTGTGCGAAATAGGTTATTTGGTTAAATGTTGATCTGGAGCGCCTGAGTCCAGGTAGCGGCATATGCTAATAATGAGGGATGTTAAAATTTGAGCGGCTATCGTCGCTTCTACCTTTCATAGGACAGGTATGTCGGAAGATGTAAACACGCAACGGGACGTGACTCGCCTTTGCATCCAGTGTGGGCTTTTTTTACTGCAACATGGTGCCGAAAGCGCACTGGTGGAAGAACTCTCCTGTCGCCTGGGCATTGCCTTAGGTATGGATAGCGTTGAAAGCTCAATTTCAGCAAATGCTATTGTACTAAGCACCATAAAAGACAATCAGTGCCTTACCACCACGCGTAAAAACACTGACCGCGGCATCAACATGCATGTGGTGACAGAAGTGCAACACATTGTGATTATGGCCGAGCATAAGCTTCTGGATCATAAAGATGTTTTGAAACGTTTTGCGCATATAAAACCGCTGCGCTATCCACGTTGGCTAGTGGTGTTGATGGTTGGCCTATCTTGTGGCTGCTTCTGTAAGCTAAATAAAGGCGGTTGGGATGGTGCCTTCGTCGCCTTTCTTGCCAGTTCTGTAGCGATGTATGTTCGCCTGGTGTTTACCGCACGCCATCTACACCCCCAAATTAATTTCTGCATTACGGCATTTGTTGCTACCACTATTTCAGGGTTACTCATTGCCAAAGGCCCATTTGCCACGACATCAAATATTGCCATGGCGGCAAGTGTGCTGTTATTGGTGCCGGGTTTTCCGCTGATTAACGCCGTAGCCGATATGTTTAAAGGTCACGTCAACACCGGGCTTGCAAGATGGGCAATGGCGAGTCTACTAACGCTTGCTACCTGTATTGGTGTAGTGATGGCCATGTCACTATGGGGGTTGCGCGGATGGGAATAATCGATTTTTTACTGGCGTTGCTACAAGACATGGTACTTGCCGCAATTCCCGCATTAGGCTTTGCGCTGGTGTTTAATGTCCCGCAGCGTGCTTTGCCTTACTGCGCTCTGCTGGGCGCGATTGGCCACGGTTCCCGAATGGCAATGATGGCAGCGGGTATGAACATAGAATGGAGTACGTTTATCGCCTCCCTTCTGATAGGCACGATTGGAATACAGTGGTCGCGTTGGTACCTGGCGCATCCTAAAGTGTTCACCGTGGCTGCGGTAATTCCCATGTTCCCAGGAATTTCTGCCTATACCGCGATGATTTCAGCGGTGAAACTCAGCCACTTTGGTTACACCGAAGACCTCATGATTCAGCTGCTCACCAACTTCCTGAAGGCCTCGTTTATCCTCGGCGCATTGTCGATTGGCTTATCTATTCCTGGCCTGTGGCTTTACCGTAAACACCCGCGAGTGTGATGTGTTTCAGGGCTTCGCTAACTCATCAGTGCTTTGCCCACGTAAACTTGTTTTAATGTCATCAGGCCAGGTCTGTTACCCGCGGTCTGATGACATTAAGGAGCCTTGCGTGGAAACCCACGAAATTTATCTTCCTGAGCGTTTTGATGACGCCAGTCTGAAAGAAAAGATTTTCTTCAGCGCCATTAGTTTGTTCGCTGAATTTGGCCTTAACGGCGCACGCATGGAACAGATTGCCGAGAAAGCCAACACCACAAAGCGGATGGTCGTATATCACTTCAAAAGCAAAGAGCTGCTGTATGTTCAGGTGCTTGAGTATGTGTATACCCAAATTCGTAGCTGTGAGCGCAAGCTCAATCTTTCAGACCAGCCGCCCGTCGAAGCGATGGTAGAACTGGTTGAATGGACATTTGATTTCCATGCCACGCACCCAGATTTTATTCGCATCATCTGTATGGAAAATATGCAGCGCGGGCGCTTCGTAAAAGAGTCCGCTTACCTGCGCGAAATAAACCGCAGCGCGTTGGAAGTATTGCAAGATGTACTCACACGCGGGCAGGAAAAACAGCTATTCAATAAGCAGGTTTGCGCCAAAGACGTTCACCGCCTGATCAGTAGCTTTAGTTTCTACCATGTTGCTAACAGCTATACCTTTTCAAACTTCTTCGAAGATGGCGCGGAACCGGTTGATAGCACGGCCCATTACCGTGAAATGGCGGTAAAAGTGGTACTGCGCTATATCGGGCCGTAAATCACTTCGTAATCCAGCTGCTTTAAGAACTCTCTGAGCCTCAACAGGCCCAGAGAAAGCGGTATACTCGGCGGAAATTCTCCTGCGATGCAGGTTATCGAAAAAGAGTATAAAAGATGAAAGCAAGTAATCGTGTTATATGCGCTCTGGCGCTGGCAACGTCCGTATTTACCGGCCAGACGATGGCATCAAGCTGGCAAGATCAACTCTCCAGCGCGGCAACAGAGTTAAGCAAAACCACCACCTCCAGCGGTAGCACCGGAACAACCGGCAATTCAATGGCGTCACTGACCAGCCTGCTCGGCGGCGGCACTAAAGCCCTGAGTTCAGATAGCATGACGAATGCGGCAGGTATTTTGCAGTACTGCATGAAGAACAAACTGGTATCAGCAACCAACCCTGAAAACATCAAGAATCAGTTGATGGATAAATTAGGTTTAGATAGCGGCACAAAGCAAACTCCGCCTGAAGATTACACTCAGGGTTTGATGGGCTTACTGAACACCGGTAAAGGCCAGCAATTGGATCTGAAAACCATCGGTAATTCACCGCTGGCAGAGAAAGTGAAAACTCAGGCGTGTGATTTTGTCCTGAAGCAAGGCGTAAATTATCTGTCTTAATCAGATTACCTGCCCCTAATTGCGGGGGCAGATTCAGGATTTCACATTGATTTCCAACACGGCATATACCCCATCACTGGGTAACGTAACGGTGACATTTTTCAAATCGACACCCGCTGCGATAATAATATCTCTTAGCTCAGGTAGTGTGCGCGGATAGAGCGTTGGCCAGCCGATACAGCGCAATAAAAAGGCAAGCTGCGGGCTAGAAGTCAGCATATTGGAAATAACCAACACACCGCCTGGTTTTACTAAGCGCAACGCATGGCGAATAAAACTCACTGCTTCAGATGTCGAAAAATATTCGAAAATCCCCAGACCATCAACGAGCTCAGCTGACTGTTCGCCCAGTTCCTGAACCAGCTTGTCACTGAAAATCATTCGGTCGAATAAATTCCTCATTAACAGCTGAAAATGATGCCCTTCCACCAGGCCATATTGTGTCGCAAGCCCACGGGCAAATTTCAGCGACTGCCTGTCGTGATCAACCAGCAATATAGTGAATTTCTGCGCGCGTAATTTCGCACCACGCAATGCTCTGAGTACGGGTACCGCAGCGCCACAGGCAAGACTTATCCAGTTGCCTGTAACATGATTATTGATATACACATCAGCAATCGCCGACATCACTTTCGCTCGTGACCGAACACCTTGTGCATCATTGGCATGTATAAACCATGCCCGGCTGTTGCTATCTATTTCCCTTCCGCTTATCAGGCGCTCGGCAAGCGGATGCTGCACAGACCATAGTGAAAGAGCTGTAGGGACCAACTGGCAACGCCACTCTTCAAGTGCGGGGCGATTTATAAAGGCTTGTTCTGACAGCTTGTTTCGGTAGCGTATCCGTCGCATTCCCTGGCCATCCAAAAAAATTTCTGGGGCTTCGAGTGTCGGATCACCTTCTAACTGCTGATTGATATCATCAATCTGCTCTAAAACCTGATCTTTCATCGGCCAGCTATCGCTTATATCACTGTAAGAGATATGTTTAATGGCCAGATCCGCAGGTACAGAGCCTGGGATCACTGAGAGAAAAGGCTGCCAGGACATGTTAAACCTCGACACACGTTTTCTTTCAGTCTAGAAAATGTAGGGTTATTCACCGTCAGCAGAAAGTCGTAATTTACGGGCACCCTCACCCCGCTTTACGTAGGATGAGGGCTGGGAATTTAACGTAAAAATGACTCGGTCAGTTTGACCCAATATGTCGCGCCACTCGAAATACAGGCATCGTTAAACTGATACAGAGGATGGTGAACCGAATAATCATTATTGCCGGTTGCCGTGCCAAGCCACAGATAACAGCCAGGAACTTCCTCCAACATAAACGAGAAGTCTTCGCTGCCCATCGCACTTTTCACCTGCGCAGGATCGGCAACTTTATCGGATCCAAAAACGTCGCGTGCTATCTGCAAGGCAAACTCGGTTTGTTGAGGATCATTCACCGTCACCGGGTAGCCGAAGTCCACCGCGATTGACGCCTTCACTCCGAAGCTTTCCGCCTGAGCGTGAACCAATTTATCAATACGCTGCTTTACCGCCTTACGTACTTCAGCTTTGAAAGTACGCATATTCAGTTTAAGCACCGCACTGTGCGGGATAATGTTATGCGTGGTGCCGCTTTGCAGGCTCCCTACGGTCACCACCGCCGAATCCTGTGGATCAACATTGCGTGAGACAATCGTTTGTAGCGCCATCACGATCGAGGCCCCGGCAACGGTAGGATCAATGCAATGTTCCGGCATCGATCCGTGCCCGCCTTTGCCTTCAAGAGTGATCGTCATGCTGTCTGACGAGGCCATCAAGGCGCCGGGTTTGGTGGCGATTTCTCCGGCCGGAAGCAGCGGGAAGTTGTGCAGGCCAAATACCGCATCGCAAGGGAACAGCTTAAATAAACCGTCATCAATCATGCGCTTTGCACCACCGATAGACTCTTCTGACGGCTGGAAAATCAGGTGCAGCGTACCGTTGAACGGGCGGTGCTCTGCCATATACCGTGCCGCTGATAACAAAATCGCGCAGTGTCCGTCATGCCCACAGGCATGCATTTTCCCCTCATTCACACTCGCCCACGGCAGCCCGGTTTGTTCCTGCATCGGCAGTGCGTCCATATCGGCACGGATCCCCAAACGCTTACCGCCATTGCCAACTTTTAACGTCCCTACCACGCCTGTTCCGCCCAGGCCACGATGCACCTCGTAACCCCAACCCGTCAGCAACTGGGCGATGCGATCGCTGGTGCGGAACTCCTCAAAACCTAATTCCGGGTGTTGATGAAAATCACGGCGGATAGCAATCATCTCTTCTTCGTGGTCGAGAATTTCTTTAATCAGCATAGGGTTATTCCTTTTTATTCATCACAGAAAGTTTTGCGTTCATGCCAGGCAATCAATGCGCCGAATGTCACTACCGCGCAGAACATCAAATACCAGGCCGGTGCCATCGGTTGCCCGGTGACTTTTAACAGCCAGGTCACGATCAATTGCGCGAACCCACCAAACAGCGTGACACCAATGGCATAAACCATAGCCATACCAGACGCGCGAACCGCTTTCGGGAACGCTTCGAGGATCAACAAGAAAAAGGCGGCGGAACTGATATTGGCGAGGATCTGATCCACGGCAATCAGCGCTAACGTAATGCCGAGCGGCGCACCGTGCAGAATGGTGGCGAAGATCGGCCAGATCAGGGCAAACGATCCTAATGCACAGGCGATCAAGATCGGTTTGCGTTTAGGTAATTTATCCGCCAGTTTGCCGCCAAAGAAAGGCACCACCAGCGTTAATGCCGCCGCCGTCAAACTCACCCACCACGACGTGCTGGCAGGCATATGCAGCGTGTTAACCATATAAGCGGGCATGTAGTAGATGATGATGTAAAACGTAGTGGTGCCTTTCATCACCAGCAAAATGCCCAGTAACAAAGCGCGGCGATGTTCACGCCATAGCGTGAGAGTCGGGCTTTCTGCGCTAACGGTTGACGTCACAGTATGCGTTTCAGCAAGCTGGCGGCGTATATACAAACCAATTGGCATAATCGCCAGGCCGACAATAAACGGGATACGCCAGCCCCAGTCGTAAAGCTGTTGTTCGCTGAGCACATGGCTTAAACCCGCGCCCATCGCCGCACCAAAAAGTGCCGCCCCACCCTGGCTGGTCATCTGCCAACTGACGCGTGCACCACGGCGAGATTTATCCCCGGCTTCCATCAACCATGAGGTCGCCGCCCCTACTTCCCCGCCCGCAGAGAAACCTTGCAGCATGCGCCCAGCCACCAGCACCACAGGCGCTAAGATCCCTGCCTGGTTATAGGTCGGCGCAAAAGCCACCATCATGACGCCTAGAGACATTAGCCCGAGGATCAGCGTCATTGCCGATTTACGCCCATGTTTATCGGCATAACTCCCCAGGACCATACTGCCGAGCGGGCGCATCACAAAGCCAACGCCAAAGGTCCCGACAGCCAGTAACAATGAGGTGTAGTCGTTGGAGCTTGGGAAAAACAGATGACCAATGATCACCGAGAAAAAGCTGTAAACCGCAAAGTCGTAAATCTCTAGGCCATTGCCGAGAGTAACTGCCACTAACGACTTAGCGTTAGCGCGCTCCGGGACCAACGGCGCATCATACGGAAGCGAGGCTGACATCTCGGCATCCACCTGGGCATAGCTGACACGCTGTTTCATGCTCACGTCCTTCTTTGTTACTCAGATGTAAACAAACTGGAGTTGTTTTAACTATCTGCATAAAAAAAGAACATTACAATCATAAAAATTAGTTATGCCTTTGGTTATATTATTTGTATTGTAAGAGAGCAAAATTTGCACCACGGTGATGATTCAGGCGGGACGGAAAATTGAAAATCAAACTAAATCAGTTAGATATTTTGTTGGAAGTTGCCGCGCAAGGCAGCATCGGTAAAGCAGCAAAGGCGTTACACCTCACACAACCTGCCATTTCTAAAACAATTCAGGAAATGGAAGCTGAAATCGGCATGCCGATTCTGCAACGCTCATCACGCGGCGTAACGTTAAATGAGTATGGGCAGGTTTTGCTGCGCCACGCTCGAGACATCGATCGCTCCCTGCATCAGGCACGGGATGAAATCGACAATTTACTTGGCAAAGCCATGCGCCAGTTACGGGTAGGTTTTACTTCGGCGGCCTCTTACGGGCCATTTACCAACACGCTGATTCAATTTCAGGCGCGCTATCCGGGCGTGAAACTGATTGTGATGGAAGGCAGGCCGCAGCAAATTCACGATGCGCTTGAGAATCAGCGGCTGGATATTGCCGTCATCACCACCGCCAGCAATGTGGCGCCAAACGGCATGTATTACGAAACGCTGTATGCGCTAAGCAACACAGTGATTGCCGGAAATAAGCACCCCGTAACGCACACTACCTCGTTGAAGAATCTGATGGATTACCCATGGCTCGACTGGGATGAACCCGGCGAGCACTCCATTCTTGGGCAAGTTTTTCGTCGTTATAATCTGCCATTGCCGCAAAACATTATTCACTGCTCATCGCCGTGGATTATGGCCCGCATGATGGAACAAACGGATGCGGTAAGCATGTGGACATCAGTACGTCTGCGCTTTCCCGGCTACAGTCCGAACCTGCGCCCGCTGGTGCTACGCGAAGTGCTTCCCGCCAGCAGCATCTGCATTTTGTGCCCCAATATCGCTCGTCTCTCAACGGCTGGAAATACGTTTATGGAGATGCTACGGATTAATACGCGTGACTGGTTACAGGATAGCGATGCGCTGGAGATGGTGGTGCGGGTTTAGTGCCGCCAAAAATGAATAGAGGCCGCAGTTGCAGCCCCTAGAATTGATAACTGTTTGATGCTGCACTGAAGTGCAAATCAATCAAAAGTAGTCAGCGTCTTTAAAGCTTTTGGCCTGGCGATCTTTATCTGACAACAGACGCGGCGCGTCAATTTCAGGCCATGCAATAGCGATATCACGGTCTTCCCAGAGAATACTGCGATCGCTTTGTGGCGCATAAAAGTTAGTCGTTTTATACAAAAATTCCGCTTCATCGCTCATAGTCATAAAGCCATGTGCAAACCCTTCAGGGATCCATAACTGGCGTTTATTCTCAGCACTTAAATGCACGCCAACCCACTGGCCAAACGTTGCTGAATGCTGGCGAATATCTACTGCAACATCAAACACTTCACCCACTGCGCAACGCACCAGCTTTGCCTGTGCATTAGGCGCTAGTTGGTAATGCAGGCCACGCAGTACACCCTTACAAGATTTAGAATGATTATCCTGAACAAAATTAACCGGGCGACCAACCGCTTCTTCAAATACTTTCTGGTTAAAGCTTTCGAAGAAAAATCCACGATCATCACCGAAAACTTTGGGTTCAAAAATAAGGACTTCTGGAATTTTTGTTTGAATAATATTCATAACTATCTTTTGTTAAAGGAGATTGAACGTACATGTTACCGCATCTTTGTGAGGCAATCAGCACCAGGGTTATTGGGAATGAGAGGTTTTGTGGGAAAAAAATATCACGTAGTTAAAAGATAAAACTAACGATCTAATGGCAGCCCGGCAAACTAGCCGGGCCAAAATTATTTCGTCATTCAGCTCAAATCAGAACCGTTACTGGCTATCACTTTCTTGTACCAGTAAAACGATTTTTTACGGGTGCGGGCAAGTGTGCCGTTGCCCTGGTCGTCGCGGTCCACGTAGATAAAGCCGTAGCGCTTGCTCATTTCCCCGGTCGAAGCCGAAACCAAATCAATGCAACCCCACGAGGTGTAACCGATAACCGGAATACCATCGTCGATGGCGTCTGCCATCGCTTTGATGTGTTCACGCAAATAGCTGATGCGATAGTCGTCGTTGATTTCGCCCTGCTCGTTAATTTCGTCTTTTGCACCGAGTCCGTTTTCCACCAGGAATAACGGTTTCTGGTAACGGTCGTACATCATGTTCATCGTGATGCGCAGACCCAGCGGGTCAATGCCCCATCCCCATTCACTCGCTTGAATATGCGGGTTTTTCAGGGATTTCACGATGTTTGCCGCATTGCTGTTTTGATCGTTCATATCAGCCGAAGCGCAACGCGAAGCGTAGTAACTGAATGAGACAAAATCGACGGTATTTTTAAGAATCTCGTCATCACCAGGATGCACTTCAAGCTCAAAACCTTTCTCGCGGAACAAGCGTTTGGTATAGGCCGGATAGGCACCACGTGCCTGCACATCAATAAAGAACAGGTTTTCACGGTCTTTTTCCAGCGCCGCCCATACATCTTCAGGCTTGCAAGAATACGGGTAGAAATTCCCACCCGCTAACATACAGCCCACCTGATTGTTCGGATTCACTTCGTGGGCGATTTTAGTCGCCAGGGCGCTTGCCAGCAGTTCGTGGTGCGTCGCCTGGTATTTCACTTGTTCTTTATTATCGCCTTCTTCGAATACCAGACCTGCGCCAGAGTATGGGCTGTGCAGCAATATATTGATTTCGTTGAAAGTCAGCCAGTACTTCACCAGTCCATCAAATGCTTCAAAACAGGTACGCGCATAGCGGGTGAAAAACTCCACCATTTTGCGGTTACGCCATGAACCATACTCTTTCACCAAGTACATCGGCACATCAAAATGGCACAACGTCACCAGCGGTTCGATACCGTACTTTTTGCACTCCGCAAACATATCACGATAAAAAGCGATGCCTTCCGCGTTTGGCGTTAACTCGTCGCCATTCGGATAAATACGGCTCCAGGCAATAGAAGTACGAAATACGGTGAAACCCATTTCGGCCATCAGCGCGATGTCTTCTTTGTAACGATGATAGAAATTGATACCGACATGGCTCGGGTAGTATTCGTCATCACGCAAACTAAAACGCTTTTCAATACCCAGTTTTACCGACATACGGTCTTTACCATGCGGGATGGTATCAACCGTGGTTAGCCCTTTACCGCCTTCAAGATATGCGCCTTCAGCCTGGTTCGCAGCTATCGCTCCGCCCCATAAAAAATCCTTCGGAAATAGAGATTCGCTCATGAGATTCCTCTTCTAAATTAATTAGCGCTTACGGATGCAACCACGGCGTTTGGCTGTACTTGTTCTTTCTCTTTACTTTGTTCTTGTTCAACCGGGATATCTTCGAAGCCCAGTAACAGTGTCAGGAAGAAAGAGAGCACAACCGCCAGGATCATCACGCCAAACACCCATACGATGCTCATTGGATTTGCGGGGTCAAAGAACTGCACGCTGGTAAATAAGCCTGGAGAGGCCATCGAATGGCTCGCCAGCCCGCCAATTCCGGCGACTGCTCCGCAGACAAAACCACTGATGAGCGCCGCAATCAGTGGACGTTTCAGACGCACCGCCACACCGTAAAGTGCAGGTTCAGAAATCCCCGCCACAATTGCCGAGGCTGCCGCAGCCAGCGCCGTCTGGCGCAATTCCGGGTTTTTCGTTTTCCATGCAACAGCCAAAGATGAACCGCCAAGTGACAAGTTGGCACCGATTTCAGATGGCATAACCATCCCTTCTTTGCCTGTCTCCGCGATGGTTTGAATAATAGACGGCGTGAATACACGGTGCATCCCGGTCATCACCAGCAGCGGCCACAGTGCGCCCATAATTGCGACCGACAACCAGCCCAAATAGCTATGAATGGTGTAAACCAGTGATGAAATACCAGTACCAATCCAGATACCCAGCGGACCAATTAGCATGATGGCAATCGGTGCGGAGATAAGCACAATCAGCATCGGCTTCAGGAAGTTTTTCGTGACCGCAGGCGTAATGCGATCAACCCATCTTTCGATATAAGAGAGGATCCAGGTCATGCACAGCGCTGGGATAACGGTGTAGGTGTATTTCACCGCAGTGACCGACATCCCCATAAATTCAACGTGTTGGCCTTGTGCTGCCTTCGCCATCAAATCAACAAAGTTTGGGTGCACCAGCACGCCAGCAATGGCGATAGCCAGCGACATATTGGTTTTGAATTTTACTGCCGCAGAAGCCGCGACCATGACTGGCAGGAAGAAGAACGCGCCATCACCAATCACATTCAGAATGACAAGCGTTGAGGAGCCTTTCTCGAAGACGCCGGTCATGTCCAGAATCATCGCGAGTAGTTTCACCATTGAGCCACCAATAATGGCTGGAATCAGCGGTGACATGGTGCCAATCAACGCATCCAGAATCCCGGCACCAATGCGTTTCAGGGTGATTTTGCCTTTCCCTTGTGTAGGCTCGGCTGGCTGCATCCCTTCTGGCAGGAGTTTTAGCACTTCAGCATAAGCCTGAGACACGGTGTTGCCGATAATCACCTGGCACTGATTTTCGCTACGAACGACACCCATCACGCCATTGATAGCTTTCAGTTTTGCAGTATCTACGATGCTGTCGTCATTGAGTACGAATCGTAAACGCGTCATGCAATGAGTCACCGCGCCAACGTTACCTGCGCCACCAATTGCGTCGACTATCGACTGAGATACTGCCGCATAATTCTTAGCCATGAGTTATCACTCTTTTTATTTAAATTCATGATGTTATGAATATATTTTCCGGTGACACCGCATCGACTTGTAGGGAGTCCGAGAAATAGGTAACCGGTTCCACATTAGATTGACCAGGCAAAACAAACAGATCAAACACTAATTTTACATATTGTTAATTTTGTGATTACGATCGCCATAATCAGCCTTTTAAGGCCACTATCACCGCTTTCATACCCTAAATAATTCGAGTTGCTTTGAGGCGGCAAGGGAACGAGTCCCTGGTCACTTACTTAAGTAAGTGACCAGGGCGAGATCACGCAGCCAACAAAGAAGCAGCTTGAAGTATGACGGGTATGGGGCAGTATTTTGTCGCCGCGGAATGTGTAAAATGGGCGCATTGATCAAAGCCAGGAAGCTCCAATGTCGACAATGCTAGAAGTGGCAAAAAAAGCCGGTGTCTCGAAAGCCACTGTTTCACGTGTTCTGTCCGGGAAGGGATACGTCAGCGAAGCCACGAAAGAGCAGGTCTATAAAGCCATTGAGGAGGCGGGGTATCGGCCCAATTTACTGGCGCGTAATCTGGCGACGAATAAATCGGAATGCATTGGTTTAGTGGTCACCAACACGCTTTATCACGGCAGTTATTTCAGCGAAATACTTTCGCAGGCCGCGAAAAAATTAGAAGACAATGGTCGCCAGCTTATTCTGGTCGATGGTAAACACAGTGCGCATGAAGAAAGGGAAGCTATTCAGTTTCTGCTCGATTTACGCTGCGACGCGGTAATAATTTACCCACGTTTTTTAACCATTGATGAAATGGATTTGATTATTGAGCAGCATAAAAAACCGGTTATGGTTGTTAACCGAAAATTAAGAAAAAACCAAAGCCACTGCGTTTTTTGTGATCATAAAGGCTCCAGTTTCCAGGCAACAAAATATCTGATTGAGCGTGGGCATCGCAATATTGCCTTTATTACCGGCTCAATGGACTCCCCTACCGCTATTGAGCGTTTATCAGGCTATAAAGAAGCGTTAAATCAATATGATATTGGTGTAAATGAAGATCTGATTGCACAAGGAAAATGGACGCCAGCCAGCGGTGTTGCGGCGGTTGAAACGTTGCTTGCGCGCAAAAATAAGATCAGCGCAATCCTCGCCAGTAATGATGAAATGGCGGTTGGCGCAATGAAAAAATTAAACGATATGGGTATTTCTGTTCCTGGTGAAATATCAATTATCGGTTTCGATAATATACCTACCGCACCTTATCTCTCACCCGCTTTAACCAGTATCAAAGATCCGGTGAGCGATATGATAAGCGAGGTGATCAACCGCTTAATATCGATGCTAGATGGGGGATATTTGTCGAAAGAGAATGTGTTCACGTCAGATTTGTTAGCGAGAAATTCAGTGATTGACGGGCCATTTAAAGCTTAATAAAAGCGGCGCGATATGCGCCGCTTGATACATCACTCTGCGACTTTCACAATCAACTTGCCAAAGTTCTTGCCGCTCAACAGACCACAGAATGCTTCCACACTGTTTTCCAGGCCATCAACAATATCTTCACGGAACTGGATTTTGCCTTCCGTCAGCCATTGGCTCACCTGTTTGAAGAATTCAGGATAATGGTCGTTATAATCCTGAGTGATAATAAAGCCTTGCACGCGCAGGCGCTTTTTCAGGATGGTGCCCATCAGCAGCGGTAATCTGTCCTGTTCAAACGCACTATTAGCCCCGTTGTACTGGCTGATAACACCACATACCGGTACACGTGCTTTGGTATTCAGCAGCGGCAAAACCGCATCAAATACCGCGCCGCCAACGTTTTCAAAATAGACATCAATACCTTTGTCACAGGCTTTTTTCAGCTGTTCGGCAAAATCAGGGGCCTTGTGGTCAATACAGGCATCGAATTTCAGCGTTTCAGTGACGTAACGGCATTTATCCGCGCCACCTGCAATCCCCACGACTTTTGCACCCAGCAGTTTCGCTACTTGCCCAACAACCGAACCTACTGCACCGCTGGCAGCCGCGACCACCACGGTTTCTCCGGCTTTCGGTTGTCCAATGTCAGTCAGCCCCATATATCCGGTAAAGCCAGGCATGCCGAGCAAACCAAGCGCATATGAAGGGTGCTGCATATTCGGGTCGAGTTTTTGCACATCGCTGCCATCAGACAACGCGTAATCCTGCCAGCCGGTATAGGCCAGGACCAGGTCACCCGCTTTATAATCCGCATGTTCGGATTTCTCGACCCGGCACACGGTGCCCGCGCCAATCACATCGCCGATGGCAAGTGGTGGCGTATAAGATTCGACATCATCCATGCGCCCGCGCATATACGGGTCGAGAGATAAATAGAGCGTGCGCAGCAGTAACTGACCTGCGGCGGGTTGTGGGACGGGCGCTTCTTCCAGTTTGATATCTTGACTGGTCGGCATGCCTTGCGGGCGTTTCGCCAGCACAAAGCGGCGGTTAATCTGGGACGACTGAGTCATAACGCTCTCCATTGATAGGGTCGTGAGTAAAAATTCAATTAGTCCCAGACTAGCTAATAATCCACCGACATGGGGTGAAAAATGTGCCATTTAACATCAATGCAAAACCGTCACGGCATCTTCCAGACGCGTTGCCCGGTGTTTCACCATCGCCGACACTTCTGCACTTTCTTCGACCATCGCCGCATTTTTCTGTGTGATAACGTCCAGTTCTGCGACCGCGCGCGTTAAATCAGACAATCCTTCGGCCTGCTCAGAAGTGGCGTGGCTGATCTGCCCCAAAAGCTGAGTCACATTGCGCACCTGCTCGACAATATCATTCATGGTGCGCCCCGCTTCGTGAACCTGAATGGTGCCGGACTGCACTTTACTGGCGCTGGCATCAATCAACTTGCGGATATCGTTCGCCGCCGTTGCACTGCGTTGCGCCAGGTTTCGCACTTCTCCGGCAACAACTGCAAACCCTTTACCCTGCTCTCCTGCACGCGCCGCTTCAACGGCAGCATTAAGCGCCAGAATATTGGTCTGGAAGGCAATGTCATTGATAAGGCTGGTAATGGAGCCGATACGTTGCGTACTGTCGGCGATGTCATCCATGGTAGTCACAACAGTTTCCATCGCCTTGCCGCCATGGGCTGCGGCCTTGCTCGCGGAACTTGAAAGTTTATCTGCGGCGGCGGCGGTTTCTGAATTGTTCTGCACCGACACCGCCATCTGGCCCATGGTGGTGACGGTTTGCTGCACGTTGACCACCGACTGGCGCGTGCGCTCATTGAGCTCCACATTGCCCTGGGCCAGTGTTTCGCTGCCGCTGCGCACGTTCTCAACCTGATGGCTGACATCATGAATCAGCCAGCGGCACATCAATCCTAGCTGGCCGATGGCACGCAGAGTCATACCAATTTCATCCGTTCGCGCAAGATGCTGCACACGCTGTTGATTTCCGGTTGCTACTTCCAGCGCCTGGCGGGCGACATTTTCCAGCGGGCGCGCAATTTGCCACTCCAGCAACGCGCAGGCCAGCAGGCTCGCTAACGCACTGATTACCAGAGATGGCACACCTTGCCCCAGTGTCACTGAAGCAGCCATCATCAACACAGACACGCAGCTCATGATCATACGAATACGGCCCCGCAGCCGTAACGCGGGTAATTTCCCCAGCCAGCCTTTACGCAACACCAGGCCTTTAAACAGGCGACGTTTGCAGCGCCCTTCTTTGAGCGCTTTATACAACGGCTCGACCGCTGCGATTTCCTCCGGTTTCGCTTTAGTACGAATCGACATATAGCCGGTTGTTTTCCCGTTTCGCACCACCGGGACGACGTTCGCTCGCACCCAGTAGTGATCGCCATTTTTACGCTGGTTTTTAACGATACCGGTCCACGGCTCCCCTTTTTGCAGGGTAAACCACATATCAGCAAAGGCGGCTTTGGGCATATCAGGGTGGCGCACCAGGTTGTGCGGCTGACCTGTGAGTTCGTGAAGCTGGTAGCCACTCACCTTCACAAACGCATCGTTCGCATGGGTGATGATGCTTTTCAAATCGGTGGTCGACATCAATGTCGTGTCGTCATCAAGCAGGTATTCATGCTGTGTAGCAGCCGTGCGCGCAGTCATAGCAACTCCCTTGGCAGGTTATCCAATTGTTAATATTTTTAGTTGTATTGTTATTTCGGCGCTGCAAAAATTTCCTTTAGCGGTTAAACTTGACGACGATCACACTTTTTTAACTAAGCCATATTTTTTATAATGATTTTGGATGGGGAGCACATTTCCCATTAATTTCATGAAGTTATTAATGAAAATGTCATAGTGACGCTAAGTGCTGGAGTTTTGACCTTCAATTTGCAATCGGCACACTACACTTAGTACGGGACCGTTTAGCTCCCGCAAGGAAAAAGAGGATAATAATGTTAAAAAGGAAAAAGAAAGTCAGACCTATTAAGGTCAGTGACGTCACCATCATCGACGATAGCCGTCTTAAAAAGGCGATTACCGCCGCCTCGCTTGGCAATGCGATGGAATGGTTTGATTTCGGCGTGTACGGCTTTGTTGCTTATGCGCTCGGTAAGGTTTTCTTCCCGGATGCCAGCCCAAGCGTGCAGATGATCGCCGCACTGGGTACCTTCTCCGTTCCCTTCCTGATTCGCCCGCTCGGTGGCCTGTTCTTCGGTATGCTCGGCGATAAATACGGGCGTCAGAAGATTCTGTCCATCACCATCATCATTATGTCATTGAGTACCTTCTGTATTGGCCTGATCCCGTCGTACGCGACTATTGGTATCTGGGCGCCAATCCTGTTGTTACTTGCGAAAATGGCGCAAGGGTTCTCAGTGGGTGGTGAATACACGGGGGCTTCAATCTTTGTTGCGGAATACTCACCAGACCGTAAACGCGGCTTTATGGGCAGTTGGCTGGACTTCGGTTCGATAGCCGGTTTTGTCTGTGGTGCGGGCGTGGTGGTGCTGATTACGGCGATTGTCGGTGAAGCTAACTTCCTTGAATGGGGCTGGCGTCTGCCGTTCTTCCTGGCATTGCCATTAGGGATTATCGGTCTGTATCTGCGCCATGCACTTGAAGAGACACCGGCGTTCCAGCAGCACATCGAAAAGCTTGAACAAGGCGATAAAGAAGGTCTGGCTGAAGGCCCGAAAGTCTCCTTCAAAGAGATTGCGACCAAACACTGGCGCAGCCTGCTGACCTGTGTCGGTATCGTTATCTCCACCAACGTCACCTACTATATGTTGCTGACGTATATGCCAAGTTACCTGTCGCACAACCTGCATTATTCCGAAGAACATGGCGTGCTGATTATTATCGCCATCATGATTGGGATGCTGTTTGTGCAGCCGATGATTGGCCTGCTGAGTGACCGTTTTGGCCGCCGTCCGTTTATCGTCGTCGGTAGCGTGGCACTGCTTGTTCTGGCGATTCCGGCCTTTATTCTGATTAACAGTAATGTGCTGGGGCTGATATTCGCCGGGCTGCTGATTCTGGCAGTCGTGCTGAACTGCTTCACCGGGGTGATGGCTTCGACTCTGCCCGCCATGTTCCCGACGCATATTCGTTACAGTGCGTTAGCCAGTGCCTTTAATATTTCGGTGCTGGTTGCGGGTGTGACTCCAACAGTTGCGGCGTGGTTAGTGGAATCGACCGAAAACCTGATGATGCCAGCGTATTATCTGATGGTGGTTGCGGTTATCGGCCTGATTACCGGCCTGACCATGAAAGAGACTGCGAATAAGCCGCTGAAAGGTGCAACACCTGCGGCGTCTGATATCGCCGAAGCGCGTGAAATTGTTCAGGAACACCACGATAACATCGAGCAAAAAATCGAAGATATCGACCGTGAGATTGAAGAATTACAGGCGAAGCGTACCAATCTGGTGGATCAGCACCCGCGCATTAACGAGTAATTTTTAGCAGCATCAAAAGCGCCGGGCCAATGCCCGGCGTTTTCATTTCGGGCTTTAACCCTCATTCCTGGAAGGAATTGGTTATGTCTAAAATTTATAAGCAAAGTAGTTTTTGGACTTTGCGAATATTCATAACTCACCTAACGTAACCCAGTCCGCGAATAACAACTCATAAAGAATTCCTCTCTTTTACGCAGGGTGCAATATGCAAAGAAAAATAGTGCCGTTAATGCTCTTAGCTGCAATCTCCGCCAGCAGCTTTGCCGCCACACCGCCAAATACTTTAATTGTTGCCCAGGGACTGGACGATATCGTCAGCCTTGATCCTGCTGAAGCGAATGAACTGTCGAGCATTCAAACGGTGCCGAGCCTTTACCAGCGCCTGGTTCAGGCCGACCGTGAAGACCCAGCCA
>Ga0105251_10000872_pt1 | contig 27050 bp, 24 predicted proteins | sample KBSS64metaG_FD_80424 | JGI IMG/M metagenome (GOLD analysis project Ga0105251, IMG submission 80424) | Switchgrass rhizosphere microbial communities from Kellogg Biological Station, Michigan, USA - KBS S6-4 metaG | ecosystem: Host-associated > Plants > Roots > Rhizosphere > Soil | place...
CAGGCCGCGCTGGGCGAGCCGCGCAGCGCCGCGGCCGCCGCCGCGCAACGGCTGGCGGTGCTGCTGGCGCGCAGCGCGCCGGACCCGGCCTGGAGCGCCGCCGCGGCGCCGGCCGGGGCCGCGGCACCGGCATTGCGCATCGGCGCGGTCGACGCGGTGCCCGCCGACCTGCTGCGGCGGCGCCCGGACATCGCCGCCCGCGAAGCCGAGGTGCTCAGCGCCGCCGGCGAGCTGGGCATCGCCCGCGCCGACCGCTACCCCAGCATCGGCCTGGGCGGCGCCATTCGCTGGTCCACCAACCTGCTCTCGCACCGCCGCACCGCCACCCCGCACGCGATCGCCTCGCTGGGACCGCTGGTCGACATTCCGCTGTTCGACTGGGGCCTGCGCCAGGCCCAGGCGCAGGCCCGCGGCGCATTGCTGGAGGCGGCGGCGCTGGCCTACCGCCAATGCGTGCTGCAGGCCGCCGCCGAAGTGCAGGACGCGCTGACCGCGCTGGAACAGCAGCGCCAGCGCGAACAGGCGCAACAGCAGGCCGTGCAGGCGCTGCAGCAGGCCGCCGACGCGGCGCAGGCGCGGCGCCGGCTGGGCCTGGGCAGCGATCTGGACGTCGCCACGCAACAGGCCGCGCACGACCAGGCCGCGCTGGACCTGCTCGAGGCGCAGCGTCAGCGCGACCTCGACTACATCGCCCTGCAGACCGCGCTGGGCAGCGCGGACACGCAGACCGCGGCCACCGCGGCGAGCGCGGCAGGCGCGGCGCCCTGATGGTCGCGCTGGCCCGCCAGACCCTGCGCCACGAATGGCGGCGGTTCCTGCCGGTGGTGGTCTCGGTCGGTTTCGCCAGCCTGTTGCTGCTGCTGCAGACCGCGCTGGTGCTGGGCATCTTCGGCAGCGCCAGCGTCTACGTCTCCGGGTCGGCGGCCGACCTGTGGCTGGGCTACCCGGGCACGCAGAGCGTGGACCAGGGCCGTCCGATCGATCCGGACGCGACGACCGCCCTGTACCTGGATCCGCGCGTGCAGCAGGTCGAACCGTTCCTGTGGTTCGACGGCGACTGGCGCGGCCCCGACGACACCGGCGCGGTGTCGATCTATGTGTCCGGCATCGACACCCGCGCCGACGGGCTGATGTTCGCGCGCCTGCTGGACCCGGCGCTGCGCGCCGCGCTGCGCGAGCCGGACACGGTGGTGGTGGACCGCGCCGAACTGGACAAGCTCGGCGTCGGCATCGGCCGCAGCGCGCGCATCAACGGCCACCGGGTGCGGGTGATCGGCGTCGGCCGCGGCCTGCGCGCACTGGGCGGGGTCAACGTGCTGGCCTCGCTGGAGACCGCGCGCGCGCTGAACACCGACGCCACGCATCCGGACTGGCCGACCTACATGGTAGCGCGGCTGCGCCCCGGCAGCGATGCCGCGGCGGTGGCGCGCAGCCTCGCCGGCCATGGCGCGGCGGCGCGCATCGAGGCCTGGAGCGCGGCCGACTTCGCCCGCCGCAGCATCGCGTTCTGGATGTTCGACACCGGCGCCGGCTCCGGCGTGCTGTTCCTGGGCGGCATCGTGCTGCTGGTCGGCGTGGCGATCACCAGCCAGACCCTGCTGGCCACGGTGCTCGGCGCCGCCCGCGAGTACGCCACGCTCAACGCCCTGGGCGTGAGCATGCGCGCGCTGCGCTGGGTGGTGCTGGAACAGGCGGCCTGGGTCGGCGCGCTCGGCCTGCTCGGCGCCAGCGCGCTCGGCGCCACGCTGGTCGCGCTGGCGCGCGCGCACGACGTGCCGGTGGCCTTCGACGGCAGCGGCTGGGCCGCGTGCGTGGCCGCGGTGATGCTGCTGACCCTGCTGTCGGCGCTGGCCGCACTGCGCGGACTGCGCCGCGCCGATCCGGCGCTGCTGCTGCGATGAACCAGGCCGCGATCCCCGCACCGCCGCCGCACGCGGCCACCCTGCTCGGCGGCGGCCTGTGCAAGAGTTTCGTGTCCGGCAAGCTGCGCACCGAGGTGTTGCGCGAGGTGGCGCTGCAGGTGTGGCCGGGCGAACTGACCCTGATTTCCGGGCCGTCGGGCTGCGGCAAGAGCACCCTGCTGTCGATCCTCAGCGGCCTGCAACGCGCCGACCGCGGGCGGGTGACGGCGCTGGGCGAGGATCTCGGCGCGCTCGACGCGACCGCGCTGGAACGCTTCCGCCTGCGCCACACCGGCTTCATCTTCCAGGGCTTCAACCTGTTTCCCGCGCTGAACGCGCTGGACCAGGTGCGGCTGCCGCTGCAGTACATGGGCCTGGCCGCGGCCGAGGTGCGCTCGCGCGCCGAGGCGGCGCTGGCCGAGGTCGGCATCGCCCATCGCCAGCGGCTGCGCCCGGCCGAACTGTCCGGTGGCGAGAAGCAGCGCGTGGCGATCGCGCGCGCGCTGGCCAAGCACCCGGCGCTGCTGTTCGCCGACGAGCCGACCAGCGCGCTGGACGCCGGCAACGGCCAGATCGTGATCGACCTGCTGCACCGCATCGCGCGCAGCCACAACACCCTGGTGCTGTGCGTCAGCCACGACCCGCGCCTGATCCGCCACGCCGACCGCGTGCTGTCGATGGAGGACGGCCGCATCCTCGACGACCGCCGCCTGGCGCCGCCACCCTCGCCCCTTCCCCCCGATTCGTCCCGGATGTCCACCCCATGAAAGCGTTCCTCGCCGCTGCGTTGCTTGGCCTGCTGCTGGTCGCCTGCGCGCCGCAACCGCAGCAGACCGTGTCCGCGCCCGGCGCGGCGCCAGCCTACCTGGCGGTGGCGCGCGGCCGCATCGACGTGGAAGGCGGGGTGCTGCGGTTGAGCCTGCCGATGGCGGCGACGCTGCAGCGGGTCGCGGTGCACGAAGGCGATACGGTGCGCCGCGGCGCATTGCTCATCGAAGCCGACGACCGCGCCGCGGCGCTGGACCTGCAGGTCGCGCAGACCCGCGCGCAGGCCGCCACGGCGCACGTGGCGCAGTTGCAGCAACGCCTGGCGCATGCGCAGCAACGCCAGCGGCGGCTGGCCGAAGCGGCGCGGCTCGGTGCCGGCGACGGCCAGAGCGCCGACGACGCCGGCGACGCCAGCCAGACCCTGACCGACGCGCTGCAGACCGCGCGCAGCGACGCCGCGCTGGCCGCCGAGCAGGTGCGCCAGGCGCAACTGCAGCGCGACCAGTACCGCCTGTACGCGCCGGCCGACGGCCGCGTGCTGCAGCTGTCGGCCGCGGCCGGCACCCGCAGCGACGGCGGCGCCACGCCGCTGCTGACCCTGCTGCCGGACGCGCCGCGCCTGGTCCGCGCCGAGCTCAACGAAAGCTATGCCGGCGCGATCGCGCCCGGCATGCGGGCCGAGGTGATCAGCGACGACGGCCGCCAGACCGCGCTGGGCAGCGCGGTGGTGCGCTGGCTGGCGCCGGCGTTCGGCCCGACCCAACTGCACGACGACGCCGGCGGCGCCGGCAACGATCGCAGCGTGGCCTGCGTGCTGGCGTTCCAAACGCCGTCGGCGCTGCGCCTGGGCCAGCGCGTGCTGGTGCGCTTCAGGAATCCCGCCGCGGCAGCGCACTGACGAAAGGCTGCAGAAACGCGCCGCCGTCAGGCTGCGCGCGTGCCCTCCCCCCGCAGCGCCGCGCCGACATGATCCAATCCGCCGAATTCCACTTCGAGGGCGGCCGCCACGGCGTGCTGCTGATCCACGGCCTGACCGGCACCCCCAGCGAGATGCGCCTGCTCGGCAAGTCGCTGCACCGCGAGGGCTTCAGCGTGCACGGCGTGCAACTGGCCGGACACTGCGGCGACGAGGACGACCTGATCGCCACCGGCTGGCGCGACTGGGCGGCCAGCGTCGAACAGGCCGCGGCGCGGATGCGCCCGCAGGTGGACCGGCTGTTCGTGGCCGGGCTGTCGATGGGCGCGCTGCTGGCGCTGCAGTTGGCCGAGGAGCACCCGGACTGGGTGGACGGCGTCGGCGTGCTCGGCGCCACCTTCCGCTACGACGGCTGGAACATCCCGCGCCGCGCGCGCCTGGCGTTCCTGCTGCCGTGGTTCAAGCGCCTGGGCATCGGCCGCCGCCGCATGTTCCTGGAGGAGCCGCCGTACGGCCTGCGCGACGAGCGCATCCGCGCCCAGGTCAGCGGCGCGATGCTCGGCGGCGACAGCAGCGCCGCCGGCCTGCCCGGCAATCCCTGGCATGCGCTGGCCGAGATGCACCTGCTGTCGCGGCGGGTGCGCCGCAACCTGGCCAAGGTCACCGCGCCGTGCCTGGTCGCGCACGCCGCCGAGGACGACATCGCGCATCTGCGCAACGCGAAGCTGGTGCTGGCCGGCGTGTCCGGGCCGACGGAACTGCTGTTGCTGCACGACAGCTACCACATGATCACCCTGGACCGCGAACGCCGCGTGCTCGGCGCGCGGCTGGCGCAGTTCTTCGCCGCGCAGGCCGCGGCGCCGCGCCAGGCCGCCTGATGGCGCTGCAGGCGCCCGTGGTCGGCGTGTGGCTGGCGACGGTGGCGCTGGACACGGTCGGCCAGTTGGCCTTCAAGCACGTCGCCAGCGATCCGCTGGCCAGCGGCGCGGCGCGCTGGCGGCGCATGGCGCGGCAACCGTGGCTGTGGCTGGGCATGGCCTGCTATGCGTTCGAGTTCCTGGCCTGGACCGCGTTCCTGTCGCTGGTGCCGCTGGGCCGCGGCGTGTTGCTGGGCTCGATCAACATCGTGGCGATCATGCTCGCCGGACGCTGGCTGTTCGGCGAGCGGCTGGGGCGCCTGCAGGTGGCCGGGATCTGCCTGGTCAGCGCCGGCGTGGCCGTGGTCGGGCTCGGCACATGAGCGGCACCTCGCTGCGGCGCTACGCCATCGGCTTCGGCCTGCTGCTGGGCTTCGATACGCTGGCCCAGTTCGGCTTCAAGCTGGGCGGCGCGCAGGCGTTCCCGCCGCAGGCCGACTGGACCTGGGTGCTGCGCCTGCTCGCCAGCCCGTGGCTGTACGCCGCGCTGCTGGGCTACGTCGGCGCCTTCTTCACCTGGATGAAGCTGCTCGAGCACGCGCCGATCGGGCCGGCGTTCGCCGCCTCGCACCTGGAGGTGGTCAGCGTGCTGCTGCTGTCGGCGTGGTGGTTCGGCGAACCGATCGGCGCGCTGCAGGCGCTGGGCGCGGCGCTGATCGTGGCCGGCATCGTCTGCCTGGCGCTGGGCGAGCGCGCCGCCGCGACCGATGCGCACTGAGATCCCGCCCACCGCCGGGCTGCCGTTGCGCTGGCGCGACCTGTGGCCGGCGCGCGCGCCGCAGCGCCTGGCCGCGCAACTCGGCCTGCCCGGCGCGCTGCTGACCTGCTCGGGCACCGCCGCGCTGGTCATCGCGCTGCGTACCCTGGCCACGAGCAGCCGGCGCCGCCAGGTGGTGGTGGCCGCCTACACCTGTCCGCTGGTGGCGCTGGCGGTGGCCCATTGCGGCCTGCACCTGGTGCTGTGCGATCTGTTGCCCGATTCGCTCGACCCGGACCCGGCGCAACTGGCGCAGCGCTGCGGCAACGACACCCTGGCGATCATTGCCACCCATCTCGGCGGCCGCCTCAGCGACCTGGCGCCGCTGCGCGAGGCCGCCGCGGCCTGTGGCGCGATGCTGATCGAGGACGCCGCGCAGGCGTTGGGCGGCGTGCATGCCGACGGCACCCCGGCCGGCCTGGGCGGCGACATCGGCTTCTGCAGCCTCGCCGTCGGCAAGGGCCCGACCCTGTACGAAGGCGGCCTGCTGCTGTCGCGGCACGCGCCGCTGCGGCACAGCCTGGCCGACACCGCCGCGCGCCTGGCCCGGCCGGACTGGCGCTGGGAACTGCGCCGCAGCCTGCAGTTGCCCGGCTATGCCGCGCTGTACCGGCCGCGCGCGCTGCGCTGGGCCTACGGCGCGCCGCTGCGCCGCGCGTTGCGCCGCGGCGATCGCCTCGGCGCCGCCGGCGACCACTTCGACCGGGAGATTCCGCAGCACGCGGTCGGCGCCTGGCGCGAAGCCGTCGGCGTGCGCGCCGGCGCGCGCTGGCCGGCGTTCCTGGCGCACCTGCGCGACCAGGGCCGCCGCCGCAGCGCGCGCCTGGCCACCCTTCCCGGCCTGACGGTGATCGCCGACACCCCGGGCGCGCAGGGAAGCTGGCCGATCCTGATGGTGTTGCTGCCCGACGCCGCCACGCGCGAACGCGCCCTGGCCGCGCTGTGGCCGCGCGGGCTGGGCGTGGCGGTGCCATTCGTGCACGCGCTGCCCGACTACGCCTATCTGCGCGGCATCGTCGCTCCGGCGCCGATGCCCAACGCGCGCGACTTCGCCGAGCGCTGCCTGAGCATCAGCAACAGCCCGTGGCTGGACGAGGACGGATTCGAGGCGATCGTCGCGGTGCTGCGGCAGGTGTGCGCGGAGCGGGTCGGCCGTGCCGGCGATCCCCAGGCACGCATCGATGCCGCAGCCCCATCCCCCTGTAGGAGCGGCTTCAGCCGCGACAGAATCCGTCGGTAAAGCGCGTCGCGGCTGAAGCCGCTCCTACACGGGCCACGCTAGCCCGCCGTCCCCGCCTCGGCCAGCGCCTGCAGCAGGCGCAGGTTCAGTGCGTGCTGCTGCGCCTGCCAGGCCGGCAACGCCTGCGGCGAGGGCGGCGGCTGCGCATCCAGCGCAGCCAGCCGCCGCTTCCACCACTGCGGATACCGGGCCAGCGACACTTCGCCGGTGATGTCGCTGCCGATCAATTGCCCATGCAGGAGCGCGATCGCGGCGAGCAGGTGCGGCACCCGCAGTTCGCCCTGGTCCCAGTTGGTGCGCGCGTCCTGCGGATCCAGCACGTCCTTGTCCAGCGACAGGTAGGTCGGCATCGGCGTGGCGTGCAACTGTTGCAGGAACGCGTCGATCAGCTCCCTGCCCGACGCGAAACCGCGCACCGCGGCGCCCAGGCCGATGCGCCGCGCCCAGCCGACGTCCACGCCGCTGCACCAGTAGCGCAGCTTGCCGCGGTACAGCGGGCGCAGATGGTTTTCCCAGGCGTGCGCGGCGCCGACGTCGCCGGAGGTGATGCCGACCACCTCCACCCGCGCCACCTGCGGCAACGCCGCCACCCGCCACACCCACGAACCGCAATGCACGGCGAACGGGAACCGCATGTTGTCCGGGTGATTGTCGAACACCACCACCCGCAGCGGCGCCTGCGCGCGTCGCGCCGCGCGCGCGATCAGCGGCAGGCTCAGGTGATGGAAGTCGCCGCTGCCCAGCAGCACGGTGCCATGCCGCGCCGGCAGCGCGGCATCCAGCGTCGCGCCGAAGCGCCGCAGCCGGCGCAGCGAACAGGCGAAGCGCAGCCCGTCGTGCCAGTCCCGCAGCGGCAGGCGCAACGCGCCCGGCACCGCGCCCAGCGATCCGTCCAGGTCCAGCGCGACCGGCGCGCTCATGGCACGGACTCCGCCGCGTCGGCATCCGGGTCGGCGCTGCCGACGTCGTCGCTCTCGAACAGCGGCCGCAGCCTCCGCAGCGCCAGGCGCAGCAGCGGATTGCGCAGGTACACCGCGTGCCAGGTGTAGGTGAAGCTGGCGCCGAGCTGCGCCTTCACTTCCGGATCGGTCCAGCCGGCGACGTAGGCGCGCAGGCCGTGGCGGCAGGCGTACTCCAGATTGTGCATCCAGCTCAGCGCGTACAGGTTGTGCTCGCGCGCGTCGGGATAGTGCAGGCCGATGTACTTGTCCAGCAGCCGCCCCTCGTGCACGTAGCACAGGTTCCAGCCGATCAGCCGGCCCTGGTGGCGGTAGGTGAAGACCAGTCCAGCGGCCTCGGCATCGGTCAGCAGCGCATCGAAGAACGCGGCGGTCAGCAGGTCGAAATGCACCTCGCTCTGCGCGTAGACCTCCAGGTACAGCGCATAGCACTGCGCGCGCAGCGCCGGGTCGGCGAACGCCGCGCCGGTCGGCAGTACGTCGATCTCCAGGTCGGCGCGCGAGCGCAGCTTGCGCCGGATGTTGCGGCGGCGCCCGCGCGACAGCCGCGCCAGGTACTCGTCGGTGGAGGCGAAGTCGATCGGCACCCAGGCCAGCGCCTGTCCGCGCAGCAGCACGTAGCCGCTGCGCGCGCAGGCCTCCAGGAACACCTGCGCCCAGGCGTTGTCGGTGGCATCGAGCAGCGGCGAGGCCCGCGGGATGTCCTTGACGATCAGCAACGACCGTGTCCGTCCGAGCTGCGCGCGCCACTGCGCCGGCAACCGCGCCGGATCGGCCGCGCGCGGCAGCCAGGCGTACTCGCTGACCGTGCTGCCGACGAAGCTGGTGCGCGGCCGCAGCAGGCGCCGCCACAGCCGCTGCAACGGCCAGCGCCCGACGCGCGCGCGCAGCGCCGGATCGGCGGTGGTGAGCAGGTCGAATTCGGCCTCGAACGCCGGCACGCCGTGCTCCAGCGTGCGCGCCACGAAGGCCTGCGGGGGATGGTCGAGGAACCGCTGCTGCAAGGCGCGCGGTTCGAGCTGGCTCACGAAAGGCATCTGCAAGATTGGCCGGCTAGCGTGGAGGATGGATGCCGCAGCCGTGGGCCGCGGCACGCTTCCACCGCCGGCACGCGCCGCACGGTGGCCTTTCATTTCGCGGAGGACCGCCATGACCCCGTCTATCGAAACCCAGATCCACAGCATCGTCGCCAAGCACGCCGAGATCGACCTGGCCGGCCTCAACGCCGAGACCAGACTCCAGGACCTGGGCGTGGATTCGCTCGAGGCGATCGAGATCCTGTTCGACATCGAGGAACACTTCGACATCACCTTCCCGCAGCGCGATCCGAACCTGGACGACGGCTCGCTGGGCAAGCTTGCCGAAGCGGTACGGCAGGCGCTGGCCGCCAAGGCCGCCGCCGCGCCGCTGGCCGCGGCGCACTGAGCGGCGATGGGCCGCCCGGCGCCGGAGCAGCGCGTCGTCGTCACCGGGATGGGCGCGGTCAGCGCGCTCGGCCTGGGTGCCGATGCCCTGTGGCGCGGCATGCGCGAGGGCCGCAGCGGCATCGCCGCGCTGGCCTCGCCCGATCCGCAGTCCACGCTGAAGATGCGCGTCGCCGCCAGCGTGCCCGGCTTCGCGCCGCAGGCGGCGCAGTTGGGCGGCATCGCGCCCGGCCAGTTGGATCGCATGACCCAGATGGCCCTGGTCGCGGCGCACGAAGCCGTGGCCCAGGCCGGCCTGGCGCCGCACGCCGCGGGCGCGCGCGGCGCGGTGGTGCTCGGCACCGGCGTCGGCGCCGAACTCAGCCGCGACGAGCAGTCGCGGCGGCTGTACCGCGAGCAGGCCGAGCGCCTGCACCCGCTGACCATCGTGCGCAGCATGAACAACGCCGCGGTCAGCCAGATCAGCCTCGTCTTCGGCCTGCGCGGCCCGGCCTTCACCGTGTCCAGCGCCTGCGCCTCGGCCAACCATGCGCTGGCGCAGGCGGCGCTGCTGATCCGCCACGGCCTGGCCGACGTCGCCATCGCCGGCGGCAGCGAAGCCTGCCTGAGCCTGCCGCTGATCCGCGCCTGGGAAGCCATGCGCGTGGTCAGCGACGACACCTGCCGGCCGTTCTGCGCGCAGCGCAGCGGCCTGGTGCTGGGCGAAGGCGCCGGCGTGTTCGTGCTGGAAAGCGCGGCGCATGCCGCGGCGCGCGGCGCCACGCCGCTGGCGGAGCTGGCCGGCTTCGGCCTCAATGCGGATGCCCACGACATCGTCGCGCCCAGCGCCGACGGCGCCGCCGCGGCGATGCGCCTGGCCCTGCACGACGCCGGCCTGGAGCCGCAGCAGATCGACTACATCAACGCCCACGGCACCGGCACGCTGGCCAACGACCGCACCGAAACGCAGGCGATCCATCAGGTGTTCGGCGTGCATGCCGAGGCGCTGGCGGTGAGTTCGACCAAGGCCGTGCACGGCCACGCGCTCGGCGCCGCCGGCGCGCTGGAACTGGTCGCGGCGATCGGCGCGCTGCGCGAGCAGATCGTGCCGCCCACCGCCCACTTCCTCGATGCCGATCCGGACTGCGACCTGGACTACGTGCCGAACCAGGCACGCGCCCGCCCGGTGCGGGCGGTGCTGAGCAATTCGTTCGCCTTCGGCGGACTCAACGCGGTGCTGGCGCTGCGCGCTGCGGGCTGATCCGCCCGCCGCGGCAAGAAACGGGAGGCAACGCGGCGCCAACGCGCTGTCTCCCGCCATTTCACGCCACCCGCTTGGCGCGGGTCAGCAACTGGTCCAGCAGCGACAGCCCCAGGTCGATCTCGTCGTGGCTGATGTGCAGCGACGGCGCCAGCGTGATCACGTTCTTGTAGTAGCCGCCCACGTCCAGCACCAGGCCGATGCGCTTGCCGTTGTGGCGCAACTCGCCTTCCAGGCCCATGTCCACCATCGTGTCGAGCAGCTTGCGGTTCGGGGTGAAGCCGTCCGCCTGGCAGATCTCCGCGCGCAGCGCCAGGCCCAGGCCGTCGACGTCGCCGATTTCCGGGTGGCGCGTCTGCAGGTCGCGCAGGCCGTCGAGGAAGTGCGCGCCCTTGGCCATGACCATGGCTTCGTAGTCGGTCTCGGCCAGCATGCGCATGGTCTCCAGGCCGACCGCGGTGCCCAGCGGATTGGAGGCGAAGGTGGAATGGGTCGAGCCCGGCGGGAACACGGTCGGGTTGATCAGTTCCTCGCGCGCCCAGATCCCGGCCAGCGGATTGAGCCCGTTGGTCAGCGCCTTGCCGAACACCAGCACGTCCGGGGTCACCCCGAAATGCTCGATCGCCCACAGCTTGCCGGTGCGGAAGAAGCCCATCTGGATCTCGTCGACCACCAGCAGGATGCCGTACTTGTCCAGCACCCGCTTCAGGCCGGTGAAGAAGTTCGGCGGCGGGATCACGTAGCCGCCGGTGCCCTGGATCGGCTCGACGTAGAACGCCGCGTATTCGCACTGCCCGGCCTTGGGATCCCACACGCCGTTGTACTCGGTCTCGAACAGGCGCTCGAACTTGGCCACGCACTGCTCGCCGTACTCCTCCTTGGAAATGCCCTTGGGCCCGCGGAAGTGGTACGGAAACTCGATGAACTGGGCGCGGTCGAAGTGGCCGAAACGGCGCCGGTAACGGTACGACGACGTGATCGCCGACGCGCCCAGGGTACGGCCGTGGTAGCCGCCCTCGAACGCGAACACCAGGCTCTTGCCGGCGCTGGCGTTGCGCACCAGCTTCAGCGAATCTTCCACCGACTGCGCGCCGCCGACGTTGAAGTGCACCCGGCCCTTGCGCCCCCACTTGCGTTCGGCGTCCTGGGCGATGGTCTTGGCCAACTCGATCTTGGTCGGATGCAGGTACTGGCTAGCGACCTGCGGCAGGCTGTCGATCTGCCGCTTCAACGCGCCGTTCAAGCGCGGATTGGCGTAGCCGAAATTGACCGCCGAGTACCACATCTGCAGGTCCAGGTACGGCACGTCCTCGGTGTCGTAGAGGTAGCTGCCATCGCAGTGGGCGAAGATCCGCGGCGGTTCGCTGTAGTGCACGGTATCGCCGAAGGAGCAGTATTCGGCTTCGTCGGCCAGCAACTGCGCGTCGCCGAGCGCGGCGTGGTAGGCCGGGCCGCCGCGCAGCAGCGCATCCGGATCCGGCGCCGCCGGCGCCAGGCTGTCGTCGAGCGTGGCGAGATCGCCGTGGAGCGGCGCGAGCGCCGTGGGGAACTGAACAGTCCGGTTCATGAGGTCAGGCTCGTTGGGGAACGGGAAGAGGCAGGCGCGCGGCAACCGCTGCCGGCGCGGCGAGGTCGTGCAGCAACGCGATGGCGTCGTCGAAGCCGCCGATCGCGCGGTGGGCGATGCCGTTGGCGCGGCAATGGCGCAGCAGGCCGTCCTTGGCGAAGACCAGGTCGGCCTTGCCGGCCACGCAGAAATCCGAGCGGCCGTCGCCGATCAGCAAGGTGGCGTGCGCCGCCGGCTGCTGCGCCATGACCGCGCACTTGCAGGTGCCGCTGGGGCAATCCGGACGCGCGTGCGGCGAGGCCATGCGCCATGCGCCAGCGTCGGTGCGCAGCAGGCGATTGGCGACGATCGGCAACTGGTGCAGGCCGTGCCGCGCCAGGATCCGCGCGATCGGATAATCCAGGCCGTCGCTGACGATGCTCAGCGGCATGCCGAGATCGCGCGCCAGGTCCACGAAGCGCACGAACGCCGGATCGATGCGGACCTCGTCGAGCACGCGATGCAGCGCGTCCACGTCGCCGTCGAGCAGCGCCACCTGGCCGCTCATGCAGGCGCGCGCGCCGATGCGCCCGGCGACCCAATCGTCTTCCAGCGCACGCCAACCCGGGCGGCCGAGGCGTTCGAGCAAGGTGTCGGTGACATCCTGCAACGACACGGTGCCGTCGAAATCGCAAAGAATCTTCCACTGGACGCGCAAGGCAGCTCTCCGGCTCGTTCGGGCAGAGCCTAGGTGGGCTGTCTTTCGTGCTCCTTTCCGCGTGGCGGGCGCGCTACCCGGCAACGCGGGCCTGGCCGGCAGGCATTCCCGGCATGCGGCAGCCGCGGCTGGGCGAACCGCTGCGCGCCCCGACAAGCGCAGTGCCTGCGTCCGAGCGCGCGGCGGCAGTGGCCGCATGGCGGCCTTGACACACATCCGGACCCGCGCAAGGCTAGATTCGCATCAGGGGGGGCTCATTGGCGGTATCGGGGGCCTGTTTCAATGAAAGACGCCATGCTGTCGTCCTGCGCCGAACAGGACGCCTTTCGCCTGGATGCGCAATTGCTGTCGGACCTATGGGTGTTCCGTGCCGCCGCCCGCCACGGCAGCATCACCGGCGCGGCAGTGGCGCTGAATGTCACCCAGGGCGCGGTCAGCCAGCGCGTGTTGCGGCTGGAAGCGCGCCTGGGCACCGAACTGTTCCGCCGCAGCCAGCGCAAGATCGCGCTGACCCCGGCCGGCATGACCCTGCTGGGTGCGGTCAATGGCGCTTCCGCCGGCCTCAACGACGCGCTGTCGCGCATCGCCCGTTCGCAGGGCGGCGCGCTGGTGGTGGTGTGCCCGCCATCGCTGGCGATCGAATGGCTGATGCCACACCTGCCGGACTTCTACCGCGAATGCCAGGGCATCGAGCTGCATGTGCGCGCGGAGATGGTGGCGCCGCATGCGTACTGGATGGAAGAGCAGCGCGTGGACGTGGTGATCGGCTACTCGCATGCGCCGATCGCCGGCCTGTGCCAGCTGGCCGAATTCGCCGAGACGATCTTTCCGGTGTGCTCGCCGGCGACCCGGCAACGCCTGGACGCGCAACCGGCGCAGGTGCGCGACGTGCTGCTGATGCACGACGACGCGGTGTGGCTGGAAGGCGAGCTGGCCGGCGCGGAGTGGCGCGAGTGGCTGGACCAGGTGGCCGAGAAGCCGCGCTGGCGGATCACCGCCGAACGCCATTTCAACCTGGCCTATCTGGCCTACCAGGCGGCGATCTACGGCGACGGCCTGGCGATGGCGCGCTCGGTCGGGATCCAGCGGTTGATCGATTCCGGCCTGCTGGTGCCGGCACTGGATCGGCCCCCGGTGCCCAGCGCCCACTACCGGCTGATGTCGCTGCTGCCGGCCCGCGAAGGCAGCTCGGCCGCACGCTTCACCGCGTGGCTGATCGGCAGCATGCGCCGCACCCAGCAGCGCGCGTTGGAGGCGCTCGCCCATCGCTAGGCACGATCTATCAGCCTGGCTATTGGATTCGCTAGAAATGCTGCATTGCCGCAAGCGCGGCGCCGCGCTACATAGGAGGACAGCAGGGCAGAGAAAGTGGGGATGCGCTTTCCGGCCGGGGACAGGCCCGCCTTGCGACGCTGGCGCAGGAACCCCCTGCCCGGCCGCCGCCTTTGCCTCCGCTCGCCGGATCGCCGTCATCGCCCGTCGCCGCGCCATCGCAGCGCGCGCCTTGCCGTGGCGACGATCGCCGGACTCGGCGTGGAGGCGTTCGCCCAGCCACTTTCGCGAGGTTCGACCGCCATGACCGCCACTCCCGTTCGCGCCGCTTCCCGTCGTCCGCCGTGCCATGCCCGTTGCGGCGCCGCCCAGTCCAGCCGTCTCGCCGTTGCGCTGGCACTGGCCATGCTGGCGCCGCATGCGTTCGCCGCGGACGACGCTGGCACCCAGGTGACCGATCTCAACAGCGTCGAGGTCACCGCCAAGAAACAGAAACATCAGGTCCAGAACGGCGCGCTCGGCGACACATCCGACCTGGACACGCCGTTCTCGGTCAGCACCGTGGACGCGGAGCAGCTGGAAACGCGCCAGGCCAAATCGCTGATGGACGTGTTTTCGCGCGACGCCAGCGTCAGCCGCAGCGCCGGCAGCGACTACAACGGCTGGGCCTCGCGGCTGATCGTGCGCGGCCTGCCGTTGAGCTTCGAGGACAGCATGAAGGTCAACGGCCAGCCGACCGCGCTGTTCGGCGTCAACCTGCCGCTGGAGGCGATGGAACAGGTGCAGTTGCTCAAGGGTGCCAGCGGCTTCATGTACGGGTTCGGCCAGCCCGGCGGCATCGTCAACTACATCACCAAGAAGCCGCCTGCCGACGGCGGCGACATCGCCAGCGTGGACGTCGGCTACCGCTCCGACAGCGTCTTCAGCGAGCACGTCGATGTGGGCGGCTGGCTCGGGCAGGACAAGGATTTCGGCTATCGCATGAATGCCGTGCACGAGGCCGGCGACTTCTATTCCGGCGGCCACGTCGACCGCAATGCGTTCGCGCTGTCGCTGGTCGGCAAGCTGACCCCGGCGGTGACCTGGACCGCGGACCTGCTGTACCAGGACAAGCAGATCGACGCGCCCACGCCCTATTTCTATCCCGTGAGCTACCCGCTCAAGTACCTGCCCGACGGCATCAGCGGCAACATCAACTACTCCTCGCCGGCCACGCTCAACCACGACAAGTTCAGCATGCTCTCCACCGGCCTGGCCTGGGAGATCTCGCCCGCCTGGAAGGCGACGCTGTCGCTGGGCTACCTGAAGAACGATTACCGGCTGCGCCAGGAATACTTCGAACTGGACGGCGCCGACGGCTACTACGACGATTGGGTGTTCAACGGCCTGGACCTGTGGACCTTCAAGTACGCGCAAGCGCTGCTGCAAGGCGACTTCTCCACCGGCGCGATCGGCCACAAGGTCGTCGTCGGCGCATCCTGGCAGGACATGGCGCAGGACCTGGGCAACGGCAATCTGAGTTCCTGGGCGGTGATCGGCTCGGGCTATCTGTCGGCGCCGGTGCGCTTCGCCTGGAATCCCACTTCCGACAACCTGGCGCTGTTCCGCTATTCGGACGTCAAGCAGTTGGCCGGCTTCGCCAGCGACACGCTGACCTTCTCGCCGCACTGGTCGCTGCTGCTCGGCGCGCGCTTCACCGACTACACGCAGACCAACCATGCCTGGGGCACCGGCGAGGTCACCGACATCTACAAGAAGCCGGTGTGGACGCCGACCGTGGCGCTGCTGTTCAAGCCCGCGGCCGATTCCACGATTTACGCCAGCTACGTGAAATCGCTGGAACAGGGCAGCAGCGTCGGCAACAGCTTCGCCAATGCCGGCGCACAGCTGGATCCGCTGCAGAGCAAGCAGTACGAGCTCGGCTACAAGATCGAAAAGCCGGGCTGGCAGGCAGCGGCGGCCCTGTTCCGGATCGACCGCGGCGCCGAATACGCCAATGCCGCCAACGTCTACGTGCAGAACGGCAACCTGCGCTACGACGGGCTGGAGCTGGAGGGCCGCGTGCAGGCGAGCGCACGGCTGGGCCTGGGCGCATCGCTGCTGCTGCTCGATGCCTACTACCAGCAGACCAGCACCGCCTGGCTGGTGGACAAGCAACTGGAAGGCACCGCCAGGCTGACCGCGACCCTGGATGCCGACTACCAGGTGCCCGGCGTCGATGGCCTGGCGCTGCATTCGGACCTGAAGTGGTACGGGCGTACCGCGATCTACAACAACACCGCGCAGCAGACCAGCGTCTATGCCAAGGGCTATGCCGTGGTCAACGCCGGCGCCGGCTACCAGACCCGCATCGGCGGACGCCCCGTCACGTTCCGCGCCGAGGTGCAGAACCTGTTCGACCGCGACTACTGGCAAGGCGGCTACTACGAGTTCGCGATCGGCGCGCCGCGCACCTACGCCGCCAACGTCAAGATCGATTTCTGAGCCGGCAGCCGCAGCCTGCGTTTGCCATCCTGCGCGGCCGACACCGGCCGCGCACCTGTCGCCGTGCGTCCCACGGCGGCATTCTTCGAAGAGATGCCCTGTCATGACCCGAACGTTGCTGCCGTGGCGGCTGTGCGCCGCATTGCTGGTATCGGCATGGAGCGCCGCCGCGCCGGCGGCGGGCCTGCGCCCGATCAGCGCCGACGACATCGTCGACCTGCGCCATGTGGACGACCCGCAGATTTCCGCCGATGGCCGCCAGGTCGCCTACGTGCTGAAGACCCCGCGCGACAACGGCAAGCCGCCGCTGTCGCGGCTGTGGCTGGTGGACACCGTCGCCGGCGCGGCGTCGGCGCACGCGCTGACCGACGCCGCGTCGTCCGCGGCCAACGAGGCGGCGCCGCGCTGGTCGCCGGACGGTGCCTGGATCGGCTTCCTGTCCGATCGCGGCAAGCTCCCGGACTCGCGTCCCGCCTGCGCTGGCGGCGAGGCGCCAGCGGATGCCGACGCGCCGACCATGCAGGTCTGGCGCATCGCCCGCAGCGGCGGCGCGCCGCAGCAGCTGACCGCAGCCGCAGGCGCGGTCCGCGCGTTCGCCTGGTCGGCGGACGGAAAACGCCTGGCCTGGATCGCCACCGACCCGCCCTCCGCCGAACGCAAGGCACGCCTGCAGCGCAAGGACGATGCGCAGCAGGTGGACCACGACCTCGCGTTCGACCGGGTCTGGGTGCGCGATCTGCCCGATGGCGCGCCGCGCGCGCTGACCGCGCCCGGCCTGCAGGTCTCGCAACTGGCCTGGTCGCCGGACGGCACCCGGCTGGCCTTGCGCGTGGCCGACGCGCCCGGCTTCAACGGGTACTGGAACCGCTCGCGGCTGGTGCTGGTGGATGCCGCCGACGGCCATCTGCTGCGCGTGGTCGCCAGCGACGTGGGCGCGCAGCCGCCGCGCTGGTCGCCCGACGGCAGCCAACTGCTGTACGCGGCGCTGCGCCAGGGCAAGATGACCTCGACCCTGCTCGCGCACCGCCTGGCCGACGATCGCCAGGTGCGCCTGGCGCCGGACTGGACCGGCACCCTGTGGCATGCCGAATGGCGCGACGATGCGCACATCGTGGCCGAAGGCCAGCGCGGGCTGCGCGCCGAATTCCTGCAGGTCGACGCCGGCAGCGGCAAGGCGCGCACGCTGGCCGACACGCACGCGGCCTGGGCCGCGTTCACCGTGGCCGGCGACGGCCGTATCGCCTTCCTCGGCGAAACGCCGACGGCACCGGCGGACATCTGGCTGCTGCGCGACGGCCGCGCGCACGCGCTCACCGACAGCAATCCGCAGGTGCGGCACTGGGCGCTGGGCACATTGCGCGAACTGAGCTGGCGCAGCTCGCGCGACGGACGCCGCATCGACGGCGTGCTGGTGCTGCCGCCAGGATGGAAAGCCGGCACACCCTTGCCGACGCTGCTGCAGATCCACGGCGGGCCGGCGTGGGCGTGGTGGTCCGGCTGGCTCGGCTCCTGGCACGATTGGGCGCAGATGCTGGCCTCGCGCGGGTACGCCGTGCTGCTGCCCAATCCACGCGGCTCCGAAGGCCAGGGCGCGGCCTTCACCGAGGCGGCCAACAACGACTGGGGTGGCGGCGACTACCAGGACGTGCTCGACGGCCTGGACGCGATCGTGGCCCAGCGCATCGCCGATCCGGCGCGCGTGGCCATCGGCGGCTGGAGCTACGGCGGCTACCTGGCGGCGTGGGCGGCGACCCACGACCCGCAGCGACGCTTCCGCACCGCCATCGTCGGCGCCGGCGTCACCGACCTCTACAGCATGGCGCTGACCACCGACGTGCACGATTTCCTGCCCGGCTATTTCGGGCGCGACGCGCTGGCCGCGCGCGCGGTGCTGGACGAGCGCTCGCCGCTGCGCTACGCCGAGCGCGTGCGCATGCCGGTGCTGATCCTGCACGGCGAACAGGACCAGCGCGTGCCGCTCGCGCAAGGGCAGATGCTGTACCAGGCACTGAAGACCCACGGCACGCCGGTGCAGATGGTGACCTACCCGCGCAGCACGCATTGGCCGGAAGAACGCGATCTGCAACGCGATCTGCTGCAGCAGGTGGCCCGGTGGCTGGAGACGCAGCTCGCCGCCGGTACCGGAAATGCCGCGACGACGCCGGAACAGTGACGGGGGCTTCATACAGATCGGCGCAACCCGTCCAATCTCCTCGGCAGGGGATTGGGGCCCGAACTGAGGCGCTACTCGAACCTGGTGACGTCGCATGGAAGCGGCGCGCCTTGAGAGCATCGCCTTGCGGTGGCGCGCGATGTGGCGGTCCGGGGCGGCACACGTTCAACCTGCACCGGCTACCGCAGATCGCATCAACGCAGGCGCGCGCGCCGATTCGAGTCGAGGCTCGTCAGGCAGCGCAGCCGCCCGACAAAGCTCAGCGCGCCAGGCCCGCGATGAAGGACGCGTCCTGCGCGCCGCTGTAGATGCGGAAGTCCTGCATGCGGCCCTTGAAGTACGGATCGCCGCCGTACTGGGAGCGGCCCAGCCAGGTCTGGGTGGTACGGCCCAGTTGGAAGGGATTGATCCAGATGCCGTCCGCGGCGGCGACCCGCGCGCCGTCCACGTAGAGCGTGCCGACGGTGCCCGAAAGCGTGACCGCCACATGCACCCAACGCCCGACAGGCAGCATGTCGCTCGTCACCGACTCTTCGTTCCAGAACTGGTTGCGCGTCCCCGAGAAGCGCAGCTTGCCGCTGCCGTCGCGCGGGACCAGCGCCATGTAGGCCACGTCGTTGGATCCGAAGTCGAAGATGCGCGCATTGACCACCGCGGCATCCCAGTAGACCCACACCGCCACCGTGAAATCGCCAAGCGCCGACACGGCACCGTCGGGCAACTGGACGTGACCGCTGCGGCCGTCGAACTGCACGGCGCTTCCGCCATTGCGCCCTGCGCCCCAGCTCGTGCCGCCCTTCAACTGCGCGTGCAGCGCGCGGCCGCTGGCGTCATTGGCGTCGCCGTTGAGCGGCAGGTGCAACCACACCTCGCCGGGGACCGCCACGCGCGCGGTCTCCGCGCCCAGCATGGGCCCGGCCTCCTTCGTCAGCGCGACGATCCGGTAGTACCAGGTGCCCTGCGCGGGAACGTCGGTGTAGGCACACGGGTCGACGACGCGCGCGATCGCCGCGTACGGACCGTTGGGCGAAGCCGCCCGCTGCACGACGTACTGCGAAGCGCCCGCCGAGCCCCACCACGCCAGTTGCACCTTTCCGTTGCTCAGCACTGCGCTCAGGCCGCTGGGCGCGGCGGGAGGCACCGGATCGCGCGCGTACAGCAAGGTACCGATGCCCGGCTGATCGCCGCCATCGACGCGCTCCGGCCGGATCATGTCGCGCATCGCCTCGCTCCAGGGTGCAGAGAGCCCCTTGCGGCCCACATAGTGGTTGCAGATGAGTTCCCAGTTGGGCCGCAGCTGATTGGTGCCGGCCGCCGCGGCCCCCGCTCCGAACACGCCGTTGTAGGGCGCGAACGGCATCGTGAACAAGGCGTTGCCGCTGGTATCCGTCAGGTTCGTCTTGGCGACGTACTCCGCACCGGCCAATAGCCGATTGTTCCAGTAACCGAACAGATCCTCGCCCTGGTTCCAGGCCATCTCGCACAACATGCCAGCCAGCGCGATGCCGAGCGTCGAGTGGCCCTGGTCGCGATGGCTCTCCTGCCATTGCCCCAGATAGCCAGGATGCAGGTAGTAGACATTGTTGGCGCTGGCGCCGTTGCCGCGGCCGTTCTTGTAGTAATTGCTCGCCTCGGCCATCAGGTCGGGACGGTCGCAGAACACGCCGATCGCGTAGACGGAGCAGAGGTTGGCCAGGTCCCAGTTGGCCCAGTAGTGGGTGACCTTTCTGATCTCCGTGCCGTTGTGGTTGAGCAGAAAGTCGTGGCACTTCGGATAGAACACGTTGAGCAGCATGCTCTGGAAGCGCGCGATGTCCTGCTTGGCCCAGCCGGAGTAGCTGCGCATCAGCTCCGCGGCGTTGGCCCATTGGTTGCCGTAAAGGCCCGAGGCGAGGTAGACATTCGAATCGCCGCCCAGCCCGGTCAAGGTCGACGACCATGCATTGAGGAACTCCACCGCCTTCCTCGCGTAGTTCTCGTCGTTGGTGATTCTCCAGCGCAGCGCCAGATGCAGGGCGCGCACCATGTCGCCGACCATCTGCCAATAGCTATCGCCTTGCCCGCCGCGCGTCACCAACGCCAGGGGACGTGGTATGGCATCGAGGTTGGTGTTGTTCGTCTTGAGCATCATGTTCCAGCCGCCCACCCAGGGCTCCGCGTTGGCGGCCAGCTTGTTCCGGATACGCTGCAGATCGACCTCGGTGACCAGCAGGCCTGGGTGCTTGATGTTGGATACATCGGGATTCGTGGCGGCGAGAGCGTCGGCACCGGCGAACGGGCGCGTGCCGGCACGCGTCTGTTGATTGATCAGCGCCGCCGCGTCTGCGCCGCGCGCCGCGACCCCCAGCGTGAGCGCGCCCGCGGTGCCGAGAAGGAAATTGCGACGGCGCTGCAGGGCGACGTCTTCGTCTTCATTTGAGAACTGCGTCATGGATATCGCCACCTATGGACAGGACGCGTTCGAGTCTATCGATGCCGTATTGCAAAAGCGGCGCCTTTGCCTTCGTTTGAGAACTGCATCTTGGATATCGATCCCCATCAACACGATGCGTTCGCATCCATCGATGCCGCATCCAAGCTGCACAAGTCCGACGGCCTGACGGGCGAGTCCTTCTCTCCATGGAGTCGTCGTTTCGAGCAGGCATGGCAACAAACCAAATCGCCGCCGGGGGTCGCAGGCGGCCACAGGCCGCCAACGTGGCTACAGACACGCCCAGCCCTTGACGGCGTCAGCCGAGCAAAGCGAGGGACCGATGGACGCGCAGGGAGGAGCTCGATGCGCAGCACGACAGCGCGACCGGCCGGTTCGGCCACGAACGTCCCGGGACTTCTGCATGCCGGTGACGCTCGATGACGCAGCAGGCTCCGCAGATGGACGAAAGCCGCCCCTGCGGAGACAGGAACGGCTTCCCGATTGGTGCCCGGAGCCGGAATCGAACCGGCATGGGGTCGCCCCCGGCGGATTTTAAGTCCGATGCGTCTACCAGTTTCGCCATCCGGGCCTGGTGCCGCTAGCGTGCCCGATTGGCCGCCGATTGTGAACCGCGACGTGGTGGCGCAGCGGCGTAACGAGACAAGAAAGAGCCCCGGCGACGCCGCCACGACGGCGCCGGGGATGCCATTCGGCAACGGTGAAACTGAAGTCCTGCGCGAATCAGATCGCCCGCGAGTAGCGCGCCGGTTGGGCCGGCTGGCGCAGATACCGGTCGAAGCACATCGCGATCAGGCGCAGCAGCGGGCGGCCGCGCGCGGTGGCCTGGATGATGCCGTCGCGGTACTCGGCCAGGCCGTCGGCGCACAGTGGCGCCAGCGCCTGCAGTTCGTCGCGGAAGTAGCTGGCGAAGTCGATGCCGTGGCGCTGCGCCAGCGCGGCGACGTCGGCGCGGCCCTGGCACATCAGCTGCTGGATCAGGTCGGCGCGCAGCGCATCGTCGGCGCTGAGCTGCAGGCCGCGCAGCACCGGGCTGTCGCCCGCATCCACCGCCGCTTCCCATGCCGGCAGTTCGCGCTGGTTCTGGCTGTAGCTGTCGCCGATGCGGCTGATCGCGCTGACGCCCAGGCCGAGCAGGTCGGTCTCGGCATGGGTGGTATAGCCCATGAAGTTGCGATGCAGGCCGCCCTGGCGCTGCGCGCGCGCCAGGTCCTCGTGCGGCAGCGCGAAATGGTCCATGCCGATGTACTGGTAGCCGGCCGCCGACAACTTGCGCACCGCCAGCCCCAGCAGCGCGAGCTTCTGTTCGGCGTCGGGCAGGTCGGCATCGGCGATGCGCCGCTGCGCCTTGAACAGCTGCGGCATGTGCGCATAGCCGTACACCGCCAGGCGATCGGGGCGCGCGGCGATCACCGTGTCCAGGGTGCGCTCGAAGCCGGCCAGGGTCTGCCTGGGCAGGCCATAGATCAGGTCGACATTGACCGAGCGCATGCCCTGCACGCGGCAGGCGCGCAGGATGTCGAGCGTCTCCTGCACCCCTTGGGTGCGATTGATCGCCTGCTGCACCAGCGGATCGAAGTCCTGGATGCCCAGGCTGGCGCGATTGAAGCCCAGCGCGGCCAGCGCGGCGATGTCCTGCGGCGTGACCGTGCGCGGATCCAGTTCGATGGAGATGTCGCGGTCCGGCGCCTCGCTGAAACGGAACAGCGCGCGCAGGCCCTGCAGCAGTTCGCCCAGCAGCTCCGGCGCCAGGAAGTTCGGCGTGCCGCCGCCCAGGTGCACCTGCACCACTTCGCGTTCGGTGTCCAGGCACGCGGCCATCATCGCCGCCTCGCGCAGCACGCGCTGCACGTAGGCGCGGCCCTTGCCGGCGTCGCGGGTGATGACCCGGTTGCAGCCACAGTAGAAGCAGGGATTGCGGCAGAACGGCACGTGCACGTACAGCGACAGCGGCCGCGCCGGATCGCTGGCCTGCACCGCCGCGTACAGCTGCGCGGGCCCGAAACCGGCCTGGAAATGCGGCGCGGTCGGATACGAGGTGTAGCGCGGCCCGGGACGGTCGTAGCGGCGCAGCAGCTCGGCGTCGAAGGTCCAGGTCGCGGCGGGATCGGGGGCGGTGAGGATGTCCATGGCCACAGCATGCGCGGCCCGGCGGTGGGCCGCCTTGACTTGGATCAATCCGCGCGCAGCGGCATGGCCGGCTCGAACGGCTGCCAGCTCATCTGGTGGCGACGCCAGAAGGTGTCGGCGATGCGCGCGGCGATGTCGTCGGCCAGCACCCGCATCGGCGCGTTGTCCAGTTCGGCGGTGGTGGCGCGGAACAGCGCCAGCCAGCGCTGGAACAAGGCCGCGTTGAGTTCGCGCATGGCCATGTGCTTGGGCATCGGCGCGCCGCGGAAGCGCCGGGTGCCGCGCAGCATCGCCGACCAGAAGTCGCCCAGCTGCAGCAGGTGCGCGTCCCAGTCCTCGATGTGCGCGGCGAACACCGCGGCCAGTTCGGCATCGGCGCGCACGCGGCGGTAGAACGCGGCCACCAGCGCGGTCACGTCGTCCTCGCTGCACAGCTCGGGTCCGGGCAACGGCAAGGCATCGATGGGGTCATGCATGGCGGGATTCCTGCGCAATGCATCCAGTATCCGCATCGGTCCCGGCGCGGCTTTGATCAAGATCAATGTGGCCACGCGCCGCGCTGCCTAGTCTGCATCGGCGGCATGCGCCTGCGCCGCCGTCGACGGGGGATCGGCGGCGCGGCCGCGGGCGGGCGCGCCGGCCCGCGCGCGGCACCACCCCGGCGCATGCCGCCCTTCTTTCCTTAAGCAACGGAGTTCGCCCGCCATGACCCCCAGCGACGATCCCCTGCTCGACCCGCTGCTCGATCCGGGCACGCCGCGCCCGCTGGTGCAGCGGCTGGGCGTGATCCTGTGGCCCAGCTTCCTCGTCGCCGGCGCGATGAGCGTGCTGTTCTTCGCCGTGGTCGATCCGCTGGCGCTGCGCGACATCAGCTTCCCGGGTCGCCAGCTCAGCCGCGGGCTCGGCTACACGGTGGGCTTCTTCATGTTCTGGCTGGCGACGCTGGCGTCCAGCGGCCTGACCGGCTTCCTGTCGCGACCGGCCCCGCGCGCGGTCGGCGACGACGGCGCCGACGAGCCGCTGCCGTGAGCCGCGCGCCCGGGCTGCGCGCCATTCCCTCGCGCCTGATCGGCGCATCGGCCAGCGGCGACGCGGGTGCCGCGCTGCCGCGCAGCGGCTACACCCGCCTGCGCCGCAACCTGCTGTGGGCGCTGTTCACCGCGTTCTACCTGCTGCCCTGGCTGCGCTGGGACGGTCGCCAGGCGTTGCTGCTGGACCTGCCGGCGCGGCGCCTGCAGGTATTCGGCTGGACCCTGTGGCCGCACGACGTCGGCTGGCTGCTGCTGGCGCTGCTCGCCGCGGCCGCGGCGCTGGCGGTGACGACCACGCTGGCAGGACGGGTCTGGTGCGGCTTCGCCTGCCCGCAGACGGTCTGGAGCCACGCCTTCGGCTGGCTGGAACGGCGCTTCGCGGCCTGGCCGGCGGCCGCGCGCCACGTGGTCTGGGCGGCGCTGGCGCTGTGGACCGGGATCAGCTTCGTCGGCTATTTCGCGCCGATCGGCGACCTGGTGACGCGACTGCGGCCCTTCGCCTGGAGCGGCTGGGAGACGTTCTGGGTGCTGTTCTACGCCCTGGCCACCTGGGGCAACGCCGGCTTCCTGCGCAGCCAGACCTGCCGCTACCTGTGCCCCTACGCGCGGCTGCAGCCGCTGCTGTGCGATCGCCAGACGCCACTGATCGGCTACGACGCGATGCGCGGCGAGCCGCGCGGCGCGCGCGCCAGCGGCCAGGGCAGCGTGGAGCAGCGCGGCCGGCGCCTGCTCAACGCCGTCACCGCCCGCGACTACGCCTTGCGCGCCAGCATCGCCCAACTCGCCCGCCAGGGCGGCAGCCGCGGCGATGCCCTCGCCGCCTACGCCGGCACCCTGCCCAAGTTCAGCGCCGACCAGCTCGGCGACTGCGTGAGCTGCGACGCCTGCCTGCAGGCCTGCCCGGCCGGCATCGACCCGCGCAACGGGGCGCACTATGCGTGCACGGCCTGCGGCGCCTGCGTCGATGCCTGCGATCGCAGCATGGACCGCTACGGCTTCGCCCACGGCCTGCTGCGCCGCGCCGGCGCCAACGCCATCGATCGGCAACCGCGGCGCAGGTGGTGGCAGCGACCGCGGCTGTTGAGCGGCGCCGCCGCGCTGCTGGCGGCGCTGCTGGCCTGGTGGGCGCTGGCCTGAGCCGGCCCGAACCCGTCACGTCATCGGGCGCGCGCACGCCGCCATCTGGCAGCGGACATTTTTTTGCAAGAAAGGGCTAGCGCGCCTCCCGGGAGGCATGTAGAATGCGCGGCTCCCAAGCGGGAATAGCTCAGTTGGTAGAGCGCAACCTTGCCAAGGTTGAGGTCGCGAGTTCGAGTCTCGTTTCCCGCTCCAAATTGCTTCACCCACGTCCTCGACGCGAGTGGAAACCCGAAAAAAGGAGCTTCGGCTCCTTTTTCCGTTTCTGCGTTACTGCATCGCCGCCCTGCGCGGCACCCGGCAGTGCCCGCGAACGATTTCCGGCATGGCGGGAACGCGAGCTCCCCGCCCCCTCCTTCCAAGCATTGATGATGCGGCTCGGCGGAGCGCGCGCAAGATGTCCTGGCGCACGGCGCACGGCGCTGATGGTTGATGCCTGCGCCGGACTCAACGCCAGCAGCGGGAGCGCGCAGACGCCCAATCGTGGTGGCGCTGCCACGGCGGCACGCAGGCAAAAGCCCCCAATCGCTTTCGGGAGTCACGACAGAAACGGGCGCCGCCCGCCTGGCTGGCGAACGGTCTGTCGCCGCATCCATCACTAGCACCGCACCCTGCACGATCGCGAAACGCCATGCACCGGCGACGCGCATCCCCTTACTTGAGCGGATTCTCCGGCTCCTTGCCCTGCAGCGCCTTGTCCTGCCGGCAGGTCTTCAACGGCTGCGCATGGGCGGAGACGATGGCCGTCACTTCCTGCGTCTCGGCGCGTGCGCTCACGTTGAGGCAGGCGCAACCATAGCCGGCGCTGCCCGCGCCGGTCGCCACCCAACGCGCCTTGGGAAACGTCGGCCATGTCCCCTCGGCCTGGTGCCCGCCCTGCTGGCCGATCGTCCACTCGCCGTCCTTGTCCACCAGCGTGGCGTTGCCGGGCGAGGGATTATCGAACCAGCCGCAGCGCGTGGCGGTGTCCGGCGACGTTGCCGCCCGCGCCGCACCGCACAGGCCGGTCGCCACGGCCAGGACCGCGACGACGACACTCGCGCGGCGCGCGACGGCAGACAAGGAATTGACCATTGCATCGAGATCCGGTGAGGAGGCGCGCATCATCGCAAAATGCGCGTTACGCAGGCGATGCGCGCCATCTCGATGGCGCAGGCCAATCGACACGCCGTTCGTGCAGGCCAGCGCACTCGGCGAGGCGCACGCGTACGCCGCCGCGGTCGAGGCCTACGCCGCCCAGATCGCGCAGGCCACGCAGCGGCGGGACCTGCAGGCGCTCAAGCGCGCACGGCATGGCCGCGGCTATCTGCTGCTGTACTATCTGCCGGACGCCAAGGCGGCGTTGCAGGATTTCCTCGCCGTGCAACGCGACGGCACCGGCGACTTCTACACGCACTACTACCAGGCCAACTGCCATTACGTGCTCAAGGACTACCGCAGCGCGCTGTCGGCCTGCGACGCGGCACGCGCGCTGCTCGACGACGCCTTGCTGCAGGCGGACCCCGGCTCGGCCGCGCAGCTGTACATGATGGAAGCCAATTGCCACATGAACCTCGGTGCCTACCCCGCGTCGGTCGCCGCCTTCGAGCGCTCGCTGGCGCTGCACGACCGTGAGGACGTCCGCGAGAACTACGAACTGGCCCGGCAACTGGCGGCCAAGCCGAAGAAGGGCCTGTTCGGACGGCTGTTCTCGTGAGCGCGCGCGCATGAGCCGCATTCGGCCCACTGCCTGCACCGCGGTGCGCCCCGCGGTGGCGCCGTTCGCCCCCCGTGGCGACGCGCGACCGCGCGCGTCCTGATTCGACGGCAAGATGCTGCGCCGTCTGCTCCTCGGCCTGAGTCTGCTGCTCGGTGGCTGTACAGCGTCGGCGCCGACGCCGGCGCCGCTGGAGCAACAGGTCTACGTCTGGCAGCGGCAGTGGAGTGGCGCCCATGCCGCCGTGCTGGCGCAGACCCGCGCGGATTTCTCCGCGCTGCGCGTGCTGGCGCTGCAGGCGCACCCGCGC
>Ga0105251_10000873_pt1 | contig 27030 bp, 29 predicted proteins | sample KBSS64metaG_FD_80424 | JGI IMG/M metagenome (GOLD analysis project Ga0105251, IMG submission 80424) | Switchgrass rhizosphere microbial communities from Kellogg Biological Station, Michigan, USA - KBS S6-4 metaG | ecosystem: Host-associated > Plants > Roots > Rhizosphere > Soil | place...
CGTTCGGGCCATTCCACACGAACGGGATCTGCAGCTCGTTCTGGCCCTTGGCCAGCACGAAGTCCCGGGTGTCGCCGACCAGGGTGAAGCCATTGACTTCCGGCACCGGCATGCGCTTGTCCTGGCTGGTCCAGCCAGTGACCGCGCGGTACGGGTGGGCCGGGTCTTCGGTCAGCAGGCGCACCGGCGGGCTGCCGTCAGCCCTGGTCTGCGGGAACTGCAGCAGTTCCGCGCCCAGCACGTTGCCGCCATCCAGCACCAGGCGCAGCGCGTCGGTGGTGATGGTCACCCGACCTGCCGCACCGGGCGCCGCTGCGCCGGCGTTGCCACCCGTCCCATCGCCCGCCAGCGCGGGACCATTCGATACGGCGCCCGCACCCGACGGATCGGGTGATGCTGCAGCCCTCTCCGGGTCGCGCACCCACTGCATCCACAGCAGAGCCGCCACGATCAGCCATGAGAGAACCAGCAACGTACGGGTCGTGATCATAGGTATATACGCAGGGAAGAGGCCATGTTACGGGCAGTTCAGTACGTCGCTGCGGAAGATGACGTTCTCGTACTGGATGAACAGCAGGTCGGTCTGATACCCCGAGTAGGCACCGTACCTGTTCTTGGTGTTGTAGGTCACACAGACGGCATGACCGTAATACATCGACGGGTAGCGCGAATAGCTGCTGTCACGATCGACTTCCGCCTTCGACACCTCGTACTGCACCGGCGGGGTAATGGTGCGGTACCGCGTCGACTCCGGATCCAGATGGATATCCGCGTAGTACCGCTTCACCACCCCAACATAGTCCCTTGGCGCAACGCCGTAGTCCGGCCGCACCACAGGTGGCGGCGGATAGCCGAACACATCGTCAAGTGACACGCAGCCCGTCAACCCGACGGTCAGCGCCGAGGCCAGCAACGCCGGCAAGCCCAGCCCAGCACTGCGCACGTTTGCGCCTTTCGCTCCACCTTCACCCACGTCGTTGGTCCCTGGATATCGCGGCCACTGAGGGTAACCGCGATGGCACGCACGGCACATCGGACAAGTCTCGCACCTGGTCGCTCAGGCCATGACACAACGCCAGTGCCGGCAAGCCACTCCGCGAGAGGAAGGCAGGAGCACTGAATCAGAGCGCCGCCACCTGCACTTCGGCCAGAAAATTCCTATGTACCGACAGCACCGCAGCACATAGCCTCCCCGCTCCTCATCTGCTCACTCATCCACATGAAAATCAATCGCATCCTCCTCGCCACCTTCATCGCCGCCGCGCTCAGCACGGGCTGCAGCAAGCCTGGCGACGTGCCCGACACCGGCAAGGAGCAGCAGGTCACCCAGACCACCGAGATCACGCTGGCCGACGGCGCGCTGACCGCCAGGATTCCGGCTGACATGCAGCCGCTCGTGGAGCAGGGCGGTGTCCGTGCGTACGCGGATGCCTCACAGCAAAATGCACTCAGCGTCATCAGCGGTCCCTGGCCGGGCGGTGAAGAAGCTGTGATGTTCCAGCAGACGCTGAACAACATGAAGCGCATGGATTCCGCCATGCAGGTCACCCACGGCGATGACGTCAGGCTTGGCAATACGCCGGTCAAGACTGCAGAGATCACGATGACGACCGCCGGCACCCCCGTCTTCGTAGTGATGGCATTTGGCCGCATGGACAATCAGCTGGTCACCCTCCAGGTCACCGGCCCGCAGGATCAGGCGGACGCTGTCCGCGCCCGCGCCAAGGCCATCTTCTCTTCTGTCGCCGAAACCGCCAAGTAAGCGCCGGATGGCACCTCATCCCGCACCATTTTCCCGAGCAGATCACCATATGAATCCCATTCCCTGGTTCCTCAAGTGCCTCAAGAACTACGCCAACTTCAACGGACGCGCGCGCCGGCGTGAATGCTGGCTCTTCCTGCTGTCTATCTGGGTCATCAGCTTCGTCGTCGCCATGTGTACCGCGTTCATTGACAGCGAGCAGACCCGCAACGCCATTTCCTCGCTGGTACAGCTCGCCTTCCTGCTGCCCTGGCTCGCCGTTCTTGCCCGCCGCATGCATGACGTGGGCAAGAGCGGCTGGTTCATGTTGGTTCCGTTCTACAACATCTACCTTGCCGTACTGGACAGCGTGCCCGGCCCGAACCAGTACGGCCCGGCGCCGAAGGACGTGCTTCGCTGACACCGACCGCCTGCACACCGGCCGCCGCAGGCAACTGCGGCGGTCCTGCGCATGCTCATCGTGAAAGACACCCCCGGATGCTCATGGTCATGACGTCTCGCACCCACCGTTCCATGTTCCTCCTCGCCTGCTGGGCGGCCCTGCTGTCGGGTTGCCAGACACAGGCGTTCCTCGCCGTTCGCGCGACCTGCTCCGAGGCGGGCTATCGGGCATACCCGCCTGAGCTGCAGCAGCGCGTGGTGGATGCCTACCGGTATGACCAGGTTCCCACCGGCGGGCATACCTGCGTAACCACCGAGGAGGGAAACACCAGGACCGAGACCTGCACCCCGGACACACGGAGTGTGCGCGTCGATTACACCGAGGTCATCACGGTGGACCTGGTCGAGGATGAGCGGCTTCAATACGCCCACGCCTGTACGCACTCCCGCTGCATGCAGGAGTTCGGCAATGGACAGTGCAGGGACAACACGGCGCGCGGCGCCCCCTGAACCGCCTTGATTTGCTGAACAGTTGAATCGGGCTCGCCGCGACCGGGAAAGTTCCGAAGGACCGCCTCGCCACGGCAACGTATGCTCCGCCACCCTGCATTGCGATTACACCCAGATGAAGCCGTACTTGAACCTCCTCGCGGCGCTGGCTGTGCTGATAGCACTGGTCAGCTGCGCCGGCTCGGATCTTTCCAAACTTCGCGCCCCGGCGCCGGGCGACCTCTATCTCGCCCAGATGGCCGCTTTCAATGGAGCCGACGATGTACACGCGCGCATTCCTGCCGACTATGGGCTGCTGAAGGTCGTGCGCGTCGAGAATGACCGGGTCATCGTGGTTCCCTCATCCGACTCCCATGAGACCTATGCGGCCGCGTCGCGCATGCTGCGCAGCGACCCGGACAGTCTGGCCTGGGAGTCCCGCAATCCGATCGTTATCACGCGTAGCCGCCTGCCCGAACTGCACACAGGCGGCCGGCTGCGCAGCGTGCGGCGCCATCCACAGTAGCGGCACACCCCCTCCCCCCGTTCCTGGCGTCACCATGCGCTTCCGCGCATGGGCCGCATGGCGAGCACTGCAACCATCGCAGGGCGCGTCCACCGGGAACAACCACAGTGAAGAAGGTTGATGAAAATGAAGAGTATTGGTGGCTGGCTGGTCATTCTTGGCCTGGGTTCGTTTCTCCTCCAGCGGTTCGGCTATGAGTTCAGGCTGCTGTCGTGGGTCGACAACTGGGGCCCCACGGTAGGCTTGGCGATCCGACTGGGCTGTGTTGTAGCGGGTATTGCACTGTATGTGCTGGGTTCCGGTCGCGGAGGCCGCGACAGAAGCTGATCGCCACCACGTGGATGAGCATTCCCAAGGCCCGGGCCGGGTGGCTGAGCGCCTCACGACCGGGCCTTTGTTTTCTCTCCGCGCGCTGAATTTCCGACTACCGAAGAGCACACCCATGAACGAAATCGCTGCACTGCTTCTTTCCCAGCTCAGGACGGGCCCTGTTGCCCAGCAGGTTTCACAACAGCTGGGGATCAGCAACGATCAAGCCACCCAGGCCATCAGTTCCGCACTGCCGCTGCTCCTGAACGCCATAGGCAGCACGTCGGCGCAGCCATCCACCCTCGGGCAACCCGGTGGCGCACTGGGGCAGCTGCTCGGTGAGACGACCGGCCTGGACAGCAGCAAGGCTGGCCAGCTCCTGGGTATTCTGGCGCCACTGGTAACTTCATTCATGGCCAGGTCCAACGCCAGCGAGGCATCCGTCCAAGGCCCACCAACCGCAACCGGCACCCTCACCGATCTGCTGGGCAAGCACCTCGACCAGGATGGCGATGGCAAGCTGGGCGTCGGCGATGTTCTCGGCCTGCTGGGCGGAAAGCGATAGGATCCACGGCTGCCGCCGGGAGTGACGCCGGCGGCAGCACTCCCGGCCGGCCAGCCTTTGTCTGAACGACGCAGGTCAGATGGCCCGACGCCGCAGCACCAGTATCCCGATGCTCGCGCCCACCACCCACACGTGGTGAACGGCCGATTCAAGCGCCCTGCTGCCGTCATATAGCGAACCCGAGTACGCCGGCCAGTGCCAGGGGAACACCCTCACCACTGGCAGCGCCGTACCCATGTGGCGATTCATCAGTTGGGGCGCGAGGTCGACCACATCCGGAAGGACCGCACCCAGGAAAGATGCCAGCACCAACAGCCGATGCCTTCGCTGCGCACAGCCGACTGCCACCGAGACTACACACAGCGCAAGGATCACGTCGACGACTGACGGAATAGGGTAGGCATGCGGGAGCCAATCCAGCAGCCCGTGGATCCCGATTCCCGTCACACAACCCGCGAGACCGGCTTGCCAGGGACGGGCGCCACGTTCTCGCGGGCACTCCATGTCGCCGTTACACAGGAGCGCGGCCGTTGCAAGGCCGGCGAGGACGTGGAAGGTGACGTTCATGGATGCGGACCTCCGGCCAGTTCGAGGAACCCGCGGTCACCGGGCCGCGGCTGAAGACCGAACCTTGTCCCGATGGTGGGCGAACGTACCGGAGACGCCTTGCCAATAGCAGAATCCGAACGCAATGGCGAACGGCAACTGCCCAAACTGCTGCGAGTAGGCCATCATGATGAGCTTGCTCAGTACGAAGAATGCAAAAAGAAGAATCGCGCAAACTCTGCTGCGCTTGTACACGCCAAATGCCAGGGCGAATATCACAACCGCATCAATGATCAGGCTGGAGTCCAGGCTGAAGGGCTTCGCTGCGTTTGGCATCCAGCTTTCTCCAGTGAACATCGACACCACCCCGACACCTGCCGTGATGCAGCCCGAAACGATCGCTGCTTTCCAGGCAAGTCCGATTCTGCTGGAAGGATCGCTCGGCACCAGGCGCATCGCTTTGAATGACGTGCCCGATGCGGCCGTTGCACATTCACGCGCATCGAAGTCGCAATCCAGCTCTGCGACGCTGTCAACGGGCCCCAACGAAGCGACAAGTTCATCGACCCTGCGCTTCTCCAGCATCCGCGGCACCTTGCTGACAATGCTCCGGTTGGAGAAGGCAAGATAGCGCTGTACCCCCAGAAATCCGAACTTCGAATAGCTGCTGATCGAATAGCGCCCTTCAAGGAAGTCGACCTCCAGAACGGAAGCGTTCACCCATGCACCATCGCCTTTCTGATAGACCCGGCGCTGGTGCTCGGAGTGGACCAGCAGATAGCGCCGCCGGGTCGCCCACTGCTCGATCAGATCATGCACGTTCTGGCAGGACGAGAAAGAGACATGGTCGCGCGAAGACCTTCCTTTCACGAACCTGTCTATACAGAATCCCGCCACAAGCAACGTAACAAACCCGAAACATGTAGCAAAGGCCAGGCGCGTGTAACTGGCCAGCGCCACGACCGCGACAGGCATCTCGAAACCATTCATACATTGCTTCCTCAAGCAAGGCCCAATAGAGAAGCCAGCGCGGCCAATGGTTCGCGATCGGGGGGATCGCGGCCATCAACCGGCTGGCTTGAGCAGAAGAATAGGCTGGCCAGGGATCGGCAGCCATAGGATTAATCCACCAAACTAGACAGTGCGCCGATATCGAAGCTCGCCTGCCATCAGACATGCCATTCCGGGCAGGGCAACGAGCAGCGCCAGCAGCAGGCCGATGTACGGCTCGATCCATTCGCCATGGCCAATTGCACGATCTGCTTCGTTCGCAACATTGACCACGGTGGGATCATCAGGAAGATACCTGACCTCCACCAGTCGCCCGCCAGCGCCACTTCGCAGTCGCTCGGCCAGGGCGTCGGACACAAGCAACTCCGCCGGAATCAGACGGCCTTCATGGGGAAACTCCACCTGTATCGTATAGCCGGTTGGGATACCGCTCTTGTAATGACGCGCGATCTGGTTGACGTGCGCAGTCACAACCACCCCCTCCGCCTGCAGCGAACGGTACTCCATGAGGCCCATCACGCCAAAGACACTGAAGAAGAGTCCAAGGACCAGCAGCGTCACGCCAACCCGCCGCAGGTACGCCCGCTTTTCGTCTCTATCCGACATGACATGCACTCCACCGACGTAAGGTTGACCAATGGCACACCACCGGGAGCTCACCCGCCAATGCTGTAGCCAAATTTTATGTGCGTGCGGATCAACCGCGTACCAAAGGGTCGATCGACGCGCCGGCGCAGTGACGACACATGCGCGCGAAGCAGCCCCGGATCGTGCACGCGCCCGCCCCAGATCACCTGCTCCAGCCGCCGGAACGTTACGGGACAGGGTGCCGCCACCATCAGTTCCTTCAATACCTTTGCCTGGGTACGGGTAATGTCGATCGGTGTATCGGCACGGGTAAGGGTGCAGCTCCGCATGTCCAGGCACAGTCCCGCGACGCTCACCGCCTCGACAACATGGCACGTGCGGCCTCGCTGCATCATGGATGACAGCCGTGCTGCGATTTCCAGCGCGTCCGTGCGCTGCGCCCGGTAGTCGTCAGCACCCGCGCTAATTCCCATGACGACCTCCCCGACACCCGCGCCCTCACCGATGATCATGACCAGCGCATCATCGCCACGCTCGCGCAGTCGCTTCACGAGCTCGACCCCCTGCATGTCGGACAGGTCCCTGGCAATGACCATCGCATCGAATGGCACACGCCGGCTCAGCAGCAGACCATTCCGCGCGGTCCGCGCGAAGCTCACGCTGTGCCCGGACGCAATCAGGTGATCGCCCAACGCCAGCGCACGCGCCACGTCACAGTCCATGATGAGGATATCCATGCGTCGCTCCCTTGCCGCTTGCCAGGTGAACACCGGCAGTGCCGGATCAGGGCCGTGCAGATCCGCGCTGCCCCGTCAGGCCCGCTCGCTACGATCAACCAGGCGATGGATCAGCGCCCCGATGATGGCACCAAGAATCGGCGCCACCCAGAACAGCCAAAGCTGGGAGAGCGCGTTTGCGCCGGCGAACACGGCAACGCCGGTCGAGCGTGCCGGATTGACTGAGGTGTTGGTGATCGGAATGCTGATCAGGTGGATCAGCGCAAGCGCACCGCCGATGACCAATGGCGCAACAGCAGCGCTACCGCGATGACGGGTGACACCCAGGATGACGATCATGAAGACCGCAGTCAGTACCGCCTCGGCTAGGAACGCCGACAACAGCGAGTACCCGCCCGGCGAGAAGACGCCGTAGCCGTTGCTGGCGAAGGCGCCCGGGGAGGTCGGATCAAGGATGAAGGTCGGGCTGCCCCACGCGATGTGGAAGATCACCAGGCCGGCGAGGAGGCCGCCCGCTACCTGCGCCATGATGTAAGGCACCACGCGCGCGGCGCCGAAGCGGCCCGCCACGCTCAGTCCAACGGTCACGGCGGGGTTGAAATGGCCACCGGATACATGGCCCAGCGCCGCGGCGCCGGTCAACACGGTGAGGCCGAACGCGAGAGACACGCCAAGCAGCCCGATGCCATTACCTTGGAAGCCTGCCGCAAGTACCGCGCTGCCGCAGCCGCCAAGGACCAGCCAGAAGGTGCCGATCAGCTCGGCGGCAAGGCAATTCCAGAGTTTGTTCATTTTTACTGTTCCATGCAGGACGACGCAGCGGGCGTGCGTGCGTGGTGAGGTGGGGGCCCATCCGTTGGATGGCGAAGATTCGATGACGGACGCGGTGGAGCGGGCAGCGGGAGTCCCGCGGATTGCAGGTGTTTCCCTGGCGCCTCAGCGGTCGGCGTCGGAGCGCAAGCTACCGGCGCCGGCGGCAACCTTGTCATTCAATGCGGTGGCCGCCTTGAACACCGGCACCGATCTGGCTGCAATGGCAATGGCCTGCCCGGTGACCGGGTTGCGCCCGGTGCGCGCGGCCCGATGCCTGATCGAGAACGCGCCAAACCCCATCAAGGCAACGGACTCCCCACGCTGAAGTGCATCTGCTACCGAGTCGATCAGGGCGTTGACCGCCTGCTCGGCCTGCCGCACTTCAAGGCTTCCGCGTTCGGCGACCTTCGCTATGAGCTCTTTCTTGTTCATATCCATCCAATTGCAATTCTGGAAGCGGACCTGCTCCGGCACGTGCGCCGATCACTTCTGCTTCGCGGTGATGTACTTCTGCAGCGCCTGCGCGCGCTGCGCGGACGCCGGGTGCGTATCAAACAGCCCGGTTTTCTCTGCCCCGCCCAGCTTCTCCATTGCCCTCACGGCACCCGTGGGCTGGTACTTGTGGCGAACCAGGAAGTCGACGCCGTACTGGTCGGCCTGACTTTCGTTGCCGCGGCTGAACTTCGCCTTGAGTGCGGCCTCACCGATCGCGCCCAGCTTTGACGCTGCGAGTGCGCCTGCCGTTCCGCCCAGCGCCGCGGTACCCTTGCGCGCCGCCTCCGTAAGATAGGTCGTCTTGAAGCGCTCAAGCGAGTGGCCCTTGGCCACATGGCCAATCTCGTGGCCAACCACTGCCATCAGCTCATTGTCGTCAGGCATCAGATTCATCAGACCTGCAAATACGCGCACTGAGCCGTCAGGGGTTGCGAACGCATTCACGTCGCTCACCAGGTACACCTTGAAGTTGAGCTTCAGGCCATCTTCACCCTGCATTCCCTTGGTCAGGCGTGCCAGTCGCTTGGCGTATTCATTGCCAGCCGGCGCAACCGGGTTGTCACGGTCCATCTGGGCCACGGACTGGACCGAGAGCTGACTTACCTCGTCATTGGTCAACGTCATTCCCTTCACCGCGTCAGCAGAGGCTTCCAGCAGCTTCCCGTTACCCAGCAGCCCGTCAAGACGCCCCGCGTGCGCAGCGGTGGAGAGGGAGATCAAGAGCGCTACGGCAAGGGCGGATCGCTTCATGGCATTTCCTGTGCAGGTGTGGGTACCTGCCCAGTCTCGCTGGAACCGCGCTGGCGAAGAATCGGATTTGTCCCGGAAGTCACGACGAACGGGCCGTCCCGCCGCCACGATCGCGCTCTGCGGTCTATTCCAGCTCCCAGGAGAGCTCCGATTCAGGGATCCGATAGAGGCCTGCCTGGGCATCGAACGGAATGCGGTACCGTCCTGATATCGACTGACATTCATTCCGTCCCCGCACCTTGATCTTCAACGGCCACATATTCAACCTGGAGGCCCTTCTGTCGAAGGACCACGTCGACGTGAACTGAATCGCGTCATCCATCACGCGCGCAGCTTCGTCGCCGCACCGTACCGGCAAGCCGGACTCCTCGTGCGTCTGCCAACGCGCGACCTCGCGGATACCGCCCGGCCCGGCAGCCATGATCCGAACGCGCTCAACTCCATAGTCGCCATATTCCACGCCATGCTCGAGCACGAACCCGTATTTCCGGCGACCTATCCGCATCACCGAGACCACCTCGGGATAGCCGTAAGTACCACCTCCCGACTCGATGCCCTTCTCTCTCACAACGACTTCCAGGGCGCCACTGGTATTCATCCGCATTACATAGAGATCAAGGATGCCTCCATCAGGATGAGCGCCACTCTCCAGCGCGCCACAAACTGCCAACAGCCTGTATTCGCCAACAGGGGAAGCCTCTGCACACACCCATCGAAGGTAGGTTCCTTCAGGACCCGCCTCCTCCCACTCGCCCTTGCCAGCGATCAGGCCAGGCGCTGGCCGTTGCGGATACTCTGCTTTGAGGAATACCTCCAGCGGGCTTCCGCGGCGCGCTCCCGCCATGCCGGCAACAGCATTGGCGCCCACCGATGCCCCCACGGCATTCGCAGAGAGAACAAGGAACAGCGACAGGACGAATGGGGGCAGGCGGCGCATCATGATGGGCGGGCACTCACTGAAGGCTGATAGATGCGGCGAGCAGACCGAACGCCAACCTGCCGCAACGCGAAACAACGAGAAATGTCCTATGGAACTTCCGCTCGCTGGGCGGGATCCTCTAGGTGCGACATCGGCTCCGGCCCCTTTCCCCAGATGGACCGGAATCTTCATCAAGCACCCGTCGCACGGCCGCCCCCGCTCCCCCGGGGGCGGCCATTTTTCTTGGCTCTTCTTCGCTCGGATGGCGGGGACGAAGCCTGAGCGGGGCACCCGTCGTCGGGCGACCGATTGCTGAAAGAAAAAAGCCAGCTTCGCCAGCAACCATCGGGAGGGATGATCAATCGCTGGCGAGCTGGCAATACCGGAATGAAGAGGGTAGTTGCGCCCGGCGCCAGACTCCATCGGAATGCTCTCAGCGGCATCGCTGCCGGTCGGATGCCTGGCGACGCCCTCCGCCTCAATTCAGCGAATAGCCCGACAGGCGCCATACGCCGTCTTCATCGAGCCGGAAGGACACCAGCTCGCGCGCAACTTTGTTTCCCGCGAAATGCGTCTCCAGCACGACGTTGGCGTACGCGCCTGCCGTCAAGGTCGCGTTTCCTGCCGTTGTCAGGCGCTCCACCGCTGCCCACTTCCGGCTCGTGACGACCCCCAGCACCTTTCGCTGTGCGGCGAGACTGTCGGTGAACTGGCGGCCGGTGTAGCGCGCCCTGGAGGCTGCTGAAGCCCCCTGCCACGCGTCGCCGGCCTTTCCTTCATCCACCATGCGGACCACCTGAAGCGCCGCATTGACCAGTCCATTCGGATCAATGCCCCGTTCCTGGGCAGCGGACGGCACCACCGGCTGCGGCCGGGCCTGCTGAGCCCATGCGCTGCCGCAGGGGATCGCAAGCACCAACGCTGCAGAGAGTAGGGGTATCAAACGATTGCGCTGGACCATGCTGACAGACTCATCAAGGGAAACCGCAAGATTGAACCGCCAGGCGCGGCTGGAACATCAGACATTTCTCAGTGCATTCGCAATCATCCTGCGGCCGCTCAGCACGCCCGGGCGAGGCCGCGTTCAAGCCCTTGCCATCTGGTGTACTTCACTCACGCAAAACAGCCACCCCACCCCGGGTTCAAGCAAAGGGCGCAGAGTGTCCGCCAGCCGACACAGAAGCCGCGCATGTCATCCATCATCGCTCACGCAGGCGCAGGCCTTGCCATCTACCTGTGCAGCAACAGTTGGGGCAACCGGCAGCAACGCCGGGTTGGAGCTCTGCTGCCGGCGCTTGCCGTGAGTCCAGACCTTGATTACCTCGGCGTCTGGCTGCTTGGCTACGCCGCAGATCCACGTTTCACGCACAGCCTTCTGTTCGCGATTGCCGTTGCATTGGCCGTTCATCGCATGACCTCGATGATTGCGTTCGCGGAAATCAGGCTCAGGTGGCTGCTGTTGGCCACCATGTCGCACGCTTTGCTGGACTTCCTGGTCGGGGCGCATCCGGTGCCGCTGTTCTGGCCGGTCAATGCGGGCGTCACCGCCCCGGTGGGACTACTTCCAAGCGCCGGCTCTCTCGATCCTGGAAATTTCTACCTCTGGAGGAATCTGCTGATTGAGTTGGGCGTGTTGGGGCCCACCTTTGCGCTCCTTGTTGCACTGGTGAGACGCCGCAGCCTTCGCGGTCTGGCGGCGTGGGCACTGATCATCGCCCCGCTCTGGGCCGTGTTCGTTGCGTGGTCTGTTCGACTTCACCGATAGCGTGCGCCTGCAGAAGCACGTCCATGGGTGGAACAGCGGCAAGAGCTTTCCGATGGCAGCGACGCGGCCTGCCGCATAGAGTCCGAGGCCCCCTTACCTTCAGGAACTGCAATGAAACGACTCGTATTGGCACTGTTTGCGATGCTTCCCTTGTCCCCTGCCCTCGCCGCAAGCGGGTCCATCATCGAGGTAACCCCTGGAGTCACCGTTGTCTTCCCCGGCGATCCCCAGCATCGGGACGAACCGCATACGGGCGGTGACATATATCAGTACGCAGGCTCACAGGGGGACGAACGTTTTGCACTCGTCGCTGTAGGCATGACAGCACCCGGTGACCTGAGCGACGCCGAAGCTGGTGAGGCCTTTGAAGGCGTTTCCGAGTCGTATGAACGCCGCGGCACCATAGTGATGAAAGAGAGAATCCGGTACCAATCCCATCCCGCCGCCCGCTTTGAGGCCAGGTTGGACAACGGGCAGCGCGTACGCTCTTTATCGGTCGTGAAGGGAAATACGGTGAACACCTTGAACTGGATCACCGCCGCTGATACCTCCCTGCCCGATTCGCTCGGGGACTCGTTCTTCGACTCGCTGAACATGGGCGCCGCAAGCCCGTCGGCCAACGCCGCTGGATCTGGCACTCCCGCACCGGCAGACACCGCTACCCCCCAGCAGATGGAGCTGGATCCGCGGGAAATCGGGCGGACCGTCGGCAAGTCCGTGGCGATCGTGGTGACCATTGCCATCATCATCGCTGTCTGCATCCTGATTGCCACCCGGCGTCGGCGGTCACGCCAGTCCAGGTAACGCCCTGCCCGCCATGCCCCGTCCCAGCCGGTCCGGCCGTTGGGATGGGGGTGTGACTACGGCGTACCGGAGAGGCTGAGTCCCATGTCCCATCGATCCAGTCCGTCACCGTAGCCCCCGCGGGTCACCTGTTTCACCGTAAACCCGAAACGGGAGTAGAAGGCCTGTGTATGTTGACTGGTATCCAGCAACACCTCGTCGATGCCGCCAGCCCGACGTATGGCATCCAGGCGCGTCATCAGCAGCGTGGTCCCCAGCCCCTGGCGGTGCAGTACACCATCCACCATGCCCCAGCAGAGCGTCGCCGTCGCTGGACCAGGTCCGGCCGCGTAGCCTGAACACGCCACCACGGATCCCGCGCGCTCGATGACGTGGAAATTCCAGCTGCTGGCGTAACGGCCAAGAAACCGCATGAACCCCGAGCGCTCACCTACCGTGAAGAACCTGGGTGTGTTGCTGTCGAACAACGCCAGGCATGACGCAGCATCCTGATCTGTGTACGGCCGAATGTGGTCCATGGGAATCGAATACCTTGAGATCGATAGCGATTCGACCCTGGCAACCCGGTCGGACCGCGCACCGAATGGAATGAAAATCATCTGACCGGCCGCACGGCTTCGCCGGGTTACCGCGCAGCCGGGGTGGCCTGATCGTCCGCCTCGTCACAGTGCACCGTCACTCCCGGCGGCACAACGATTCCGATACTGACTTCGCCCTCTCGGATCTCCTCGACCGAGATCTCCACATCGTCTCCGATGCAGATCCTTCTTCCCACGAATCGGTGAATGATCAACATGATCCATAGACACATCGGCTACTGATACTGACTGATGGTATCCCGCTGCCCTGCGGCAGGGCATAAGACAACTCCTCCCGTACCGCCCTTTCCATCCGTTCACGCGCGCCGCAACCCGATCGCCGGCTGCATGACCGCTCTACAGACCGACCTGCCGCGCGTAGGCATACAGCTCCACGTCACTGCGCAGCCCAAGCTTCTCCAGGGCGGAGTTCTTCTGGCTGCTGATGGTCTTGATGCTGCGCCCAAGGTGTTCGGCAACGTCGGTCACCGAGCGGCCCGCCACGATCAGTCGAATCACCTCAAGCTCTTTGGCAGTCAGTGTGTCCAGTCCCCCTTCCGACTCGACGTGACTGGTCCGGAACATCTCGACCACGGCCTTGCTGATGTAGCGCCGCCCGACCACCACCGATCTTGCCGCCATCGGCAGCTGAGCGGTGGCATCCAGCTTGCTTACCAGCCCGGCGACGCCCGCATCAAGAATCGACCTGAGAATGGCCGGGTTCGAAATCATCGTCAGCACGATCACGGGCAGCGCGGGGCGCAGCTCCGCAATCCCGGCAATCAGGTCCAGCCCACCTCTAGGCCCCGAATCGGGCATGTTGAAGTCGGTGATCACCAGGTCACAGACATCAGCCTGCAGGGTTGAGAGCAGCTCGGAAGCGCAGGTGACCGTACCCACCACCTGCAGGTCGGAATTCCGTTCCAGAAGTGCCTGCGTACCCCCCAGAAATATCGGATGGTCGTCGGCCAGCAGGATGCGGATTGCCATGGTGATCTCCAGGTGATGCGATACGTTGACTTACAGATGCCTGCGCAGCGCGCTGACGCGAAGAATCCAGGCCTCAAGGGCCTGGATCGACATGTGTTCAGACGTCCCGACCGGAATCAGCGAAACGGTTCCCGCAATCATGTGACGAAGCTCCCTTGCCGCTTCGTGGTCGCCCTCGGCTTCGTAGTTCCTGATCCTGATGATCACCTCCTTCACCTGCGTCACCATGTCATCGATCAGTCTGGCGACGCGCTCATTGCCACCAAAGGCATCGGACAACAGCCGGACAAGTTCAGCAGTGTCTTCACCTGGCGCCGGCGCCCCGCCCGCAGGGTCATCCGTGCCACGGGCGGACGGCGACTGCATGAGCGTCGCCTGCGTTGCAGCGAGGTAGCGTTCAAGCACCGCGCGCAGCTCATGCAACTGGATCGGCTTGGCCAGCGCCTCGTCCATGCCCGCATCGATACACCGTTGCAGCTCTTCCGGCATTGCACTGGCGGTCAGCGCGATCACGGGCAGGTGCCGACCGGTGGTCGATTCGCTCCGGCGAATGTGACGAACCAGCTCGAAGCCGTCACAGACGGGCATCCGGCAATCGGTGAGAAGCAGGTCGAAGTCATGATCCTGCAGCGCGTGCAGCGCCTCCAGACCATTTTCGGCAAGCGCATAGGCCACGCCAAGTCTGTTGAGCTGCATCGAGAGGAGCTGGCGCTTGATGGAATTGTCTTCGGCGACAAGGATACGCACCCCCGACTTCACCTCGGCCGCCACGGACGATCTCACCTTCTGCTCATCGGGCTTTCCGAACGCCAGGCAGCATGCTTCACGCAGGGAGCGCCACAGCAGCGGATTCGAGTAGAGCACCACTTCGCCGGCATCCATCGCAACCGAGCGCAGCTCGGGACTGTCCACGATGCGGATGCGCCTTTCGAACCGGGACAGCGGCAAGGGGAGCTCGATACCCTGTTCGTAGACCAGCACCACCTCGCCTTCCACGCACATGTCGTCAAGACCCTGCGGCTCGCTCTCCAGGACCATGAAGCCCATCGCCGAAAGCGCGTTGAAGGTCGTGCTGCTGAGCCGCGCGTCATCAAGGCACAGCACGGCGCGGTGGCCGGAGAACTGGCCGGAGTAGTGACAGTGATCGATTGACGAACGCAGCGTGCCAAGTTCCAACTCGACTGTGGCCGTGGTACCGACGCCGAGGTCGCTCCGGATCTGGATGGTGCCGCCCATCAGCTCTATCAGACGGTGGCACACGGTAAGGCCCAGGCCGGCACCGCCCGCAGTATGCGAGTCCGCTCCCAGACCCTGAACAAAGGGTTCGAACAGCGCGGCGAGCCGCTCTGGTGCGATGCCCACGCCGGTGTCGGCGACGCTGATGCGAATGCGCTGGGTGGCACCCTGGTCATCGCAAAGCTCAACCCGGATGGAGACCTCACCCTCCGAAGTGAACTTGATCGCATTGCTGGCAAGGTTCAACAAGACCTGCCGAATGCGACTGATATCGCCGTCAAGTTCCGGTGCGATACGCCAATCCACCATGCCACTGATTCGGAGGTCCCGCTCCCACGCCCTGGCGGAGAACAGCCCAACGACCGAATCGATCAGCTCCCGCACATCGAACGGCGCCCGGATCAGCCGGACCCGTCCCGCCTCGATGCGGGTGTAGTCGAGTATCTCGTCAAGAATCTCGAGAAGCGCGTTGGCCGAGCTCTCTATCATTCCCAGCATGTTGCGCTGTTCGCCATCGAGCGGCGTATCGGCGACCAGCTCGACCAGCCCGATGATGCCGGCCATCGGCGTTCGGATCTCATGGCTCATCATCGCCAGAAACATGCTCTTTGCCTCGGTGCCGGCCTCGGCTTCGATCTTCGCCCGCATGAGCGCTGCCGTGGTTTCATGCTCCTCGGTCACATCAATCCAGTAGCCACTCCATTCAAAGCCGCCTGCGGTGCTGAGCTTCGGAATCCCCCCCGATGTCCGGATCCAGCGGATGCCCCCGCCACTGATGACGCGGAAGTCCAGGCGACGGATGGGTTCAAGCGAGCGGACCGATTCGGTCACGTGCTGGAGCACCATGCCCTGATCCAGCTTGTGGATCTGTCGAAGCACCGTTGCCTTGTCCTGTTTGACTTCTTCGATGGTCAGGCCGATGGTGCCCAGGGTGTCGCCACCTGCGTAGGTGAATTCGATGACGCCGTGTGGATCCATGCGCATCTGGAACACCGCCGCGGGCAGTGCCGAGGTGACGTCCAGCAGGCGCTGTTCGGACAGCCGCGAGCTGGCCTCGGCACGGCGTATGCTGCTGACATCCACCACCGCGCCGAGGATTCCCGGGCCCTGGGTGCCGTAATCCATCCGCGTGACCCACACGAGATGGTGGTCCGTTCCTCCCTCGGGGCGGATAGTGTCCACTTCCTGGCTGAGCTGCCCACCGGCAGTCAACACATGATCCTCGGATTCGGTCAGCCGGGCCAGGGCGGCAGCGTCGAGGTGGCGGGCCTCGGCGGCAGTGCGCCCCTGCAGCTGTGCGGATTCCAGACCGAACATCGTTTCATAGGCTCGATTGACGTGCGTGTACCGTCCCAACCGATCCTTCATGAAAAGCGGGTAGGGAATTGCCTCGACGATGCGTTTCTGGATGGCCAACTGTTCGTCAAGAGTACGCTCACGTCGCGCGCGCCGCCGCACGTCGCGAAGAAGGAAGAGCAGCGCCACGCCCAACCCCAGGCTTGCCGATGCTGCAAGGAGCAGGACCACTAACGTCACGGTCATTGCATCGCTCCTGTCCACGGTGGCATCGCGGCGTCCTCGAAGGTGAGCCGATGAGGATACGAAGGTGTCCCTGCAGCCGGTGCCGCAGATGCCTCCAGACAAGCTGAACGACAAGCGTGGAAGTATTCGGACATGCCAGCGCTCATGACTGGACCTTTGAAGGCGGATGCTAAGCTATACAAAGGCACGCCCCCAGTTCCCATCAGAATCATCCCGATCACCAGAAAACGTGCAGCGCCCCCCTGATCCGGGACCGTGACCAGGCAGGACTTGTATGGCAACTCGAATCATTCTCGCCGACGACCATCCCTTCATCGTGGCGGGCGTCCAGGCCCTGCTCCAGCGGGAATCCGGGATCGAGGTCGTTGCAAGGGCCGCCTCCCCAGACGCGTTGATGGACGTCCTCGCGGTACAGGAGTGTGACCTGCTCGTCACGGACTTGAACATGTCCAGTACCCGCGCGACCGATGGATTGCACATGATTCAGACCATACAGCGGCGGTGGCCGGAGCTGCCCATCATCGTGCTGACCCAACAGGGCGGCGCACCGGTCATTCATGGACTCCTGCAACTCCAGGTGCGCAGCATCGTGCACAAACTTGACGCGCTGGCGGAACTCCCCGCCGCCGTCACCCAGACGATCAACGGGATGCGCTACCTCAGTACGCACGTCAGCAGGGTTCTGGTCGAGTCCTCACCGATCGCCTCCGCATCCTGCTCCCTGAGCCAGCGTGAGGCCGATGTACTTCGCCTGTTTGCCAGTGGCAAGACGGTGACGGACATTGCAGGCATCATGAACCGAAGCGTCAAGACGGTCAGCGGCCACAAGATCAGCGTGATGACGAAGCTGAGCCTCAGCACGGATCGGGAGCTCTATGAATATGCCCGCCAGCAGCAGCTTGCCCGATAGCTCCATGGACGGACATCCAGTGCAGATGCGCCGCAGGCGCTAGTGCCTGCCTGGATCCTCCAGGACCAAGCGGTACCCCGTTTGACGCTGCTGCAGCATCGGGGCCCCGTCCACCTGCAGCAGGGCATTGCGCAGCATGTCCATCTGTTCCCGCATCACCATCAGGCTTGAATTGCCGGCATCGCTGCTGACACAGGAGGCGAGCTCCTGGTACGCCACCGGCCGCGGCCACGCTTCCATCAGGATCCGCAGCAACGACAGCGGCGTGCGCTCCATATGGACTTCGGTACCGCAGCATTCGATCCGGGGCGACATCACAGTCATCTCGAGCTGGCCCACCTTCAGTACGGGTCGGTGGTCGCGCCCTCGCCTGCGCAGAACCGCCAGCATGCCGTCAACCGCGTGCAGCGTGTACGGTGCGGGAAGATAGCCATCGGGCGGTCCTGCCTCGCCGGATTCGCACGGCCGCGACACCCCGCGCGTGCCCAGTACAAGAACCGGAACCGGCATCCTGAAGGATTGGCGAAGACGCAACAGCGCCGAAGCACAGGCGGCGCCCGGCGCCTGACCGAGTGTCACGACATCGAAGCGGCCCGAACTGGCCAGGCGCTGCGCGAGGGGAAGGTCTGCTGCAAAATCGACGGTGTGCCGCCGCTCGACAAGGTATTCCACCAGCGGCACAGACACCTCCGCGCACGATTCAACGACAAGTACCCTCATTACCCACCTGTAGAAATTGGCGCGATTCCGCCGGGAAGCCTGCTCATCGCGGCAGAGTGCCTACCCCGGCGACGCGCCCGCTGCGCCGGAAGCTGGCACACAGAAACAGCACAGCCGCCAGGAAGAACCCGCAGCAGAGCAGTGAATAGGTGAATGCACGGCCCTGGAGCGGCTCCCCTGCGATGCGGATCACGCCGGTATCGGCGGCGAGATACTGCACTCTGGCCTGTTCCGGGAGCGCGGCAGCGTTCAACGTCCTTCCCGCTTCATCCCCAAGCGGAATGCTTGCCTTGTTGACCTTCCCGTCCTTCGACAGGAAGCTGACGTCCAGACGGAAGTCGGTCCTGCCCTCCGCTGCATTCGTCCACCTGAGGCCTTCTATCCTGGCAACGGCAGTCAGTCCGTGTTCGGCCAGGTCCGAGGCGCGGGTGATGTCCTCGTTGATCAGGTACGCCATGCCGAGACCGCCCAGCGCGCAGATGGCGGCAGCCCTCATCGGCACCGCGGAGAAATGCATTCGATCGGCTCCTTTCTGATTGCCGCAATGTCGGGACGCGCGCCGCACTCCGCGCGCGCCGGCCCATTCTCGCCCTCAACCGCGTGGGCGCCTATCCGCATCGCGACATGGTTCGACACTGGCGAACGCGGGTCCATGCATTGCCATGGTGCTGATTGGCAGGTTCGCGGATGGGCCCACAAGCCAAAGGCCCCGCATGCGGGGCCTCCAGCATTCCACGTATCCCGGGACTCAGAAGCTGGCGCGAACGCCGAGATTCCAGCTCTCGGCACCCGAGGCCAGGCGAACGCCCGACTGGATGCTCCAGGTGGGGTTGAAGCTGTAGCCTGCGGCGAAGTCGGCGTAGAAGTTGCCGTCGTAGCCGTGGTTGTAGTCTTCATAGCCAAGGTAGGCGTTCGCAGTCACCTTGTCGGTGATGCGGCCACGCACACCGGTGCTGAGGTTGTAGCCGTTCAACTTGTCTTCGCCGACGTACGACACGCAATCCACGGCAGTGCACACGCGATCTTCGACCTTGTCTTCCCAGCGTGCATACGCCAGCTGGGAAACCCAGTCAGCGCGGCTGCCGATCGACTTGTTGAAGCCCAGGCCCACCGTCCACTTGGTCATCGTCTCGTCCAGGTCATACGAGACGGAGCCGGTGGTCCAGCTGGCATCATCCGTGGTGCGGGCATAGCTGCCGGTCACGAAGAAGTTGTCGGTGAAGGCATACGAGCCGTCGAGCTTGAAGCCGTTGCCGTAGAAACCACCCATGTCTTCGTACGCATAGCCCAGCTCGACATGCGTATAGCCGATTCCGTTCGACTCGGACGCGAACGAGCAGAAGGGCGCCGCAGCAAGCGCCAGTGCAATTACGAGTTTCTTCACAATAATCCCTATGATTTCAGTGCTGCCCGACATGGGCAGCACGAAGTAGATCAGGGAATCATGTGCTGATACATAGGAAACGTCTGCACTTCATCGATTGCACTGGCGGGCCCGGCATCGCTGCCGAACCCGCCCGTTGAGCGGACTACCAGCCGTACTTCACGCCGATCAAACCACCGACGTTCCGCGTATCGCCCTCACCCCTGCTCAGGACCATATGGCCCCAGCCGGTCCAGCCGCCACCCAGCTCTGCCTGGGCACCGAGCTTGAGCTCATAGGTGTCGCTACCTGCGTTCATCGATTCCATCACGCCATTGAAGGCGATGGTGCTGTCGTCATTGCGGTGCCACCAGTTCGCTTCGATGAACGGCTGCACCCGGTTGTGAACGTCGGTCACCGGTCGCGGGTAGACGCGCACGCCCAGCCGGGTGGTGAGGCCGCCTGCATCGCCGGCCCGCACGGACGTCCCGTTGGCTTCGTCGTGGTCGCCATCGCTGTAGTAGGAGTAGATCATCTGTGCCTGCGGCTCCACGTACCAGGCGCTGCGCTCACCGCGACCCAGCTCCATCGCATAGCCGGCCTCCACCGAGCCGGTCCATGTATCGCTCTCATACCGCTCGCGCGGCAGCAGGTCGCCCATGACCCGGTGCGTGTTATGGCCATAGGTCAGCCAGCTGTCCACATACAGGCCCGTGGCTTCGCCTGCGGTGCCGAACCACGTTCCATAGATCCCTGCGTTGTAGCCTGAGACCTTGCCGCGCGCCTGGTATCCGGTGATAAGGGAACGCGCACGGGTGAGCGCTTCGCCGTAACCGCCCATCAAGCCCCAATGCCAACGGTTGTCTCCATCGGTCCATTGACCCATCTCGCCTCCGACCTGGTAGCGACTGGTGTCGGTCCCCACGTCGATCTGGTCGAGCTCACCAACGGTGGAATCGAACTGGTCGCGCTGGACGCGACCCCATGCCGCACGATGGCGGTCGCCATTGCCGCGCTGACGCTCGGTGTAGTCGACTTCACCCAGTCGATCATGCAGGGTGTGGATCACCATCCCTGTCGCCGCAGCCTGATTGGCCAGGTAGACCGCGACCTCTGGACGCAGGATCGGAATCCCCGGGCCTTCCGGCTCCGGTGTCGGCACGACAGGCGGCACGGGCGGCTGCGGCGGCACAGGCGGTTCGGGCGTCGGCGGCTCGGGGGTCGGCGGTTCGGGGGTCGGGGGCTCCGGCGCAGGCGGCTCCGGCAACGGGCACGTATTGGTTACCTCACACGCCAGCACTTCCGAACGCAGGTACCAGTTGCCATCGGCGGCATTACCTCCATTTGCGGCACTTCCTCCCTGGAACAACAGGTAGTCATAGGCCCCCGCCACCGCGCGGCCACTCAGTGCAAAGGCACCCGGCGCCGAAGCGGCCGGATTCAGAACCTGCACCAGGGCGATACCGTCTGCCGTCGTCTGCGCACCGACGCCACCGATATTGTTGACGGCAATGCTGGTCGCGGCGCTGCCAAGATGGGTGGAATCCAGCACCAGTACATCCGAGGTGGAGACCGCGCCGCCCTCGTTGAGCACCGTATCCAGCTTCAGCACCCCACCGTTGCTGATGAACACGCCGGCACCGTCCACGCCGGCCGCGTGACCGCCGGAGATCACCAGCACGTCACCCGCATCGGGATTTGCCTGCAGGTCGATCACACCACGGTGGTTGAACGACTGCACGCCCAGCAGCTGACCCTGCGCCGGACTGTTGAGAGCCATCGCATTGGCCGCGTTGCCGAATGGCAGATACATGCCGGTCGTATCGAGCGTTACCGCACTGCCATCGTGCGTCAGCAGCGCCAGCGTACCGGCATTGTCGACCGTGTTTGCACCGCTGCTGCCAAGGTCGCTGACCGCAACTGCCAGGGTATCGCGCGCACCGTCACCGTCGGTGTCGGCGAAGTTGCGCAGGTTCCAGGTACCGGTGTTGTGCAGCGTGCTCGTCGAGGCCGCCGCGGTGACCGTACCGGAGAGCGTGCCACTGTTGATGATGTCGAGCACGCCGACGGCACCGGTATCGCCAACAACCGCGCGATCGCTCAGTGCACCGACGCTGCCGGCGTTGTCCACCCTCTGGTTGACGCCTCCGGCGACCATGCCGGCGCCGTCCATACCGCCGCCCTGGATCACGCCCGCCGCCGCATTGGTCACCGCGACCGCATCAGTGGTGCTGAGCGCGCGGATGCCCGCCGAGCCCGCACCCGTGGCCGTGATCGCAGCGCCATTCTCGATGGTGACCGTGCCATTTGCCGACGTACCGGCGATGCCGTCCGAAGCGGCGAGGTTCATGGCACCGAGGTTGCCAATGGCGATCGGGCCACTGCCCGTGGTCGCCTGGATGCCCTCCGAGCCGATGCCGGCGGTGCTGATCTGACCGCTGTTGCCGATACGGATCGCACCGGCACCGGTGGTGCCGGTGATGCCTTCGGAACCGGAGCTTCCCAGCGTGGCGATGTTGCCCGCATTGGTGATGTCCTGGCTTCCGTCAAGCGAGGTGACTTCGATGCCCGATCCATTGCCACCGCGCGCGATCAATGCGCCGGTGTTGCGGACGCTGATCGCGCCCGGGCCGTTGGTCCCGGTGCTGGCTGCACGGATGGCAGCCGACCCGGTGCCGTCCACGTCGATACGGCTACCGGCGAATTCGATATCCACCTGACCCGTGGCGCTCTGCGCAACGATACCGAAGGCGACGCCCCCGGCACCCGCGTCTGCATGGGTGACCAGTTCACCCGTGGCCTTGACGGTGGCATTGCCACTGACGGTATTTGCATAGATGGCGTCGGCGTTGTGGCCGAAGGTCTCGATCCTGTTGCCGGTGTAATTGATTGCCGCACTGCCAGTACCGAGGGCGAACGCACGCAGCCCACTACCATCTTCGCCCTGGGTGGTCACCTGGCCGGAGTAGTCCACGCTGGCAAGGCCCATCCCGGTCTGTGCGTACGCTCCAAAACCCTGGAAGGCGGGATTGCCCGCCAGGGTCATGTTGATCGTGCCGCTGCCGGTGATCGTGGCGTCGCCGAGTCCCAGGTTGGTGGCTGAAATGCCGCGGGCGCCACCGCCACCGTCCACGGTGATCGCGCCGGTGTTCTCCACCTGCATTGCAGCGGTACCCGTTGTCGCACGTTGCTGGCCAAGAATGCCGTACGCATTGGTGCCCTGCGTGTGGAGCACGCCACTGTTGACCACTGTGGTCGGGCCGCCGTCGATCGTGCCTGATTGGGCAAGAATCGCGTGGGCATTGCCGGTACCGGTGGTCTCGACGCTGCCGGTGTTCTCGACCGCGACCGGACCGGCCCCGCTCGAGACGGCGCTGATGCCACGCCCGGTGATTCCACTGGCGCGGATCGCACCGCTGTTGGCGACGTTGATCGTGCCGGCGGTACTGGCGGTGATACCGTTCGCGCCCGCGACGATGCTGCCCCCGCCATGGCGAACCTCAACCGAGGCGCCATTGGTGCCAGAGGCAAGAATGCCATTGCCACCGGCCGTGATATCCGATTGCGAATCGACCACCAGCGACGTGCCCGCCGCCGCGGACCCGCCCTGCGTGAAGATGCCGTTGAGCAGCTGGCTGGTGATCTGCGTTCCCGCTGCAGTGGTGACACGGATGTTACCGGTCGAACCTGCTACCCCGGCGTTCCATGCAGCCAGTCCCTGCGCGCCTACGGTCTGCACGGTGCCGCCGGTGAGATTGATCGTCGCGGTACCAGCACCGACCGCCTGGACTTCAACGCCATGGCCGCCACTGGTCGCCGAGTTGTTGATGACCGATCCGCCGGACAAGTTGACGGTGGCGTCTCCACTGCTGGAGGCGAAGACCGTTGCACTCCCGGTAGCGCCTTCGCGCAGGACGGTACCGCTCTGGTTGACCACCACATTCCCGGACACGGATGAGGCGTAGATGCCATTACTGGCATTGGTTCCGGTAAGAACGATCGGGCCCGAGTTTTCAACCGTAACGTTGCCGTCTGCCGTCGACGTCGCGGCGATGCCACGGCCCGCGCTCGAGGAGAGTGCGCCGCTATTGGCTACCTTGACAGCGCCAGCTGTGCTGGCGGTGATGCTGTTACTGGTAGATGTAATGCTTCCACCCGTTTGACTGACCGTGACGGCCGCCCCGGCGCCGCCGCCGGCATTGATTCCGCGTGCGCCGGCGGTAATGTTGGATTGGGAATCCACTACCACGGAGGTACCCGCGGCGCCGGAAGCACCCGTCGCAGTGATCGCGTTGGACACCGTGCTGTTGACCGTAGTCCCAGCCGCCGTGGTGATTCTCACGTCGCCAACGCTGGTAGCGGCACCGCCGGTCTGAACGATCAACGCGCTCCCGCCGTTCGCTGACACCGCGCCGGAAGCAAGCTCGATGCTTGCCGTTCCGGTGCCCCGGGCTTGAGCTTCTACCGCATGCGACGTCGCTGCGGTCCCCTCGGACGTGACCGAGCCGGCGACATTGATCGAAGCGTTACCAGCGCCGGTGGCGCCCGACTCGATGTGGATGCCTCGTGACTCGCCGGTTGTAAGAATCGACCCGGTGTGATTGACCTCAACATTGCCTGTCGTGGTTGTAGCGAACACAGCGTCCGAGGAAGAGCCCGCAGTCCGGATGCTACCGGCATTGCTGATCGTCACGTCTCCCGTCCCGGATGAGGTCGCGCGGATTCCCTCTGCGCTGGCGCCATTGGTGGTGATCGACCCCGCATTGCGGATGCTCTGCCCGCCATTGGCAGCGGTGGTGGTGATGCCACGCGCCGCGGCGCCTGACGTCGTCATGGCAGCACTGGTATCAACCTCCACCGTGCCCGCACCACCGGTGTTCGCCCATATGCCGTAGGCCGCACCGGCATTGGTGGTGTTGATGGCCGCACCCTGGACAACAACGCGCGCGTTCCCACCGGTAGTGCTTGCCCGGATGGCCGCGCCACTGGCTGCCGTGTTGATGCTGCCCCTGTTGAACTCCACCGTCGCATTGCCATTTCCCGGACCATTGACGCTTGACCAGACGCCAAGTCCTGTCGTGGCGCCCGCCGTCAGGGTGACATCGACGTCGGTGGCGTTGATCGACGCATTGCCCGTGGAGTTTCCAGTGGCTGCATTGGATACCAGACCGTTGGTGCCCGCACCAGTGACAGCGAGCGTCGAGCTGTCGAGAGTGAGATCGGCGTTTCCACCCAGACCGGTCGCGATGGAATAGAGCAAGGCCCCGCCTCCGGTCCCGTTGGTCACCGTCACCCGGCTGCCCGTGATTGCCGAAGAGACGCCGGCAGCGGTGACATTCTGGGAGTAACGACCCGCGTCAAGGTTCCAGTCATCCAACACCGTCGTCGCCGTCGTCGGTGCGGCCGCGGCGAACACGCTTGTCACTGTGCCCGCATCGTTGCCCGTGCAGGTCACACTTGCCGTGTTCAATCCGCTGCAGGTGGCGTGCGCGCCGCCCGCCGTGCACAGTGCTGCCGCTGCAATCACCGTGGCACCCACCCGGTTGCCGGAGGCCTTCTTTCGCCCCTTGGCAAATTCAGAGGCCACAACCCACCGGCCCAGAGCAATGCTCCAGACGATTCGATACATCGTATTCATAGTGCTACCTGCGGCGACTGCCGGAATTGAAGCAGGATATGGTCGTGGCCTTGATGCACTTTGCATATCAGACCACTCTCACTGGCCCTCCTGCTGCGACGTATAGCCGCACTATCGTTCTTCATGCGTGAAGCCGGATGCCTTCTCCATCCCAAGACGGAAATCGGATATGCCCGCGCGAAGTCCCTCCCTCCGTGCCCTGGTCCGGCCGGCGTCGCCGGTGCGATTTTTCCGATGGAAACGAGCACGATTGAGGCCCACCATTTCCTCGTGGCCTGCGATCCACGGAACCCATACGGGGGGTCCATGCCACAAGCCGCCCTCCCTCACTGGGGCGGCTTTTTTTGTTGCTTTCGCGGGCAGCTTCGCGACGCTGGATCAGGCAATGGGGGCGGGGAATCGGTTCGCTGCCGATCTGCTCTCAACCGGGAATTCCGGGACTGATGAATACTTCGCCCCGCGCCGCAGATTCAATTGCAGCGACAAGCTCCTGCTCTGACGCCTGCTTGACCACATAGCCGGAGGCGCCGAGCTCCAGGGCGCGTCGGACAATCGCCATCTCGACATGGATGGACAGTATGACCACCGGCACCGTGAAGCCCAGCAGCCGAAGCGACTCAAGTGCTTGAAGCCCTGAAATTCCGCGCATGCCTATATCCAGCAGCACGATGTCAGGGCTCGAAACATGAAGGTGGACCAATAATGCCTCGCCCGATTCGACCGATTCCACGCATCGCACGTGATCCTTGAGAAGGAGACCCAATCCATGGGCGACGATCGGATGGTCATCGACCACCAGCACAGCCAGGTTGGCCGTGAGCGTTGACATCGGATCTATCTCCCAGCTTTACAGGATACGGATACAGCGGAGGGTACTTCCGGGACGGTATTTTCGGCATCCATCCTCTCGAACACCTCTTTCCGGTGCACGGCAATTCCTTTTGGTGCTTCGATTCCCAATCGAACCTGCCCACGGTCACTGCCGAGGACTTTGACTTCAACATCTTTGCCAACCCGCAACTTCTGGCCAAGGTAGCGATGGAGAATCAGCATGTATCGGTCCGGTTGGCCAAGATCTACTTCCGATCCTAAGCTGCCCCTTCCATGGATGGCAGCAGAGGAATCTCATTGCGGGCGCGTTCCGTTCCTGTAGCGGTGGCGGTGGGCAGCCGGGTTCTCCACAGCAGATGTGGAAAGCCTCGGGAGAATCGTGTGGATAAGCGGGATGGAGGCAGGTGCCGCAACGGATTTCAATGCATGGTGATATATTCACCACCGGCCGCAGGCGCTCCATCGGGTTTTCCACACCGTACGTGGAGAGCCGTGGGGGTTTGCTGTGGACAACTCCGTTGAGGGTTACACTGCAATGGTTCTGCAGCGTGGTGAATTTTTGACCAGGCACCGCATCTCGCGCGGGTGCGCTTCCGGCTTCGAGCTGAAACCGGCCAATCGACCGGGCGCACCGCTTTCGCCGCTGCCCCTTGCACGGATCGCCCAGGGGCCATACAACAAACGCCCCGCACAGGGCGGGGCGTTGGGTCTCGGCCAGCAGCGGACATAGGTGCGCCCTACCGATCAGACATTGAAGCGGAA
>Ga0105251_10000875_pt1 | contig 26991 bp, 34 predicted proteins | sample KBSS64metaG_FD_80424 | JGI IMG/M metagenome (GOLD analysis project Ga0105251, IMG submission 80424) | Switchgrass rhizosphere microbial communities from Kellogg Biological Station, Michigan, USA - KBS S6-4 metaG | ecosystem: Host-associated > Plants > Roots > Rhizosphere > Soil | place...
AATTGAAGCGCCCGAACTGATCCCCTGTGAGCGGATCGACGCGGCTGAGTCTGAGGCTGGCCTTCGCCTGAATGGTGATGTGTGGGAGCTCAAGGATCAGGCCATCAAGTTGCTGGACACGTGTGCCGACCAGGTGGACGCCCAGATCAAGCGCAGTCAGAGCAAGTAGTCCGCGACACGTTTCGCAAATCATCAAATTGTGTCGCGACCTGCGACGAGGGAATCACCATGGCTTCGAACACCAATTCATCCAAAGCGGTATCCACTCTCGGCTGGATAGTAATCGCGGTCATTGCCTTGGGCGTTGCTGCGTTGAGTCTCGTGTGACGGCATGACCAACATCACCCGCTTGCATCACGCATTGCCACTGAGCCCTGCCATCAGCAAGGCAGTGACTGATCTGGATAGCGTCCTAGCCAAGGCGATTGACGCTGCCAAGGCCGCCGGCCTCCCTCAAGGATTGGTCGTATCGCTCCTGCACGGGCACGCCCAGGTGCAGACCAACATCATGGTGAGCTGAATGACCGTCAAGGTTCTGGAGTTCAAGCGGGAGGACTGGCGCGACGCAGCCAAAACCCTGCGTAAGATTGCTGATGATCTCGATGCCGGCGAGCATCCGGAATGCACTGTTGGCGCCTTAACCCTGATCGGCCCAAAAGGCGAGGTTACTGTATTCGGGTTGGGACCTAAATGCGACGACCTGCAGTGCTTGGGTGCCATGCGGCTGGGTGAGCAGAAGCTGATTGATGTGCTGCTGGAGGGCGGGGAAGGGTAGTTGTGCCGCAGGTGAGTGCGGCACGGATGAATTACTTCACTTTCAGTGCTTCTTGGATCTTGTCGGCGTATTCCGAGAGATGGTTAAACTCGGCTTTTAGAGTTATGTCTGAGCCGCCGGCAGCTTTCGCTTCAATGATGGTAAGTGCTGCGGATACTGCTCGAGCTCTCTGATCAAGTTCGGTTGTGTCGCGGGAGCTGGCGTCGAGGGCATAAGTAGCAGCGTTGTGATTAGCCATGTTGCTTTCCTTGCGTGAGTAGAATCCCATCAATACCGGCAACTAGCCATTATTTCAATACCCTGAGAATTCCCATGACAACCAAGCAACCTGACTGGGAGGCAATCGAGCGCGCCTACCGGGCCGGGCTGCTTTCCATCCGAGAGATCGCATCGACCCAAGGCATTACGCACGGCGCCATCAATAAGCGCGCCAAGCGGGATGGCTGGGAGCGGAACCTCAAGGCGAAGATCCAGGCCAAGGCTGACGCACTGGTATCCAAACGAACGGTATCCACTGAGGTATCCACCAAACAGGCGGATACCGAAAGAGAGATCATCGAGGTTAACGCCGAGGTCATTGCGAACATCCGTATGGCCCACCGAGGCGACATCTCACGCGGCCGGCGCCTTACGAACAAACTGCTGGATGAGCTCGAAGGACTGACCGACAACCGCCATCTGTTCGAAGAGTTGGGCGAGCTGATGCGCTCCGAAGACGACAACGGGCAAGACAAGCGCAACGACCTATACCAGAAGATCATCGATCTGCCGGGTCGCTCCAAGACGATGAAGGAAATGGCCGAGACGCTGAAGACTCTGATCTCCCTGGAGCGCCAAGCCTACGACCTCGACACCAAATCTGGCGGCAACGACGCCGACGAGCTATCGAAACTGATGGACGATCTATCGAAGGAAGCCTGACATGAAGCCCGAGCATATGAAGCTGCTCCGGGACAAGCGATGGCGCCTGAACAACCTCTACTTCATCACGGATAAGCAGGGCAAGAAGGTCCGCTTCCGGATGACGGATGAGCAGATCGAGTACTTCGACGGGATGCACACGCGGAACATCATCCTGAAGGCCCGGCAACTAGGTTTCACCACTGAGTGCTGCATCATCCAGCTCGACGCGGCGCTGTTCGAGTCGGCCAAGTGCGCTCTGATCGCTCACACCCTGAATGACGCGAAGCGCCTGTTCCGGGAGAAGGTGAAGTACGCCTACGACAATCTGCCGAAGGAAGTCAGGGCGGCGAACCCGGCGAGCAACGACGCTGCCGGTGAGCTGGTGTTCAGCAAAGGCGGCTCACTCTATGTTTCCACGTCCTTCCGAGGCGGCACGCTGCGTTATCTGCACGTATCCGAGTTCGGGAAGATCTGCGCCAAGTTCCCGCACAAGGCTCGCGAGATTGTCACCGGCGCCTTCGAGGCCGTGGCCACCGACTGCTTCGTCACGATTGAATCGACGGCGGAGGGCAGGGCCGGCTACTTCTTCGATTACTCGCAGAGTGCCGAGCGCCAGCAACTGGCCGGTGTGCCATTAGGGCTGCTGGACTGGAAATTCTTCTTTTTCAGCTGGTGGAAGAACAAGGCCTACTCGCTTGACCCCACCGATGTGGTCATCCCTCAGCGCCTGACCGATTACTTCAGCGAGTTACACGCCAAGCACGGGATCGTCACGAACGACGGTCAGCGCGCCTGGTATGCCGCCAAGGAGAAGACGCTCGGCGACGACATGAAGCGGGAATACCCGTCCATTCCTGTCGAAGCCTTTCAGCAATCAGTTGAGGGTGCCTATTACGCGCAACAACTGACCAAGCTTTACGCCCAGCAACGCATTGGCGTGATACCGAACAACAGCCACCTGCCGGTGATGACCTTCTGGGACATCGGCGTCGGCGACTCCACGGCCATCTGGTTCGTGCGGCAGGTTGGCACCGAGTATCACGTCATCGACTACTACGAGAACTCCGGCGAAGGCCTGCGGCATTACATGAAGGTGCTCAAGGACAAGGGTTACACCTATTCCGAGAACTGGGGGCCGCACGACATCGATAACCGCGAGTTCGGCAGCGATGCCAAGACCCGGCGTGAACTGGCCCAAGAGGGCTACGAGATCGACGGGCAGAAGTACCAAATGACGTTCCAGGTGGTCCCGAAGATCGGCATCAACGACGGCATCGAGGCGGTGCGGGAGATTCTTCCGCTCTGTGTGTTCGATGAGTCGAAGTGCGAGGAGGGTATCAACTGCATCGAGAACTACCGCAAGGAATGGGACGACAAGCGCGGCTGCTGGAAAGACAGGCCGCTTCATGACTGGACCTCTCACGGTTCCGACGGATTCCGGTACTTCGCAGTGGCGAAGAGCGCCAGGAAGCCGGCCACCAAAATCAGAATGGGATTTGCACGCTGATGAGCGACGTCACTTTCACGCGCCCCGAGTACAAAGCGGCGCAGTACCGCTGGCGCTTGGTGCGCGACGTCTGCAAAGGCTCGGAAACCATCAAGACCGCTGGTGACAAATACCTTCCGCGCCCGAACGCCTCGGACACCAGCCAGGACAACAAGGATCGCTACGACGCGTACAAGAAGCGGGCGGTGTTTTACAACGCCACGGGGCGGACGAAACACAGCCTGGTGGGTGCGGTCTTCCGCACCTGGCCGACGCTGACGGTTCCCGGCGCGCTCGACTACGTGTCAAAGGACATCGACGGGCAGGGCGTGAGCGTTTATCAGCAGTCGCAATCGGTCATCGGGCATCTGCTTGAGGTCGGTCGTCATGGGCTTCTGGTGGATTACGCGGCTGTCGTGGCTGGCTCGGTGAGCAAGGCAGACGAACAAGCAGGCCGTGCTCGGGCAAGCGTTGCCAGCTATTCGGCTGAGTCAATCATCAACTGGAAGACTCGCCAAGCAGGTGGGCAACACCTGCTGAGTTTGGTCGTGTTACGCGAGACGGTCGATGTCGACACCGATGACGGCTTTGGTAGCGAGCAGGTCGTTCAGTATCGAGTGCTGCGTCTGGACTCCGCCGGCGTTTATACGCAGGAAGTGTGGGAGGAAGGCTCCAGCGAAACGGCAATGACCATCGCGCCCTTCACTCCGTTGAATGGCCTTGGTCAGCCTTGGAGAGTCATCCCGTTCCAGTTCCTCGGCAGCGAGAACAATGACACCAGCATCGACGACTCACCGCTGTACGACATGGCCGAAATCAACATCGGTCATTACCGCAACAGCGCGGATTACGAAGAAGCTGCCTACCTAGTGGGTCAGCCTCAACCGTGGATGTCCGGGCTCAGCGATCAATGGCGCGACCATCTGGAGAAAGAAGGCATCTTCCTTGGATCGCGCGCGCCGTGGCTGCTTCCTCAAGGCGGTGCCTGCGGAATGATGCAAGCTCAGCCAAACGCACTTGCCAAAGAGGCCATGGACGGCAAGAAAGAGGACATGGTGTCGCTCGGCGCCCGATTGATCGAGCGAGGCAGCGCGGTGAAGACCGCGACCCAGGCCGACAATGACAGCGCTGCCGAACACAGCGTCCTGTCCCTGGTGGTGAGCAACGTCAGCGAGGCCTACAGCCAGTGCCTGGTCTGGATGGCCGAGTTCGTAAACGCTCCCGGCGAAACCCTCTACAAGCTCAATCAGGACTTCAGTCAGATCACTCTTGACGCAACGATCCTGTCCGCACTGTTCAACGCAGTGCAGGGCGGCAAGTTGCCGGCGGGCGACTTCTGGCAGTACCTGCGCGATCGCGGGGTTATCGATCCCGAGAAGACCGATGACCAGATCCGCGACGAGCTGGAAACAGAAAGCCCAGGGCCTGCGCTGGACGACACCGAGGTAATCCCGAATGGCGGCAAACCAAGCAATCCTTGATGCCACGATTCGCCACGCCGTTTTCCTCGAGCAGTTGAAGTCTGGGGAGGTCGCCAAGTTCGGGCCTTTCCTCAAGGAGATTGACCGCTCGATTCGTGAGCGACTGACTCGGACCGACCTGACGGATTACACCGTTGCTCGGCTGGAGCGATTGCTGAGCGAAGTCGATAGCCTGCTGCTGGGCATCTTCAACCGCTACAGCGACAAGCTGAACCTCGACCTGATCGACATTGCGAACTACGAGGCCGAGTTCGAAGCGACCAGCCTGACACGGGCGGCGCCTGTGGGCGTCTCGTTTGATGCGGCGGTACCAGGTGCTGCTGCAATCAGGACGGCAATCCTCGGCAACCCGCTCAGCGTGCGCGGCGCTGATGGCGGCAAGCTACTCAAGACGCTCATTGATGGCTTCACCACCACCGAGCGACAACGCCTCACTGGCGCGATTCGGCAGGGCTTCTTCGAAGGCCAGACCAACTTCCAGATCATCAAGAACATCCGCGGCACCAAGGCGCTCCAGTACAACGACGGCATTCTGGCCACGACCAACCGGAATGCCGGCGCCGTGGTACGAACGGCAGTGCAGCACGTAGCTACCCAGGCGCGCATGGAGACGCTGAAAGAGAACTCCGATGTCGTGCAGGCGGTGGAGTGGGTCAGCACTCTGGACACGAAGACGACCAGTCAATGCCGGACGCTCGACAAGCAGCGCTTCAAGCTGACCGAGGGGCCTCGGCCGCCGATTCACATCAACTGCCGCTCGACCATTGTTGCCGTGACCCGCTTCAGCGCTTTGTTCGCCAAGGACGCCACACGGGCATCCATCGGCGACGGCGGGGCTCAGCAGGTGAGGGCAGACCTCAGTTATTACGACTGGCTCAAGCAGCAGCCGGCGGCGTTTCAGGACAAGGCCATTGGCCCGGTCCGCGCCAAGCTTTTCCGCGAAGGCGGCCTGAGCATCGAACGATTCTCAGAGCTGCAGCTTGATCGCAATTTTAAACCGCTAACGCTGAAGCAGATGAAGGCTTTGGAGCCTCTGGCTTTTGAGCGAGCGGGGCTTAAGTAGCCGAAGAAAATGTGCCACCAACCATCGACACCTGGTGCCTCTTTGGCGGCGCGAGGGCGTACTGTAGAGTATGTCTAGGCCGCGATTTCGCGAGCCATCCGACTACAGGACATCAAATGCATTTGAGCATGCAAGACATCAAAAACCGCCTGAATTTCAAGTATGAAGGGTACGCCCCGATCACTTCCTCTGAGGCGCCACTCATTGCAGATTTGTCCGCACTCGTCGCACAAGATGTGCATGAGGCTTTGCGTATCGAGTTCAAACTGGCCAAGCCCTTGACTCTGATTGGTCAATCTGTGAGCTTTTACAGTCTCCCAAAACAGCCGAAAAGTAATCGGTCCTCCCGAATTTTTAGCGATGCTTACGCCTATCTTGCGGTAGTTGAAACTGATGGCGTTTGTCATGCCGTTTTTATTTGCGGCGTCTTCGATCTTGCTGAAGCAATTCGTCGGCTCGAGCCTTTGAGCGTGATCTAATGCTGTTGATTTATTAAACCCAGCCCTGGCATCTGCCGGGGCTTTTTTATACCTACGATTTACACGGGCCTCGTCAATGACGGGGCTTTTTCATATCTGCGGGCAGGGCCTGCAAATCGTCTCTGGGAGACAAACAAATGGGCTTGAAGTATCAGCTGGACACTCTGGACGGTCTCGATGACTCCGTTAAATCGCTCTACACCGAGAAGGACGGTAAATTCGTCCTGGGCATTGAAGGCATGCCACAACCTGAGGATGTTTCGGGGCTGAAATCCAAGGTTGAAGAGCTGCTTGGCGAGAAGAAAGCGGCCGAGAAGGCTCGCAAGGATGCCGAAGATCAGGCTCGACTGGAGCGCGAAGAGGCTGCCCGCAAATCCGGCAACGTCGAAGAGCTCGAACGTTCCTGGACTGAAAAATTCACCCGTCGCGAAGCTGAGCTGAACGGCATGCTGGAACAGGAGCGTGGAACGCTGAGCACTCAGATCCGGGATCTGACTGTCGGCCGTACCGCTACTGATATCGCGTCTGCGCTGGCAATCCCAGGCAGCGCCAAAGCCCTGTTGCCGCACATCGAACGCCGTCTGAGCGTAGAGCAGCGCGACGGGAAGCCTGTTGTGGTCGTTCTCGACCAGCAGGGCAAGCTCTCGGCGGCAACGCTGGATGAGCTGAAAGCAGAGTTCGCAAACGACACGGCGTTCGCGCCGTTGATCGCGGGTAGCAAAGCATCCGGTGGCGGGGCCGGCGGTGCTGGAGGTGGCGGCGGGGCCGCGAAAGGAAAAATTGGCGGCACCAAGGAGGAACGACAGGCAGCAATCGCGAGCCGGTTCCCCGATCTCCCTCTCAAGTAAGGAAATAATTCATGTCTCTGGCTCAAATGCAGGTTTTCAACGAATTCGTTATGCCTGCCACCCTGGAAACGCTCGATCAGATGACCGATGCGTTCAACCAGGCAAGCAATGGCGCGATCGTGCTGTCTCCGGACGGCTTCACTGGCGACTTCTTGCAGGAGTCGTTCTTCCAGAACCTGGCCGCCGCTCAGCGTCGTGTTGATCGTTACGCTGCCAACGCCACTGTCAGCGCAACCGACCTGACCGAACTGAAGAACACCTCGGTGAAAATTGCCGGCGGCTTTGGCCCGCTGCGCTATGAGCCGGCTCAGATGACCTGGTTGCAGCGCCCAACCGCGCAAGGCATCGAAGTCGCCAGCCGTGCGTTCGCCGAGGTCCTGCTGAAGGACCAACTGAACACTGCCATTGCAGCGCTGGTGGCTGCGATCACCGCTCAGGCGGCTGCAACCAACGACGTGTCGGCCACCCTGGGCATCACCCAGTCCGCGCTGAACAACTCGCACGCGAAGTTCGGCGACTCCAGTCAGAACCTGGTAACCCAAGTTATGCAGGGTTCGACCTGGCACAAGCTGGTAGGCCAAGGCCTGGTCAACTCGGCGAATCTGTTCCTCGCCGGCAACGTTCGCGTTGTCGACATTCTGGGCAAGATTTCCATCGTGACCGATGCCCCTGCGCTGATGCAGGCGGGCACTCCAAACAAGGAAATCATCTTGTCCCTGGTGTCTGGCGCTGCGCTGGTTCACGACAACCGAGACATCATCTCGAACGTCGAGACCACCAACGGCAAGGGTCGCATTGAAACCACCATTCAGACCGACTACACCTTCGGCCTGGGCATGAAGGGTTACACCTGGGACACCACTGCTGGCGGCGCTTCGCCGACCGATGCTGAATTGGCGACCGGTACCAACTGGGACAAAACCGCTGCCAGCATCAAGCACACCGCTGGTGTGGCTCTGATCGGTGACGCTTCCAAGTAACCCCTGATGGCTGAGCCGGGCTTGCGTCCGGCTCAGCGAGGACATGATCATGAGCAATAAGAACATCTGGTATCTCCCGGGGCCGTTCCACCAGTACCAGGAAGACGTGAAGGCACTGGCCAAGAAGGCCGGTCTGCGCATCATCGACGCGAATGTGACCGAAGGTCGTGAAGACGAAGCTGACAACACGCCCAAAGTCACGCTGAAGGAAGTCGAGCAGCACTTGGTGCTGGTTGTTGGGGCTGGTGATAACAAGGCTGAGCTCGAAGAGCTAATCGGCAAGCTGCGCATCGAAAGCGATATGGTCCGCGCTGTCATTGACGGGCTTGACGCTGGCGAGATTGAAAAGCCGGAAGCGGGCGAGCTCGCAATCCGTCTGTTTCAGGCACTCGACGGCATCCGCCTTCAGATGGTCGATCTGGCCGGTGCGCGCGATGAGCTCGCAACGGAAAATGAGACGCTGCGCAATGAACTCGCCGAGTTGAAGGCGGGCGAAGGCGTAGAGGTCGAAGCCCTGAAGGCTAAGCTCGATGTGGCAGGCGTTTCATACCGCGCGAATGCGTCGAAAGAATCCTTGGAAAAGCTCGTCGCCGACCTGCCCAAGGCGTGATACTGCGGCTACCGGCAATCCGGTGGCCAATCATTCAAAACTCAATCCAGCGAGTTGATCCATGACACTCATCATTGAGGACGGTACAGGCGTAGTAGATGCCGAAAGCTACGCGAGCGCCGCGGACCTGGTCATGTACGCCGGCAAGTTTGGTGTGACCATCCCTGCGGACGTTGCTGCGCAAGAAGCACTGCTTCGCCGGTCCGCCTTGGCGATGGATGGCATGACCTGGAAGGGGCGCAAGACGGATAGCGATCAGGCTTTGGCCTGGCCGCGCCGAGGGGTTGAACTGGACTGCCAGATCAAGCCTGACAACTACCTGCCGGCGCGTATCCAGTACGGCCAGATGGCCTTGGCTGCCGAGATTCATCAGGACGACATCGACCCGGTGGAGAAGCGCAAAGGTGCAATCACCCGTGAGCGCGTCGAGGGCGCAGTTGATCGCGAATACGCGACGATTTCCAACACCAGCGGCCGACTGTTGCCGGCGGCGCCGGATCGGCCGAGTGCCACACAGTTCGCAGACTACCTCCAGCGGCGCGGGTTGTTCGCGGTTCGAGCGTAGTGATAGTTTGATGGTCCACAAAAAAGGAGTTTCAGATGGATCATCAGGCTGAGTTGGAAGAGCGCGCGAAAGAAAACCGGGCCGCATGGGACATGTATGCGGCAGCGTATATTTCAGGCCGAGTAGCTAACGATCATAAAACTGCCGAACCAAAGGGTATTGCGGAAAGGGCTGCGGAATACGCAACCGAAATGCTGAGACGCAGAATCCAACACTTCCGTTAAGCATAAAGCCCAGCCATCGCGCTGGGCTTTTCACATCTGGAGCCACCATGGCCTTTTACGACGAAATGGCCGTGATGGCTCTGGAAATGATCACAGAGTTCGGCCAGCCCGTGATCATTCGGTCGATCACCGTCGGTGAGTACGACCCGGATGCCGGGACGGCACCGCCCGACACCATCACCGAGCAGACCGCCCAGGGCATCCTGCTCGACTTCACCGGCCAAGAATTCCAGGCCAACAGCCTCATCAAGCAGGGCGACAAGAAGCTCAAGATCGCCTCGCAGGGGCTTGCGTGGGTGCCGGATTTGTTGAACAAGGTCATCGTTCAAGGTCGCACCTGGTCAATCGTTCCGCCGCTGAAAGAGATCAACCCAGCCGGCACACCGATTCTGTACGAACTGCAGGTGAGATCATGAGCCGCGCAGGCTCCGGCCAGTCTGGAAGCTTCGCGTTGAGCCTCGCCGAGTTCGCAGCTCAAGCCACGGAAGCCATCGACGCCAGCCTGCGCGAGATCATCATCGAGGTTGGTAGCAGCGTTATCCGCATGTCGCCGGTGGGTAACCCTGAGATCTGGGCGCAGAACGCTGTGGCCCGTCAGTACAACAAGGCCGTGGATGATCACAACAGCGAATTGCGCAGCGATCCGGCCAACCTGACGAAGGCGGGTCGACTTAAGCCTGGGCGCAAGCTGAACGACGGCATGGATATCGTTGCGCCACAAGGCTACGTCGGCGGGCGGTTCCGGGCCAACTGGCACCTCTCGATCGATGTAGTGGAGAGCGTGACCTTTGACGAGGTTGATCCAGGCGGGCAAGCAACAATCGCTGCATTGGTTTCGGCGGTCAGCGACTTCACCGCCGGACAGACTGCCTACCTCATCAACAACCTGCCTTATGCGATCCCACTCGAGTTCGGGCATTCGACCCAGGCACCCGGCGGCATGGTCCGCATCACCGTGGCCCGCTTCCAGCAGATCGTGCAGGAGGCCATCAGGAACAACCAGATATGAGCCACAACATCATTGCCTCAATCTACGAGGCCAAGCTGATCAACTGGGCGAAAGCATTGCCGGTGCCGCTGAAGGTCGTCGTCGAGAATGAAGCGTATACGCCTGCGAACGGCGTGACCTACCTGAAGGCGTTCACGCTGCCGGCCGATACCGCGAGCAACACGCTCGGCGGCGACCATAAGCTGTACACCGGCGTTTTTCAGGTCAGCATCGTGACGCCGTCGGGCAAGTACCGCGGTGCAGCCGGCGCACTGGCTGATCAGATCGCCGTGTTGTTCCCGTTGTACGAGCAGAACACGAAGGGCGCGCTGACCGTCGTGACGATGACGCCGGTCGATCCCGGCCCCGGCATTCCAGACGACACCACCTATACGGTGCCGGTTTCGTTCTTGTACCGAGCCGACACCAACTGAATTAGCCCGTTGGGCAAACCCAGAACCCGCCATTGAGCGGGTTTTGTCATTTCTGCAAAGAGGAATACCCATGGCCGTAAAACTGCCTAACGGTGCGACAATCGAGCACGCCGCTACCTACGCTGCTGCACTCGCGTTCTCCGCTGTTTCCAACGCATCCGAAGCCATCTGCACTGTTACCGGCGCCACGCTGGTGGTCGGCGATATTCTGCTGGTCGCTTCCGGCTGGACTGCGCTGAACAACAAGGTTGTCCGCGTGAAGGCTGCAACTGCCACCGCTATCACCCTGGAATCAATCGACACCACTGACACCACCGTGTACCCGGCCGGCTCCGGTGCTGGCACCCTGAAGAAAGTCCTGACCTGGGTGCAAATCCCACAGGTCACCGACTTCGCTTCTGCCGGCGGCGAACAGAACTACACGGACATCAACTTCCTTGAAGCCCCGCAAGGCTTCCAGATTCCGACAGACAAGTCTGCCGCCAGCATGACCATCACCGTCGCGGATGACCCGGCTCTGCCCTATGTGCCCGTCTTGAACGCCGCCGATCTTTCGAAAGCCATTCAGGCCGCGCGCATGAATTTGCCTGGCGTGGATAAGATCTATTACGGCGTTTACACCTCGTTCTCGCAACAGCCAGCGATCTCACGCAACAACGTGATGACCAAGACTGTTTCCATGGCGCTGCAAGCCTCCATCACTCGCTACCTGTCGTAAGGAATCCTCATGGCAAAGTTTTCCATTGCGCCGAAACCGACGTTCACCGTTGATGTTTCCATTCCGCAGGTTGGCGGATCTCCAGCATTGGTGCCGTTCACGTTCAAGTACCGCGACCGTACGGCGCTGGCCGAGCTGTTCGACTCATGGAAGGAAAAGGCGGAGGCCATCGGCGAGCGCTTCAAGGGGGCACAGCCCTCCCTTTCCGAAGTAACCGCGGCCGAAGTCGAGCAGGGCGCTGATCAAATCAAGGACTTGGTTGTGTCGTGGGGCTTCGACGATGAGCTCAACGACGAGTCGATCACTGCTCTGGTGAGGAGCTGCATCGGCGTATCGGATGAAGTGGTTAAGGCCTACAGCGAAGCCTTTGGGAAGGCTCGACTGGGAAACTAACCGCCGCCGCTCGTGCGCTATACGAGCCTTCAAGTTCGGCCGAACAGTTGGCGTTATTCGGACTATCTCCGGACGACTATGACGAGACTGTCGAAGTCTGGCCGGACAACTGGAAGGCGTTCCTCGTCATGGATTCGATGGGGACTCAGTGGCGTATGGGCGCAGGCGGCGCAACTGGCCTCGATTACGGCGTCCTGCCGAATGTAATGCGACTCGTCGGCGTTCCGGTGAAGGATCGCCCAGGTGTATTTCAGGACATCCGCGTAATGGAATCGGAAGCCATCGCAGTCATGGCCGAAGCCCGCGACAACAGCCCGTGAAGACGGGCACTTATTCAAGGTGAGTCGATGAACATTGCAGAACTCGGCATCAAGGTCGATTCGGCTGATGCCGCTAACGCTGCGACCGATCTCGACAAGCTGACCAAGGCTGGTGATCGCGCCGAGCAGTCCGCCGTCGGCCTGATGAAAGAGATGGAAGCGCTGGAGAAGTCGCTGTCGAAAGGCGCGACCACCACGCAGGAACTGGCTAAGCAGCGTGAGAGTCTGGCGAAACTCACCAAGACCGGTGCCTACGGCGAGGCAGAATTCACCAAGATCACCGCGCAGCTCGATAAGCAGCAGGTGGCCCTGGCCAAATCGACCCTGGACGAACAGAAGGCCCTGAACAGCCTGCTTGGCGCAATCGATCCGGCCAAGGCGGCAATGTCCAAGCTGGACACTCAGGTTGAGCAGTTGGGCAAGCACCTCGATGCTGGTCGCATCAGTCAGGACCAGTACAACTCGTCGCTGAGTAAAATCGACAAGGATTACTCGAAGCTCGAAAAAACTGCGACCGGGTTCGACAAACTGAAACTTGGTACCCGTCAGGCGCAGGAAAACGTCGTACAGCTCGGCAACGCTTTGTCGTCCGGTGATTGGGGCAGCGGCGTGCGCGCCGTGGCTCAATTGGGCGCAGGTGCAGGAGCCTCAGCTGCTGGTTTGCTTGCTATCCTTGCTCCGATCGCCCTGGCCACTGCCGCAGTTGCATCATTAGGGGTCGCTTACTACAAGGGCAGCGAAGAGCAGGACGCTTACAACAAATCACTGGTACTGACCGGGAATTTCGCCGGCGTCAGTGCTGGGCAAATGGGCGAACTGGCACGACAAGTCAGTGCGACTGTTGGCACAACTGGTCAAGCGGCAGAAGTGCTCGCATTGCTGGCTGGCAATGGCAAGATCGCCGGCGAAAGTTTTGGCGACATCACCATGGCCGCAGTCTCCATGCAGGAGGCTACCGGCAAAGCCGTCAGCGAAACTGTTGCCGAGTTTTCCAAGCTGGCAGACGAGCCAGTGAAGGCGTCTGCCGCGCTCAATGAGCAATATCACTACCTGACTGCTTCGGTTTATTCGCAGATTGCAGCACTGGAAGAGCAGGGCGACCATGCGGGCGCGGTGAAACTGGCGACTGAGCAATATGCAGACGCCATCAACGAGCGCACGCCGAGAATCCTCGAAAACCTAAGCTTCTGGGAGAAGGGTTACAGCGCTGTCGCGCGTGCGGCTGACAACCTGAAAAACATCGGTCGCAGCAACATCGGCTCCGATATTGAGCAGGCTCAACGTGATCTGACCCGGGCCGAGTCTGGGGACGTTGGCCTGTTTCAAAACAAGCAGGAAATGATCGACCTCTACCGCAACCGGCTGAATATGCTGGAGGACCAGAAGGCCGCTGAAGCAGACATTGCCAAGTACGACGGCGAGCAGGCGAAGGCACAGCAAAGCGCAGTCGTGGCGATGTCCAAAGTGGACGCGATCACCAAGTCTTCGCTGACCAACGAGCAGAAGCGCGCCGAGGCGATCAAGGATTACAAGAAAAGCCTTGATGATATCCGGAAGGTAGACCCGAAAGACTCCCGTCTTGATCCGACAGCAGTCGCCAAGAACATGGCGAACCTCAACGACAAATTCAAGGATCCGAAGGCTGCCGCAGGCAGTGCTGACCTGACCAGCTTTAACAGCGCGAAGAACGTATTGGCCGAAACCCTGGCCTACTACAAAAACGCGGACAAGGAGCTCGAAGCATCGCAGCGGGCAGGGGTGATCTCTCAGGCCAGTTACACCGAGCAGCGCGTCAGCCTGCTGCAGCAGGAAGCTACCGAAGTCGCTCAGAGCTATCAGTCAGAAATCGACGCGCTCGAAGCGGCCAAGACCAAGAAAGGCACGACTGCGACGCAGACCATCCAGATCGATCAAAAGATCTCGGATGCGCGGTCCGCCATGGTCAAGGCGCAGCAGGATAGCGACAGCGAGCTGTCGATCATCGCCACCAACGAAGAAGGTCGCCTGCGCAAGCAAACTCTGGCGGTCAGCACGTACACCAGCGCTCTCCAACAGCAGGTTGAGACACTTCGCCAGCAGGGATTGCGTGCGGCCTCTGGACTTGGGCAGGGCGATCGTCAGCGGTCGCTGACGGAGCAGCAGAACGGCATCGACGACAAGGCGAACGCTCAGCGCATCGACCTGGCCAACCAGTATGGCGACGGATCGCGCGGCATGAGCCTTGATGAGTACAACGCCAAGCTGAAGGCCGTTGCACAGAGCCAGCAGGATCTGCGCAACACAGTGGTCGCCAACTACGACGACATGACCAGCGCGCAAGGCAGCTGGACTGCCGGCGCATCCTCGGCCTGGGAGAACTATCTGGAGTCGACGCGCGACGTGGCTGGGCAGACGAAAAGCCTGTTCACCAATGCGTTCAGCTCCATGGAAGACGCCATTGTCCAGTTCGCCATGACAGGTAAGGCGTCATTTGGCGACTTCGCCAAGTCGATTCTCGCCGATATGGCGCGCATCGCGATTCGCCAAGGCAGCTCGTCGGCACTGAGCGGGCTGTTTGGTCTGGCGGCTACTGCTGCGAGTTCGTACTTCGGCGGTGGCACGACGTCAGCAGGGTCTACTCAGGCTGGTTACTCATCGACCTACTTCCCGCAAGCGAAGGGCGGAGCCTGGTCCGGCGGCGTGCAGATGTTTGCCGATGGCGCCGCCTTCACCAACAGTATTGTCAGCAAGCCAACGGCATTCGGTATGGCCAACGGTAAAACCGGTGTGATGGGCGAGGCTGGCAAAGAGGCAATTGTTCCGCTGGCTCGTGACTCGCAAGGGCGCCTTGGTATACGCGGCGGAAGCAGCGCAACACCCATCACCATGACCTTCTACATTGATGCGGCTGATAACGGTGCCAGCACAATCCCAGATCCGGCGAAACTGGCTGAGGCGATGAAGGTTGTCGCACAGCAGGAAATCGCGCGGCAACGCCGTAACGGCGGGCAACTCGCTTAAGGAGGCGTCATGCCGACATTCACATGGGTTCCGACCTACGACGCCACCAAGACGATCACCCCGACGGTCAAGGTCATCAAGTTCGGCGACGGGTACGAGCAGCGGCAGGGAACAGGCATCAACCGCCAGCCGCGCAAGTATTCGCTGACGTTCAAGCGACCAAAGGCAGAGATTGAGGCTATTGATGCCTTCCTTAAGGCTAGAGGAGCGATCGAGGCCTTCACCTACACGCATCCAGGACAATCAGCCGGGCAGTTCGTTTGCCGGGAGTGGCCGCGCATCAATGTCGCCAAGGGCATTGACAGCATATCGGTTACCTTTGAGGAGGTTTACGAATGAGTGAACTTCAAGGTCAGCTCTCGCTCGCGAAGGGCCTGACGATATGGGAAGGCTTTGAGTTGGTACTGCCTGGCCAGACGCTTCGCTTTCATGCGGGCGTGAACGAAACGCTTGGCTCGGTTGTTTGGCAGGGGAACGTCTACACACCTTGGCCGCTCAACGGAACCGAGTTCGCTACGCCCAGCCAAGGGTCGCCAGCACGGCCAAAGCTGCAGGTCGGCAACTTCGGCGGCGCCATTTCGGCGCTCTGTCGTCAGTATGAAGACCTGCTCGCGGTCAAGCTGAAACGCCGCCGCACGCTGGTCAAGTACTTGGACGCGGTGAACTTCTCCGCCGGCAACGCTACGGCCAATCCGGCCGAAGAATATCCGGTGGAAACCTGGATCATCACGCGCAAGGCCAACGAGACGCCTGCGGCGATCGAGTTCGAGCTGGGTTCACCGCTGGACCTGCAGGGCGTGAAGTTACCGCGGCGCCAAGTCGTGGCCGGCACTTGTCTCTGGGCTTACCGCTCTGGCGAGTGCGGCTACGGCGGCGGGCCAGTGGCCGACTATGCCAACAACCCAACCAGCGATCCCGCCAGGGACCAGTGCAGCCGCTCCATGAGGGGTTGCAAGTTGCGTTTCGGTGAGTTCGGTGAGCTGCCCTTTGGCGGCTTCCCGGGGATCGCTCGCGTTCCGAGGCTTTGACCATGAGTGAAGTATTCAAGAAATGTCGGGCGGATGCCGAGATGCACGCTCTGGCCGAGTATCCTCGAGAGTCGGTCGGGCTGGTCATCAATGCTCGTGGCAAACCTCGATACGTGCCGTGCCGCAATCAGTCTGAAGAGCCAGATCACTTCATTCTGCATCCAGAGGATTACGCAGCCGCCGAGGACATGGGCGACATCATCGCCGTCGTGCACTCACACCCTGACGCCGGTCCCGAGCCGAGCCTGCACGACATAGCCAGTCATGCGGTCAGCCGCATTGCGTGGTGGATCGTCGGGCTCAAGGATGGCGTGGCGACCTGGCGCGAGATGCCTGCCGCCGGTGAACTGCCGCTGGAAGGCCGAGTGTTCGTCCACGGCGTCATCGACTGTTACACCATGGTCCGCGACTATTATCGCCAGGTGCTGGGCATCACCTTGCCGGACTTTCACCGCAAGGATGACTGGTGGCACAACGGCGAGAACCTGTACGTCGACAACTTCGCCCGAACTGGCTTTGTCCCAGTCGATACGCCCGAGCAAGGCGACTTGATCGTCATGGCTATCGGCAGCCAAACCCCGTGCCATGGTGCGATTTGGCTGGAGGGCGACGTGCTACTGCATCACCTCTATGGTCGTCTGAGTTGCAAAGAGGTCTACGGCCGCGCCTACCGCGAATGCACTACGCATATCATGCGCTACACGCGATAGGCCCTGTATCCGTGCGCATTCCCCCTGCTACAGTCGCAAAAACTCAACGAGGGGATGCCATGAAACTGTTTGTAACTGCTTTGGCGCTATTTGCGCTGGCGGGGTGCGCTACATCGCCAGTACCAGAGGAAAAAGCAAAGCCAGTGCCGGTAGATCGTGCTCTTTTGCTCCAAAGCAAACCTACTGGGCCGTATGGAACAATACTCGTAACGCGCGATACTGGCTTCTTGGGTGGCGGATGCTTCCTGGCTGTTCATGTTGATGGTCAACTTGCAGCGAGGATCGATACCGGTGAAGTGGTACGTTTTTATGTTCCTGTTGGCGACCACCTTATTGGCATGGGTATCGACAAAAGTGGCGGCGGATTGTGTAGCTGGACAGACATGGTTAAAGAGCAATCAGTAAGTCTGACAAATAGCCAGACCAAGCGATTCCGTATCGGTGGCGACTCACAGGCAGGGCTAGATATCAGGCCCAGCTCTTTCTAACTCAGATAACTCACAAGCCGCCTTCGGGCGGTTTTTTATTGCCCGGAGAAAAGTATGAGCGCCGTTACCGACAAGGGCATGACCAGAATTCTGCTCTCCGGAAGCCTTGCCAAGGCATGCGGCCGTGAGCACTTCAAGCAGCTCGAAACAGGCACGACCCAAGAAGCTTTCGGTGCACTCAAGCATACCGTCCCCGGGTTCGAAGACTTCATCCTTGATTCAGCTCGGAAAGGCCAGCGATATGCCATTTTCCGCAACCGCGAGAATGTCGGCGAAGACAGATTCGCCCTGAGCGGGACAACCGAGATCCGCATCGTCCCGGTTGTATCTGGCAGCAAGAGCGGCGGCCTGTTTCAAACCGTGCTTGGTGTGGTGCTTATCGCTGTTGGTGCGGTGGCCTCAGCATTCGGCCAGGCCTGGATAGGCGTCCCATTGATGCAAATGGGGATCGCCTTGACCATCGGCGGCGTCATTCAGATGCTGTCGCCAACGCCGAAATCAGCCAGCCAGCAAGAGCAAGCATCCACCGAAAACAAGCCCAGCTACCTGTTCAACGGCGCGTTCAACTCGACGCAGCAAGGCCTTCCCGTGCCTGTTGTTTACGGCCAGATGCTGGTCGGTTCCAGCGTTGTTGCAGTCGGCACCTGGTCGGAGGCTCTTCCTGTATGAGTGAAGTAATTATTGGCAGGAAGGGCGGCGGGAAGGGCGGTGGCGGTGGCGGCTCGGTGCGTTCCGCAGTTGAGGCCCCAGACAGCCTGCGGTCCCGTCAGCATGTGCGAATCCTGCATGCAATCTGTGAGGGAGAGGCAGACGGGCTTGTTGGAGGATTGCAAGGGGTAACTTTCGACGATGTGCCGCTGCAGAACCCTGATGGCGTCATCAATTTTCCCAACGTCAGCATTGATGTTCGCAACGGTACTCAGTGGCAGAGCTATATGCCGATTACCGGGCTGGAGGCTGAGCAGTCGGTCGGCGTTGAGCTGAAATGGAGCGCGCCCATTGAGCGCGCCATTACGGATACCGACGTCGACGCGGTGCGTGTAACCGTCAGCGTTCCCCAGTTGTCCCAGCAGAACACGACAAATGGCGACACCAACGGTGCAGCTGCGCAATTCATCATCGAATGCCGTCTCGGTGCGGGCACATGGTTCTCGCTGAGCGGGGCTTTGACCGTCAGCGGCAAGACCATGAGTCGCACCCAGTTTTCCTACTACCTACGGCTTCCGCCGGCTGGCGGCCTGACGCGTTACATTCGCGCTTATCGGATGTCTCCAGATTCCACCAGCTCGGCGCTTCAAAATCGAACCTTCTTCGACAGCTACACGCTGCTATGGGACGAGAAGCTGCGTTACCCGAACACAATGATAGTCGGGCTCTCTATCGACGCCCAGCAGTTTGCCAGTATCCCTCGTATGGCTTTCATGGTTCGCGGCCTTAAGGTGCTGGTCCCGAGTAACTATAACCCGATCACACGCACCTACGCCGGCTCATGGAATGGCACCTTCACGAGAGCCTGGACCGATAATCCGGCATGGGTCTGGTACGACATGCTGACCAACACCCGTTACGGGCTCGGCGGTTTGCTTGATGCGTCGCTCATCGATAAGTACGCGCTGTACAGCATTGCCCAGTATTGCGATGCGTTAGTTCCAAGTGGCTTTGGCGGGTGGGAACCACGGTTTACCTGCAATCTGGCGCTGACCACTCAGCAGGACGCCTGGAAGCTGGTCAACGATATGGTGTCGGTGTTCAGGGCGATTTGCTTCTGGGCTGGCGGCACACTGACCGCGGTACAGGATGCGCCGCGCTCCAAACGCTACGGGTTCAACAACTCGAGCGTGGTTGGCGGTGAGTTCAACTACCAGTCGGTCGCATCCGATCAGCGCTACAACGTCGCCGCCGTCACCTGGAACGACCCTAGTCAGCAGTACAAGCAGTCGGTCGAGATTGTTGAGCGCCCGGACCTCATCGCAAAGTGGAATCGGATTCAGCAGAGCGACGTCGTTGCCATTGGCTGCACCTCGCGCGGGCAGGCTCGCCGCCTGGGGCGCTGGTTGTTGTACGCCGAAAGCGAAGCCGTGACGTTTGCCGTTGGCGCCGACGGTGCAATTCCGCTCCCGGGCGACATCATCGACATTGCTGATGCCAATCGGGCAGGCGCCCGCAATGGCGGCCGTCTTTTGGCGGGCAGCACCTCTTCCACTCTGCTGCTGGATGCGCCGATCGGCGTGGCTGGTGACGGGGTGGTCGGCGTGGTGATGCCTGACGGCACTTACGCCACTAAGGCCGTAACTGTTGGGGTTGGCGCGACATCAATCGCCGTTTCCCCTCCACTGCCTTTGACTCCATTGGCGTCGGCTCCCTGGTCGTTCTCTACCGCCGCTCTCGAAACGCAGATGTTCCGCGTCATCGGTATCAGCGAAGGCGACGATGGTACTTATGCGATCAGCGCCGTAGCGTTTGATCCTGACAAATTTGACCAAGTTGACTTCGGCACTCCAGACGTCGACAACCCGACCAGTATCGTCAATCTCGCCAAGCCTGATGCAGTAGGGCAGTTGACATTCTTGGAGTCGCTGTATGACACCGGCACCGGCCTGGCGGCTGCAAGGCTGACGGTGAGTTGGACTCAGCCCGCGCGTGCAATGCGTTATCAGGTCGAAGTGATGAAGCCCGGTGGTAACTGGGAATATGTCGCGGAAATATCGACGCCGAGCATTGACTTCGATTCAGCGTCCTCTGGTCTTTGGACTGTGCGCGTGACCCCTAAATCCGTGCTGGGTCTTGCTGGTGTGGCTGCCGTTCAGGAGTACTCGGCGCAGGCGCTTCTCGCTCCGCCATCGGCTTTGTCCGGGCTGCGGCTGGATGTAATCAGCAGCGTAGCGACATTGGCATGGGACCCCGCTCCAGAGTTGGACGTGAAACTTGGCGGCAGCATCAATATTCGCCATTCACGCAGCACTTCGGCCAACTGGGATTCGGCACTTCCGCTCTCCGAGGCTGCCGGACGTTCGACATCGGCCGTCGTGTCGTTGCTTCCAGGGAAATACCTGGTGCGTGCAGTCGACTCCTCTGGTGTTGGCGGTCCGATCACGGAAGTTTGGTCGGACGCTCAAGTGCCGCTGCCTGAAAACGTCGTTCTGACGGTAACGGAGTCTCCTGCATTCTCGGGGGCTGCGGTGAATGCGGCGGTTTCGGATGGCGTACTGAAGATGTCGGCGCTCGGCCTGTTCGATGATATCCCCGATCTGGATGCATGGCTCGGGGAGATCGACAAGTACGGCGGCTCGCACCTGACGATGACCTACAGCTTCGCCGCGCCTTCCGACCTCGGCTACGTCTACGACTGCCGCCTGACCGCGAATGTCGAGGCGGTGCTTTACGACGACGGTAGCTACATCGACACGATTGCTGACTTCGATTCGATGATCAGCATCGACGGTGATCCGCCAGTCGGCGCCTCGCTGTCGCTGTGGGTGCGCACGTCTGATGTGCTGCCGGCTGATTGGTCCGCCTGGAAGCCGTTTGTTGTCGGCGACTACCGCGCCCGCGTCTTCGACTTCCAGCTTCGCGGGGAGGTCCTGCTGGCAACGAACTGGATCGACGTCTCGACCCTGGAAGTCACGATCGATATGCCGGACAGGATCGAGAGCGGCAACGACATCCCGGTGCCTGAGCTGGGCTTGCCAGTAGCGTACTCGCCGCCGTTCAAAGCCAGCCCGGCCGTCAGCCTCACAGCACAAGGCTTGTCGCCCGGCGACTACCTCGATGTCTCCGCCAAGACCGCCACAGGTTTCACCGTCTTCATCCGCAACTCCAGTGGCGTCGCCCAGGCGGGCCGCTCGATTGACTACATCTCAAAGGGATACTGACCTATGTCGCAGCACGATATGACCGTGGATAACGGAGCGGGTGTTGCTGTCCGCGCCGATATCAATCTGGCGCTTAAAGCGCTGGCATCACAGAGCCTCGGAGCAGTAGCGCCGAGCACTACCTGCCCTGGGCAGGTTTGGGCCGATACAGGAACTAGCAGACTAAGGCGTCGGGACAGTACCAATACGTCATGGCTTGACCTTGGTCCGATCGACACAAGCCCGCTGGCCGGCTTCTCCACGCAGGTATTCTCTGTAGCTCCAGCTACTAGCCCCAACCATGCTGTTCCACTTGGTCAAATTCAATCAATGCCACCAGGCATACAGTCAGTAGGAGCAAGTGTCGCCAGCAATGCTCTGACGATGACTTGGGCTGCACAGACTTTGCTCTTTCGCAATACTTCGCTAACAAGTGGTACCCCGCTGAGCGTTACGCCGCCTGGAACTCTTAGCATTACTGTTCCTTCTGGCGCCACTCTCGGCACTGTTTCCGGCCAGCAAGCTCAGTTGGTACTGCTGGTCGCCTACAACGGCGGAGCGCCAGTGCTCTGCGTAGCCAACATCAGTGGGGGCGTTGATCTTAGCGAGACAGGGCTCATCAGTCCGACCACGATCAGCGCTGGCTCTACTTCGGCTAGCGTTATCTACTCGGCCTCTGCAGTCTCGGCCGGATCACCTTATCGAGTGGTCGGCTACATCAATATCACCGAAGCGACAGCAGGCACCTGGGCAACAGCCGCCACTCTCGTTCAGGGGGCTGGCGGACAGGCGCTAGCCGCCATGCAGTCAGTTGGTTATGGGCAAACGCTGCAGTCGTTCGCGATTGGCACTCAACGCGTCGCTGGAACAACCTATGTCAACACGACCAGCAAGCCCATACTCCTAAACGTTATTGGTTCTGTAACGAACGTGGGTTTCGGACTCACATGCTCAATAAATGGTGGCTCCTCTTTCTTTGGATCGCTGGTTAGCGTGGCCAACGCTTATTCATCTCTTATCTGTATTGTGCCGCCTGGAGCAACGTATCTAATTTTTGCGAACGGCAGCGCCGTTACTCTTACTGCATGGCTGGAGCTTCGCTAATGAACTATTTCAAAGATAAAGCCGGTGGTTGCTACGCCCTGAGCGACGAAGACATAACCAATGGGGGCATGAATTTACTCCCGCAGGATTGCGTGCCTATTACCGATGAGGAGGCCTACATCATTCAAAACCCACCGCCGACACCGCAGCAGGTCCTGGCCTCGCAAAGTGCCAAGCTGCGTGGGCTGGTGCAACTGTGCAGCGCGCAGAAGGCGGCGCTGGCCAATCGGATTGACGATATCGAGTTTTCTATTGAGGACGGCACATCTACCCCGCCTGATGAGGCAGAGTTGCCGATTCGTAAGGCGCAGTCGACGGCGTGGTATCGGTTCTCCTCCGCGCTGGGTCGGGTATCAGCCCAGGCTGGCTGGCCAGTAACGGTCATGTGGCCAGCCCAGCCAGCAGACGGTATGGACCTGAGCGTGTCGGCGACATCGACCGACACTTTTTGATTAAGTTAAATCTTATCTTTCAGTGATAGTAGTGGCTTTTCTATTAGTCTCCAGCTAAGGCTGGCAATTATAAAAGTTGCCGCGGCTGAAACTATGGCTATCAGGAGAGGGCTCGCGATCCCTGTTAAGGTCGAGCTGACATACATCCCAATTATTAAATGGAATAAATATACCCCATAGCTGATAGTGCCGGTTTTTCTCATTGGATAGCTTGTTAGCCATCTAAATAAATAGCTCCACTTTGATGCTGTGGAAATCACGAAAAATGATAGTCCGGCAAAAGCAGTTGCCAGAAATATTGTGTCGTAAAAATATATGCCGTGTGTGTTATTTGATATGATGCAGGCCAGTATGGCGCAAGATATTAAGGCAGCAGTGTTTGAAATATAACTCACAATGCGTTCGCTGCATGTTCTTTCCAGATAGGCCAGTAAAGAGCCCGCTGCCAAGCAGTCAAGGTTTGACGCCAGAGAAAAAAGGGGCGCGACGGATTTGTGCAGTTCTTCCGAGTAATACCAGCGCGCAACCGGTGAGAAAATTATCATTGCCAGGCAAACAGCCCAAAGACGGCGGTGAAACAGCAGCAACATGAATGGCCAAACTAGATAGAATTGCTGCTCAACGGACAGTGACCAGAAATGTATGGGGAATAAAAAAGCATCTCTCGTGCTAAAGAGAAAGTTCGAGAGGAATAGGGAGTGCCAAATTATTTCGCCATCCTTAAAGCCGGGCCACACAAAGTAAACGAATAGTATGGTTAGGAAATAAGCTGGCCATATTCTTATAGCTCGATGCTTGAAAAATCTTGTTAAATCTATTCGGCCTTTTGTACTTAATTCTTTATGTAGCCCGCGGGTGATTACATATCCGCTTATTGTGAAGAATAAGTAAACGCCTGCAAGCCCCCAGTTAACTGGGTATGCGAATCCAGGTATCCAATGACTACACAAAACGGCAATAACTGCGATAGCTCGCAGTCCGTCGATCTCTGGCCGGTATGTGGAAATAGATGATTTAGTTTTTTCAATTGGTTCGGCAGTAGCCAGTCCATGCGCTTCGATAGTCATTATTGGAATCCATGTTAATCAAAAATTGTATCACGCCAGATACGCACTCGGAGAACCCCATGTCCATCACCGCGCAGCAATTGCTGCAGATCCTCCCGAACGCCGGCAAGCAAGCCGGCGTTTTTGTGCCCGGAGAAAAGTAATGACTGAAACCGATAAAGACTGCGACGTCCTTGCTCGCACGCTATGGGGTGAGGCCCGCGGTGAAAGTTTGGCCGGCCAGATCGCCGTGGCCTGGGCGATCCGCAACCGTGTGAACGACGGTAAGGCTAAATCATGGTGGGGCGAGGGCTACGCCGGTGTATGCCAGAAGCCGTACCAGTTCAGCTGCTGGAACAAGAACGATCCGAACTTCGCCTACCTGAGTGGTGCAAAGCCGATTCCGTTCCGCGAGTTTGCTCAGGCGCAGATCGCCGCTGACCAGGTGATTGCAGGCAGGGTGCCTGATCCTACTGGCGGCGCCACCCATTACTACGCGACCACCATGCCGAAGCCACCAGTCTGGGTGAAGGGCGCCACGCAAATGTTTAAGCTCGGGCGCCACGTTTTCTTCAAAAATGTTCCGTGATGAAGGATACGTCAATCGTCCATTGCACTGAATACTAGATCCCCTTTGTATTCGATCTTGCAACTGGAGCATTTTACTTTTGTGTCAACTTTCAATTGTGAATAAAATATCTCAATATCGGTTTGACACCTTCCGCACGGTACGTAAACTTTTGATCCGAATTTCACTAAATCATCCTCTAGTAGAATGTGGTGCTCATTTCGGCAATTGTCATTCTGGCAGATTATCGTTTTGTTATTTGTGACATAGTTTTTGGTGTACAGAATGGGTTTATAGCAAGACTCGCATTCAAAGTTTTCATATGGAATGCAATAGATTATGAGGTTTCCTGTGGTGAGGCGCTCCACCGTGATAAATATTTCATTTAGCTTCTCTTTATTTACACGATAGCCGACAGATTTCGTAGGTTGAGGTAAGTGTAAGTAGCTACCGAGGGTATTGTAATAACTTGATAGTAATGAGTTTTTTATGTTTGGTGAGTCAATGGTTAAGGATTCGCTGCCATCCTCGTTAGACACAGTGATGCGAAGGTCCATGTCCGCGTATTGATCGAACATAGATAACATCTTCATTGCCTTATTCGGCTCCCACTTATCTATAATAGATTTCGGAAGCTCCTCTACCCCGCGGAGAAGCCTTTCATAGACGTGGGCTTCTAATAAGTATCTCATTTCTAAGCTTGCATACCTTAAGGACTGCGTATCATCCCGCTCTAAAAAAGCTCGCGCATTATTTAAGTGGAAAATTTTATCGTAAGCTTTTACTTCCAAGATGCTCTCCTATTCTCTGTATTCTGCTGGTTTAATTAGTTCAGGTCCCTGGTTGCGCACATTGCCGATAGCGCGGTCAACTGTGAACCACTCGAACACCTCGGTCGGCTCGCGCTGCAGAAGCACCATTTGCTCGGCACGCTCCTTCGGCGTAGCTGGGTCCAGCCATTCGCGAGCGAGTTCCGGTGACAGTGCCACCGGACGGCGGTCATGAATGTCCACCATGCCGCCTGCGCTGTCTGCGGTGATGATAACGAAACCGTCATGCTCCCCCGGTTCACGCTCAGCGATGGGGTACTGACCGATCGCGGCGCACAGGATTGGCGTCCGGTCGCAGTGGCGGATCAGGTAGGGCTGTTTCTTCGGTCCGCCTTCATCGACCCATTCAAACCAGTTATCGATGGCGATGATTGCCCGGTGCGGCCAGATCGCGCGGAAGAATGGACCGTGAGCGACTTTCTCCACCCGGGCGTTGATCGGTGCCGCGCGGTCTTTGGCCCAGTGTGGTCGCCATCCCCAGCGGACCATGTCGGCCCGCAGAAACTCGCCTTCCTGGTGGAAGAGGGCGAGTTGTGTTGACGGTGCGGCGTTGTAGCGTTCGAATGGTTGATCCCCGGTGTAGTTCAGCAGGGTGTTGGGGATGCTTAGCGCTGCCACAAAGTCGTGAATGCCTCGGTACTGAGAAAGTCGTCCACACATGGCTGAACCCTCAAGCTGAATACTGAGCTTAGATGATCGTTTTTGAGCCAGGGGTAAGGCCATCCAGCATTCCGCGCAGCCGGTCAGCTTCCCGTTTGTAGCCTCTCGCCGCTATGTCGAGGTCGTACAGTTCCTTGCGGACTTTTGCGAGTTGCCCGGACCGCTCCCGAAGATTGCTCATTGCTTCGTCACGTTGCGCTGAGGCTTGGTCGTACATTTGCACCAGGCCGAAGATGCTCTCCCGAGCTGTACGCAGTTGTAGATTCAACTCCTGGACTTCGTTTTCCAGCATCTGTTTGTAGTGGGTGATGGTTTCCAGTTCGGTCGGGCATCCAAGCCAGTCGCTGGTGTCTTCGATGTCGAGGGGGTCCACGGTCGTGCCTTATAGATACTGTTTGGATGTACAGTAATCGAGACGTGACGATCAGACGAGGGAAGGCCGACGAACTGCATGTATCAGTCTGGTGTCATTAGAACCGCGAGCGTCAGCTTGATGAACTCTTCGTTCTTGTCGATGGTGTCCAGGGCGCCACGGACGTTGTCGGCGACGTCAGCCGAACCGCGGGCCTCGACCCAGTTTGAAAGCTCCAGGATGGCGGCCTCAAGGGCTAGCTGGTTTTCGTTGATCTTGTACAGCAGGGAAGGGAGCAGGTCTGAATGTGGCATCGCGATTCCTCAGTTTTAAGGACAGCGTAGCATCGCGTTACATGAAGGATGTTTAACGATCGGCAGGACGCCGCAGGATGGGAAAAACCGGAAAGTTTTGTAACGGTTACCAAATAGTTTTGTAACGCATGCCAAAAACAGGGGCGCGCGCTCAAACCCCAGAAACGACAAAGCCCTGAATAATCAGGGCTTTGTCGATACAAATATGGCGGAGGCGATGGGATTCGAACTCATGGACCTGTTACAGTCGACGGTTTTCAAGACCGTTGCCTTAAACCACTCGGCCACACCTCCGTTTGCGTTGCGGGCGCCATAATACCT
>Ga0105251_10000877_pt1 | contig 26945 bp, 22 predicted proteins | sample KBSS64metaG_FD_80424 | JGI IMG/M metagenome (GOLD analysis project Ga0105251, IMG submission 80424) | Switchgrass rhizosphere microbial communities from Kellogg Biological Station, Michigan, USA - KBS S6-4 metaG | ecosystem: Host-associated > Plants > Roots > Rhizosphere > Soil | place...
CGATGCGCAGGAGCCTTCAAACATCCGTTTAACGATGTCCTTTCGGAAGCGCTGCCTCTGGTGGCCGCGATCCTACCCAAGTATCTCGTACAGCTTAGATCTGCATCAGTTGCAACATCTGCGCCCGAATTATCGCGGCGATGGCGAAATCAGGGCAATTTTCAGGGCATGGCAGCGCTGGCAGGTTCTGGATGATACCAGGACCTGCTTCTGCCCAAAGGGCGTAGGAGGTGGCTTGCCGACGATCTGCTGCCAAGCAGCAATTCCTGCAAGCGCGGCGTGTCTGACACGCCCAGGTTGGCTGGTCCTGCTAGCGCTGCGCGTCAGTTCGTAGGCGAGCCAACTCCTACGGCCTTCAGCCAGAACTAACAGCGGATCGTGAGTGTTTCATCGATGTTTTCCGCAAGTTGCGATCTAGCATTAGGCTTCGATTTTTTATCACCGCCAAACAACGAGAAGCATCCCCTCCCCGCACACACTCGTTTCGCTGTAATTACGATGATCGAGGTCTACGACGCCTCGTCGTTCGAGCCGCATCCTGATTGACGACTAACTGGATGCTATCTGATCCCCACTCCAAAGAGATTCATCAAGTTCCACCAATCACCTGTAGCCCCGTTACTGAGATTGACTGCATATTTCTGCCCCCCGCCGCCGCCTGTATGTTGAGATGTCCAATACCAGCCTAATCCCCAACCTAAATATTTATCGACCGCCCCCTCGGGCGCCTCTGCTTTGTATAAGTTATAGAAGGCCTGCAACTCAGCGATCGTTGGCATCCTGCCACCTTGATCCGCGATGGGGTAATAATGGCTTGCCCAATTTCCGCCTTGTGGATTCACGATAAAGAATGCCTTACCCCCTTCCACTGTCAGGTTATAGGATCCACTCTGTCCCGAAGTGTCCCTAGCGGTTATAGTTGTGGTTCCGCGACCCGAGATAGAGGCGAGTCCGGAACTATCGACAACTGCCACAGCATGATTACTGGACGTATAGGAGTAAGGTGGAATTCCACCCCTTGCAGCTCTTCGATAGCTCAGCTCGGCGGGAGGGTTAATTAAAGGATGCCCTTCAGCGATAATTTGTTCCCCAAGTGATTGCGTATAAGGCGTCTGGTCAAATTCAAAAAGAGCAGCTTTGGTAAGTACCCTTGCCGCAGATGATTTCCCAGTGCCGTATAGTGCCCTGGCAGTCAGTGAGTGCGCACCGACACTTAGTTCCGTAACCGTATGGCTCCAAACTCCACTGGCGGTAACTGCTGCCGTTCCCTTAGAGATGGTAGTATTGTCAAATATTTCAACCTGCTGATTGGCGGTTGCTGTGCCGGTCAGCGTAACGCTCGGGGCTGTGGTGGTGCCGCCATCAGGGATTTCAGCCCCTTGCGGTTCGTGAACTGATGTGATGGCTGGAGTGATGTCGGCCAGCACGGTAAAAGTCCAGGCTGGGGATACAGGTTGCGTACCCTCCAAGGCTTTGGCGGTGATCGAGCGCGCCCCCGTTGCCACTGTGATCGTGTGAGTCCAAGTGCCATCGGCACCAACCCTGGTAAGCCCTTTAGAGGTCGTACCATCAAAAATCTCGACCAGACGATCGGCATTCGCGGTATCGGTCAAGCTAACGCTTGTGGTTGAGGTTGTGGTGGTGGCCCCATCAGCGGTGCGTACCTGGTCTGCGTTGACACCATCCCGTGCCACATCCGTCGGAACTCCCGCTGCCAGCGGGTTTTCTTGGTTTACTGCTTGTTCTGGTTTTAGCTCAGTATATTGGCTCATGTCTTGATCCCTCAGAGAAGAGAATTCCTGAAAGGTGATCAAGCGCGCTGACTGCACGTGCATCTACCAATGGCGCGCCAGATGACCGCAGAGCCTTACGACTCGGCGATCCCTCTCATGTGTTACACGTCATGCTCAGTGGAGCAGGTCGAAGCAGATCACTACGCCCCGATCTTGCTGAGCAGGGCTTCGGGTCAGGATCGGCTCGATATCGCGGGACGGGCTCAGGCGTTTTGCAGCCTGAGGTTTCCGTGCCAGACGGGAGATAACTTTGAAGGGGCGCATCGTTCGTCCTCCATGGACTTCACGCTGGGAGGAGGCTTGACAGTCCGTTGGTTCACAGTATCGAACCCAACGGGTATCAAATCATCCCGATATGCAATCCGGTCTGGATTGCTCTGGAACTTACCGAAGCAACGTATGCAGCCACGGTACAGCCAGCGGGGCCGAGGTAATCCTTGAACCGAGGGCAGTCCGCTAAAACAAGTCTAGGCCGTACATGGAGTATCGCCAGTGCCGATGCGCAGGAGCTTTCAAACATCCGTTTAATAGCGTCCTTACTGCCGCCCGGCAGTTCCGGGCAGCAAATGGCTTTGAGGCGCTGGTCCAGATCGGACAGCGCCTCTTTTGTTGCCTGTTGGATGCTGCGGGAGCACCTGACCTTGCCTCAGATACTCGCCAACCCCTGCGCCAGATCCGCGCGCAGGTCTTCAACGTCCTCAACCCCCACCGACAACCGCACCAACGCGTCGCCAATGCCCAACCTTGCGCGGTTGGCCGCCGGGATGCTGGCATGGGTCATGATCGCCGGGTGTTCGATCAGGCTTTCCACACCGCCCAGGCTTTCGGCCAGGGCGAAGATCTCGACCTTCTCCAGAAACCGTCGCGCACCGGCCAGGTCGGTGTTGAGGTCCAGGGAAATCATCCCGCCGAAACCGCGCATCTGCCGACACGCCAGCGCATGCTGCGGATGGGACGGCAAACCGGGGTAATAGACACGCGCCACCTGCGGCTGCTGCTCGAGCCACAGGGCCAGCTCCAGCGCATTGGCGCAGTGGCGTTCCATGCGCAGTGCCAGAGTCTTCACCCCGCGCAGGGTCAGAAAGGCATCGAAGGGACCTGCGATGGACCCCACCGAGTTCTGCAGAAAACCCAGGCGCTCGGCCAGATCAGGATTGTCCCCGACGACGGCAATGCCGCCGATCACATCGGAGTGGCCGTTGAGATACTTGGTGGTCGAGTGCACCACGATGTCGAAACCCAACGCCAGCGGGTGCTGGATCCAGGGGCTGGCGAAGGTGTTGTCGGCCACGCAGATGATCCCGCGATCGCGGCAGATGCGCGCAATGGCCGCGAGGTCTGTCAAGCGCAGCAGCGGGTTGCTCGGGGTTTCGACCCAGATCATTTTGGTGTCGTCTTGCAGGCCGGCTTCGAAGGCCGACAGGTCGGTCATGTCGACAAAGCTGAAGCGGTGCCCGGCGCTGCGTTTGCGCACCTTGTCGAACAGGCGGAAGGTGCCGCCGTACAAGTCATCGCCGGAGAGAATGTGCGACCCGGCATCCAGCAATTCGAGCACCGAGCCGATGGCGGCCAGGCCCGACGCAAAGGCAAAGGCCTGGGTGCCGCCTTCCAGATCCGCCACGCAACGCTCCAGCGCCCAGCGGGTGGGGTTGTGCGAGCGGCCATAATCCAGGCCCTTGTGCACGCCGGGGCTTTCCTGCAGGTAGGTGGAGTTGGCGTAGATCGGCGGCATCAGTGCGCCGGTACTGGGGTCCGGGGCCTGGCCTGCGTGGATCACGCGGGTGGCGAAGGCGTGGGACGGGTGGCTGTCGTCGTGCTGAGTCATGCAAGGGATCTCCGCAAGTGATTGAGCAGGTCAAAACGGGTAATCAGGCCATGAAAGCCGGACGCATCGGCGATGATGGCGACCAGCCCGCGGTCGAGTTCCTCCTGTAGCTGCGCCAAGCTCGCGTCCGGCGCCAGGGTTTCCAGCTTTTCGGTCATGACGTCAGCGACCACCGCGCGAAAGTGCGAGGCGTCCTTGTGGACGTTAAGCAGGATGTCGGATTCATCGATCACGCCGGCCAGTTGCTTGCCGTTGACCAGCACCGGCAACTGGGAAACATCGGCCAGGCGCATGCGCTGGAAGGCCGTGAGCAAGGTGTCGTCGGGCCCTACGCTGATGACCCGGCCGTCTTCGAAGCGGCGAGCCACCAGGTCGCGCAAGTCGCCGTAATGGGTGCGTTGCAGCAGGCCCTGGTCAGTCATCCACTGGTCATTGTAGACCTTGGACAAATAGCGGGTGCCGGTGTCGCAGACAAAGCTCACCACGCGCTTGGGCTCGGTCTGTTCGCGGCAGTAGCGCAACGCAGCCGCGAGCAGGGTGCCGGTCGAGGAGCCGCCGAGAATGCCTTCGGTACGCAGTAGCATGCGTGCATGCTCGAAGCTGTCCTCGTCGCTGATCGAGTAGGCGTGGCGCACGGTCGAGATGTCGGTAAACGACGGAATGAAATCTTCGCCGATGCCTTCTACCGCCCAGGAACCGGGGGTGGGCAAGGTACGGGTGCGACTGTATTCGGCCACCACCGAACCCACCGGGTCGGCCAGCACCATCTCAAGATCGGGCTGTACCCGCTTGAAGAACCGGGTCAGGCCGGTGAGGGTCCCGGCCGAGCCGACACCCACCACGATGGCGTCCAGATCATGTTGGGTCTGGGCCCAGATTTCCGGAGCGGTGCTGCATTCGTGGGCCAAGGGGTTGGCGGGGTTGTTGAACTGGTCGGCGAAGAATGCGTCGGGGATTTCCTTGGCCAGTCGGGCGGCGACGTCCTGGTAATACTCCGGATGGCCCTTGCCCACATCCGAGCGGGTGATGTGAACCTCGGCGCCCATGGCCTTGAGATGCAGGACCTTCTCGGTGGACATCTTGTCGGGCACCACCAGCACCACCCGATAGCCCTTGGCGCGCCCCACCAGCGCCAGGCCCAGGCCGGTGTTGCCCGCCGTGGCTTCGACAATGGTGCCGCCGGGACGCAGCCTGCCGTCGCGTTCGGCGGCGTCGATCATCGCCAGGCCAATGCGGTCCTTGATCGAGCCGCCGGGGTTCTGGGATTCGAGTTTCAGGAACAGGGTGCAGGGGCCGGTATCGATCCGGGTGACCCTCACCAGCGGGGTGTTACCGATCAGTTCGAGTACTGCGGGACGAGAATCCGAAGACATGTCTAATCCTCTCTGCGTAATGCCTATGGGATGGACAGCGGTCTGTTGCCAATGTGCGCACCGATCATGAAAGAACAGACTGCCCATGGTTCAAAGGGTAGTTCACGGGGGAAAAGAGAAAATATGTGTCTGACGCATGTCGCGGACATTAGGTTATACCCAAATCGAATTTCACAAGGTCACGTGAACGCATTAGCTTATAAGCAGGAGCGTAGTTATACGCAAACGCTATAAATCAGCTTTAAAGCTGGCGAGACCGCGCGCGCGGATCGTTCTGACCTGCCTTAGAAAGGCATCTGGAGACGAACGTGGGTTATCTGAAGAATCTGGCCGCCGGTGCTGCGGCCGCCTTGCTGAGCCTGTCCGCGCAAGCGCAAACCCTGGTCGTGGGTGACCAGAGCTACAACGCCCAGGCGGTGATGGAAGCGGCGGGGGTGCTCAACGATTTGCCCTATACCCTTGAGTTCAAGCAATTCACCGCAGGATCTCCAGTGGCCGAAGCGCTCAATGTCGGCAGCCTGGACCTGGGCCTGCTGGGTGACGCGCCGCCGTTGTTCCTTGGTGCGCTGGGGGCGCCGATCAAGGTGATTGCCATCACCCGGCAGAACCTGGGCGGCGTCGCCATTCTTGCGCGCAAGGACTCGGACATCCACAGCATCGCCGATCTACGCGGCAAGCGGGCTGCCATCTGGAAAGGCTCATGGAGTCAGCAACTGCTGTTCACCGCGCTCGATAAAGCCGGTGTGCCGCGCGACTCCCTCGACCTGCGTTTCCTCAGCGCCCTGGACGCCTCCCATGCACTGGACGGCGGCTCGGTGGACGTGATCGCCACCTGGGAACCCTACGTCACCCAGCAGGAACGCCAGGGTGCGCGGATTCTGGCCACCGCTGAAGGGCTGATCCCGGCCCAGAGCTATGTAGTCGCCAACGCGCACATCATCGACTCCAAGCGCGCCGCCATCGATGACTTCCTCAAGCGCCTGAAAAAGGCCCGTGAATGGACCCTCAAGGATTCGGCCAACACCGATGCCTACGCCGATGCCTGGGCCAAGCGCACCCGCGCCGACGCCGAGATTGCCCGCGTGTGGTTCGCCCGTGCCCGCACCAATGTCGAGCCACTGAGCCCGCAAGTCATTGCCGACGCGCAAAAGACCGTGGATTTCTTCGCAGGCCTGGGCCTTATCAAGTCGTATCCGGCCGCAAGCCTGTTCGACCAGTCGTTCAGCGCACCCCTGCAAACCGCCACTGCGACCGTCCAGCCATAACGCCTGGGGAGCCTTGAACCATGAGCAAACGACAGATCAAACTGGGCGCCCTGACCATGGGCTGCGGTGGACCGGGGCGGCACAACCTGTGGCTCGACCCCGAGCTGCCGGCCGATGCCAGCGTCAATATCGACTGGTACATCGACATCGCCCGGCAGGCGGAGGCGGCGCTGTTCGACCTGATGTTCATCGTTGACAGCCAATTCATCACGCCGGGTTCGCCGTCCCATTACCTCAATCGCCTGGAGCCGCTGACGCTGCTCTCGGCGCTGGCGGTGAGCACGCGGCATCTGGGGCTGGTCGGCACGCTGACCACCTCTTATAACTCGCCGTACAACGTGGCCCGGCGCCTGGCCTCGCTGGATCTGATCAGCAAGGGCCGCGCCGGCTGGAACGTGGTCACCAGCGGCGACGCCGGGACCGCCGGCAACTACAGCCGCGACGAGCACTACGATTACGACACCCGCTATGGCCGTGCTGCCGAGCATGTCAAAGTGGTGCAGGGGCTGTGGCAGTCCTATGAAGACGACGCCTTTGTGCGCGATCGCGCGAGCGGGCAGTTTCTCGACACCGACAAGCTGCATGCGCTCAATCACAAGGGCGAGCACTTCAGCGTGGTCGGCCCGCTGAACATCCAGCGCTCACCCCAGGGCCAACCGGTGATCTTTCAGGCCGGGGATTCAGAGCAAGGGCGTGAGCTGGGCGCGGCCACCGCGGATGTGGTGTTCACCCATGCGGCCAGCATCGAGCAAGGCCAGGCGTTCTACCGCGACGTCAAGGGCAGGGCAGAGCGACTGGGGCGCGATCCCGAGCAATTGCTGGTGTTGCCGGGGGCCGAGATCTACGTCGGCGACACCGACGAACATGCCCGGGAAATCGAGCGGCACTACCATCAGGCCGACCACAGTTTCGAGTTGGCGCTCAAGGAATTCGGGCGCAACTTCGGCTGGCACGATTTCAGTCAATACGACCTTGATGCACCGTTTCCGCAGGAGAGCCTTGAGGCCGCACGCAGCAGCTTTTTCACCAACGCCAAGCGCATTGCCGACCAGGCGCGGGAGAAGGGATTCACCTTGCGCCAGGCAGTGGAATTCGGCCGCCAGTTGCGTCCGGGAGCTTTCGTGGGGTCGGCCGAAACCGTGGCCCGCAAGATGACCGAGTGGTTCGAAGCGCGGGCGCTGGACGGGTTCAATATCTACATCGGCCATCCGGGGCAGTTCAAGCGTTTCACCGGGGAAGTCGTTCCGTTATTGCAGGAGCGCGGGGTGTATCGCACGGCCTACGAAGGCACGACATTGCGCGAAAGCCTGGGGCTTGAAATCCCGAGATTCTGAATGCCCCGATCGCGGGTTTACACGCTTCTGCCGAAGGCGTAGGCGCCAGCTTGCCTGCGATCTGGCGCGCAGCGGCAGCAAGCGCTGCGCATGTGGACTTCAATGAGCAAGCACGCTCAACACCGCTTCAGCAAATGCTGCCGGTGCTTCCTGAGCCACGTTATGACCTACGCCAGGCAGCACCTGGCGGCTTACCGGGCCGCTGAAGCCGCGGATCGCAGCGGCATCGTCGCGTCGGGATGACACGCCGTCGTCAGCGCCGCTGAGGATCACGCTCGGCACGTTGATCGGTGGCCGTTGCGCCAATGCCTGTTCGATGTGCGCGTAAGCCGGATCGCCCGGAACCAGGCCGAAGCGGTGGCGGTAGGAATGAATCACCACCTCGACGAAATCGGGGTTGTCGAACGCCTGCGCACTGGTCTTATAGGTCGCGTCGTCGAAAGTCCAGCTTGGCGACCACTGCTCCCATAGCAACCGACAGAATGCTTCGCGGTGCGCACTCAACCCCGCGTGACCCCGCTCGCCGTGCATGTAGTACTGATACCAGAGCCGCCGTTCGGCCTCCGGGGATGCCGGGGTATTGGCTTTGGCGATGTCCTGGATGTTGTAGCCGGGGTCGCCGCTGACCAGCCCGATCACCCGATCCGGCCACAACGCCGAGACGACACACGCCGCGCGTCCACCCCAGTCGTATCCGGCCAGCACCGCTCTTTTGACGTCCAGCGCGTCGAGCAGCGCCAGCAAGTCCGCCCCCAGCGCAGCCTGCTCGCCGGAGCGCAGGGTTTCAGGCGCAGTAAAGCGCGTCGGACCGTAACCGCGCAGCCACGGAACGATGCAGCGGCAACCGGCCTGCGCCAGGCGCTGCACGACTTCATCATAGGCGTGCACGTCGTAGGGAAAACCATGGAGCAGTACGACCACCGGACCTTGCGCAGGCCCTTGTTCCAGATAGGCGACTTGCAACACGCCTGCTTCGATTGTCTTCACATCCGCCTCCATTGGCAGTTCCGGCTGTTGGGCTACTTTACGCGTTCGCGGTTAAAGAATGATTTCTACCGCAAGTGCGAGGGGCTTGAAATTCCTAGGTCTTGGGTGCCCCGGTGGTCCGAGCGCGGCACAGAGCAAAGCGCACGTAAGGCTTTTGGACAGAATCAACAGGCTACCCACGCTCAACCGACGCGTTCGATCAGCTCAAGCTCGCGCATCAGCCAATCGGCGAAGGCCTTGGCCAGGTCGTTGTTGCCCCGTGGCGGCATGATGATGAAATAGGGGTGGGGCGCGGGGAATTCGACGTCGAACAGGCGAATCAACGTGCCTTGGGCCAATTGCTCGCCGGCCAGGATGTGGTCGCTGATGGTGATGCCCACCCCGGCAATCGCCGCGCCGATGGTCAGCGAGGCGTCGGGCAGGAAGATGTTCTGCCGGCCTTGCAGGCTGGGAATCCCAGCTGCCAGAAAATAGCGGCTCCAGTCATAGCCGTCGTCCTCGTGCAGCAACACCTGGCGCGCCAGGTCCCGTGGCTTGCGCAGGGGCTCGCTGCCGTTCAGCAGGCGCGGGCTGCACACCGGGAAATACAGAATGTCGCCCAGTGCCGCGACGCGCTGACCTTGCACTTCGCTGTCGCCGAAGGAAATCACCATGTCCACGTTCTGCGTGGCATGTTCGATGGGCAGCAGGTGCAAAGAGACTTCGGGATAGTCGCGTAGAAAACGCTCCAGCATGCCCGAGATCCGCGCCAGTAACGCCGGGGCGCAGGCGATGCGCAGGTTGCCGGAAGGGGTGACCGTCGGCAGCGCATTCTGGATGTCGCGCAACTGCTCGAATGCCCCGTTGACCAACTGGCTAAGCTTACGCCCCGCAGAGGTCAGGTGAACGCCCTTGCCATTGCGCTCGACCAGCGCGACTTCCAGTTCCTCCTCGAGCTTTTTGATCTGATGGCTGATCGCGCTGTGGGTGACGTGCAGCTCCAGCGCCGCAGCGCCGGTACTGCCCTGGCGAACCAGTGCATCAAAAGCGCGCAAGGCGATCAGCGAGGGGAGGCGGCGTGTCGCTTTAAGAGGCATTTTGAAAGTTTTCAGTGAATTTAATTCACATTAAACCTAGAAAACAAATCAGTTGAAGTCAATTTAATTTGCCATGACGATAGCTACACAGGACGGCGTCTGGCACGCCTGCGCAGGAGGAAGATCCCATGTCGATTTCCCCGGAACATTTCGTCGATCTGCAACAGTTGGGCAAGTGCTATGGGTCGACCCGTGCGCTGAGCGACATCACCCTCCATATCAAACGTGGCGAATTCCTCACCCTGCTCGGGCCGTCCGGTTCCGGCAAAAGCACCACGTTGATGATGCTCGCAGGCTTCGAACAACCCAGTGAAGGCAGGATTCTGTGCAATGGCCGGGACATCACCGGCTTACCCGCCGACCAGCGCGATTTCGGCGTGGTGTTCCAGGGCTACGCGCTGTTTCCGCACATGAGCGTGGAGCAGAACATTGGTTATCCGCTGAAGATCCGCAAGATGGCCCCGGAGCAGATCAAACAGCGGGTCGGGCGCATGATCGAGCGGGTCGGGCTCGATGGCATGGGTACCCGTGGCATCAAGCAACTGTCCGGCGGCCAGCAACAACGCGTGGCGCTGGCCCGGGCGCTGGTGTTCGAGCCGCCGCTGTTGCTGCTCGATGAGCCGCTGTCCGCGTTGGACCGCCGCCTGCGCCAGGAGATGCAGGGTGAACTGGCACGCATGCACAAGGAGTTCGGCACCACGTTTGTCTTTGTCACCCACGGTCAGGATGAAGCGCTGGCGCTCTCCGACGGTATCGCCGTGTTCAACCATGGCCGCCTTGCGCAACTTGGCACGCCCCAGGAAGTCTACGAGCGTCCCGCCAGCCGCTTCGTGGCCAATTTCCTCGGCGATACCAATCTGTTGGGGGTGAATGACATCAGCCGCCAGGACGGCGCGCTGGTGTGCAATTACCAGGGGCGGCCGCTGCGCATCACCCAGGGCGTAGAGCGGCCGCTGTCATTCGCCAGCACCGAGCACTGGCTGGCGATTCGTCCCGAGCATCTGGACCTCAAGCCTGTGGACCAGACCGGCAACGGCAATGGCGTGGTGGCGCGGATGGAAGCCATCACCTACCTGGGCACCCACGTCAGCGTCGATTTGCGCACCACCGATGCCCAGCCGATTGCCCTGCGCATCCCCGTCAGCCACCCCTTGTTGAACAGTCTTGAACGGGGGCAGACGTACTGGTGCTCCTGGTCCCAGCAGCACGGTCACCTTATTTCAAACCAATAACAACATTTCGATCACCTGCCGCCACTTTGCAAAGGGAACCGAGAATGAAAGACAAACAGCACTTTATCGAGGACGTTGCCCAGATCGCCCAGCAGCGAGTGGAGGCGGGCACCCTCAGCCGTCGCAGCTTCAACCAGTTGCTGATGGTGATAGCCGCCGCCGCAGGTATGGGGCCTTTGCGCAAGGCCTTTGCCGACAGCGGCTCGGTGGTGGTGGCGAACTGGGGCGGCGATGCGGTCCCGGCGTTCGAGAAAAGCTTTCAGGCCTTCAACGCCGCCGGCATGAAGCTGCAGGTGGACGGCAGCGGGCCAACCGAGGGCGCGGTGAAAACCCAGGTCAACAGTGGCGCGGTGCGTTGGGACGTGTGCGACGGCGAGATGTACTCGTCCTATCGCCTGGGCAAGGAGGGCGTACTGACGCCGATCGACTACAGCGTGGTCGACAAGTCCCTGATCGGCTACGGCGACGTCCACGAATTCGGCCTGGCCAATTACAGCTACAGCTATGTGATGGGCTATGACGCGAAGAAATTCGGCAAGAATCCACCCAAGAGCTGGGCCGATTTCTGGGACGTGAAGAAGTACCCCGGCAAGCGCACGCTGTACAAATGGATGAGCGCCAACCTGGAATGCGCGCTGCTGGCTGACGGCGTGACTCCGGACAAGCTCTACCCGCTGGATGTCGACCGCGCCCTGCGCAAGATCGAAGAGCTGATGCCGCACATCGTCACCCACTGGTCCACCGGCGCCGAATGCCAGCAGTTGCTGCGTGACGGCGAGGTGAGCATGGCGCAGATGTGGCACACCCGCGCGCAGCTGGTGAAGCAGGACACTGGCGGCGCGATCGACTGGGGCTTCGACAACGCCATCGTCGCGCCGTCGGTGTGGATGGTGCCGAAGAACAACCCTGCAGGCGCCGCCAATGCCATGAAGTTCATTGCCTTCGCGTTGCGCCCCGAAACCCAGGCCAAACTGATGGAGGTCTACAACATGGGCCCGGTGGACAGCAAGGTGAACAGCCTGCTGTCAGCGGAGTTGCAGAAGATCAACCCTACGGCGCCCGACAATTTGCGCAAACAGGTGCAGATGAACAACCTGTGGTACGCCGACCACTACAGCGACACACTCAACCGTTACCTGGCCCTGATCGGTGGCTGACATGCGCATCAGTTTCCACGGCACGCTGCGCATCTATGCGCTGTTGATCCTGCCCTTGCCGCTGTTGATCGTGGTCGGCTACCTGCTGCCCACCGCAGGCGTGCTGGGCTGGAGCCTGAGCCTGCCGCAACCGGGGTTGCAGAACTACGCGACGATTCTGGACACGCCCTCGATTCACTCGGTGATCTGGCGCACGCTGCGTATCTGCCTGCTGACCACGGCGATCAGCGTGGCGATTGCCTACCTGATCGCCTTCCGCTGGCGCTTCGCTTCGGCCCGTGGGCGGATGCTGATAGAGCTGTTCGTGTTGCTGCCGTTCTGGTTGTCGATGCTGATCCGCGCCTTCGCCTGGCTGGTATTGCTGCGCAACGATGGCCTGGTCAACCAGAGCCTGCTGACGCTGGGCCTGCTGGATGAGCCCTTGGCGCTGGTGCGCAACGAGCTGGGTGCGCTGATTGGCATGGTGCATTTCATGGTGCCTTACGCCGTCCTGCCGTTGCTGTCGTCCATGGGCCAGGTGGACGACAGCCTGCTGCGCGCCTCTTCGAGCCTGGGCGCCGGACGCTGGGAAACCCTGCGCAACGTGTTCTTCCCGCTGACCCTGCCGGGTGTCGCGGCGGCGATGGCCACGGTGTTCGTGTTCAGCCTCGGGTGTTTCGTCACGCCGGCGCTGCTGGGCGGTGGCAAGGCGGCGATGTTGGCCGAGAGTATCTACATCCAGATGTTCCAGCTGTCGAACTGGGGCCTGGGCGCGGCGTTGAGCATCGTGCTGATGGCGATGGTCGCGGTCTGTGCCGTGGTGTTCGTCAAGCTGGTGGGCGTCGGGCGCTTTACCGGGAGACAGGCATGAACATGGGACGCACCTTGAGCAATCCTGCCACCGTCGCGACTGAACCGCCGCAGCGCCGCCCACGGGTAAACATCGCCCGGTGGCTGTCGATGGCTGCCATGTGGCTGGCTGCGCTTTTCCTGCTGTTGCCGATTCTGGTGATTGTGCCGTTGTCATTCGGCGACCAGCGTTACCTGTCGTTTCCCGATGGCGCCTGGTCGCTGCGTCACTACCTGACGCTGCTCGATGGCGCCTGGCTCAGCTCTATCCTGCAAAGCCTGGGGCTGGCCGTGGTGGTGGGGCTGTTGAGTACCGCCCTGTCATTTCTGTTCGCCACCGGCATCTGGCTGGAGGCGCGTTATCGTGTGGCGCTGACCTTGATCGTGTTGCTGCCGATGATCGTGCCGCAGGTGGTGTCGGCGATGTCGATCTACTACCTGGGCGCTTCGGTCAAGCAACTGGACTCGCTGATCGGCGTGGGTTTCGGGCACCTGATGATGGCCTTGCCATATTCGCTGATCGCCATGCTGGTGGCCTACAGCCGGCTGGACAGCAGCTTGTACAAGGCCTCCCGTTCACTGGGCGCTGGCCTGGGTTCGACCATCGTTCAGGTCTTGATGCCCAACGTGCGCGGCGGCCTGGCGGGCAGTTTCTTCATGGCATTCATCATGTCCTGGGAGGAAGTGGTGGTGACCCTGTTCACCAGCGGCCTGAACGTCATCACCTTGCCCAAGAGAATCTGGGACGGCCTGCGCTACAACCTCGACCCGGCGATTGCCGCCGTGTCCACGCTGATGGTCCTGATCACCCTGGTGGTGCTGCTGGTGCGCATGTACCGGCATGACCGCAACGCTTCACCGGGCGGCTGACCCGCCCGGATCGACCTCTGGCTGCATCTACCTGAAAAACGCTCACCTTTTCCCTAAGGAGGGAATCGTCATGATGACTGCTTTTCCGCTACGCACCTACCGTCAACGTATCGAGGCCGTGAAGCGACGCATGAGCGCGCGCGGGCTGGACGCCCTGGTGATCAATTATCCGGACAACATCAACTACCTGACCGGCTTCGACAGCCTGGGTTTTCTCTGGTATCAGGCGCTGATCATCTCGCCGAAACTGGCCGATCCGATCTTCCTCACCCGCACCAGCGAGGAGCCTTGCACCTATGAGCTGTCGTGCCTGGAAGAGGGAATCTTCTACGACATCGCCAAACAGGACCCGCTGCGCATCGTCGCCGATTCGCTCGAAGGGCTGGGTTTGAGCCAGGGCCGCATCGGCCTGGAAATGCAGGCGTCGACTTTCAGCGCGCTGCAATACACCACGCTGCTCAAGCACATGCCCCACGCGCATTTCGAGGACGCCTCGGTGGTGGTCGCCGAAGAGCGCCTGATCAAGACCGCCGAAGAGATCGAGTACCAGCGCACCGCCGCACGAATGGCCGACCAGGGTATGCTCGCCGCGTTCGAGGCCCTGCGGCCGGGGATGTCCGAGGTGCAGATCTCCGGGATCGTCGCCAAGGCACTGGGCGACGCGGGCAGCGAGTACGCGGCGATCAGCCCGATGTGCGCCACCGGCCGGCGCAGCACCATGACCCACGCCATGCCGCACCGGTTGACCATCAGCCCCGGCGATGTGGTGATTCTCGAACACGCCGGGGTGTGCAACCGCTACCACGCGATCCTGATGCGCAGCGCCGTGATCGGCAAGCCGACGGCCCGTGTGCGGGAAGTCTCGACGCTGCTCACCGAAGCCTTCAACGCCGCCGTCGACATCGCCAAGCCAGGCACGCCGGTGGGCGAGGCCAACCGCGTGTGCAACGCGATCCTGGACCGCATCGACCTGTCGCGCACCCGCGTGCACCGCATCGGCTACAGCCTGGGCCTGGCCTATCCGCCGACCTGGCTTGAGGCAATGATGGTCGATGAAGCGGACGACCATGTGTTCCAGGCCAACATGTCGTTCTCCATCGAGCCAAACCTGTCGCTCTACAGCGAAGGCTTTGGCCTGAAACTGGGAGACACGGTGTTGTGCGGCAAGGACGGCTCCAGGAGCCTGTCCGACATTCCACCTGAACTGCATGTGATTGACTGAGGACGCTGCCATGACGCCATCGATGGACGTGTTCTGGCATGACGATGTGCTGCGTCACGACACCGGTTATGGGGTGTTCGAGGCGCCGCCCAGTGATCTGCTGGAGTTCCAGATCCAACACCCGGAGAGCAGCCCGCGGCTGGTCAACATGCGGGCCATTCTGCATAACGGGCCGGTGGCCGGGCATCTGGCCTGGCACACCGGGCGGCACGCGACCGATGCCGAGCTGCTGCGCTTTCACACTCATCACTACCTGAGTCAGGTTCGCGGCGCCGAGGCAACCGGCAAGCGCTTCAGCAGCACCACGCTGATGAATCCCGGTAGCCTGCAGGGCTTCCTGGCAGCGGCGGGGTCCAGCATCGCCGCCGTCGAAAAGACCTTGGCCAGTCGCCGTCCAGCCATGGCTCTGGTGCGCCCGCCCGGCCACCACGCGGCACCGGATATGTGCGACGGCTACTGCTTTTTCAATAACGTCGCTGTCGCCGCCCAGGCCGCCCGCGACGCCGGTATCGAACGGGTAGCCATCATCGATTGGGACGTGCACCACGGCAACGGCACCCAGGCCGGCTTTTATGCCGACCCCTCGGTACTGACCGTGTCCCTGCACATGGATCACGGCGCCTGGGGCCCAAGCCATCGGCAGACCGGGGCGGTGGACGAGCGGGGTGAAGGGCAGGGGCTGGGCGGCAACCTGAATATCCCGCTGCCCATGGGCTCGGGCGACTTGACCTATGAGCTGGCGTTCAAGCGCTTCGTCGAGCCTAGCGTCAGGGCGTTCGCACCGCAGTTGCTGATCATCGCCAACGGCCTGGACGCCTCACAGTTCGATCCCAACGGCCGGCAATTGCTGACCATGCACGGCTTCAACCACTTGGCGCGGCAGGCCAGAGCGCTGGCGGACGATCTTTGCGAAGGGCGATTGCTCATCGTTCAGGAAGGCGGCTACAACCCGGCCTACAGCGCCTTTTGCCTGCATGCCACGGTTGAAGGTTTTATCGGCAGTTCATCGACGTTGGCCGATCCGTTGGCATATATGCCGATGTTCGAAGGGCGCAGCCGTGCTGATGTCGATGCGCTGGGGCTGGCGCTTGAGGGGGTGGGGTGGAGGTTTTGAGAGTGTGCAGGTGTGCCGTACGTCCAGATTAGTGTTCGGGTGTCGTCGATACATCGCCTGAGCGGAGGGTGTCTCTTGAATGTTACATAAGTTGAGGTTGAGACCCTTACAGGGTCAATTGCTGTTTCACGATTTTTACATAACTCTGAAAGTTGTCAGGCGTCGGGGACTCAGTGAGCTCCCCCTCGGCTAATGGGTTGGGCTGCTGAAGTTTCAACTTGTTGTGGATTTCCCCTGCAAAACTCCGCGCGTGTTCTATAAGTAATTTCAGCTTTTTTATTACTTCAAGAACCGGTTCTGTCGGAGGGATTCGTATGGCCACGCCTTTGCTCGTACCCAATAAAAACAACTATCTGGTATCGGCCAATGGCCGGCTGGGCAATCCGCCACAAAGTGCTGTTACGGAGGTTGCACGCATACTCAATCAGGCTATCCGGCAGGGGCCAGCCAATGGTCTAGTGATCCACATGCACGGTGGCCTGGTCAGCCGCGAATACGCTTTGAATGACATAACAGCGAGGCTGACTCCGCGTTATCAGGCAGCGGGTGCTTACCCATTGTTTTTTGTCTGGGAGTCCGGGTTCAAGGAAGCGTTGCTGAACAACAAAAGCGACATTCTCAAAGACCCGGCCTTTCGGGAGTTGGTGAAGAAAGTGTCCGAGTGGGTGGTGGCAAAAGTCTCGCCAGTCGGGGGCGTCAACTTCAGGGGCGCGGGAGGCGTGCCTATTACCGATATCGACAGTTTCCGGCAAGAGTATGACCGTTGGTTCGATAATATGCGCCAGGCACCGCCAGTAGAGGACAGTGATATTGCTGGCGATGGTCAGGCCAGGATGCGCGCAGCCGCAGGCATTCCCGACCTGGATGATCTGGCCAGCGCCATCGAGCAGCAACTGGACGATGACCCTGTGTTCAAGAGGGTGCTCGGGCAGACTTTCAATGCCGCCAATCCGCCCGGCGTAACCGTCACCACCAAAGGGACAGGGACGACCGAGCGCGCCAAGATACTGCTCATCAGCCCGGATGCACTGGATGAGATGTTCCCTGCGACTGAAGCGGCTTCAACCGATGCCCGAGTCAAGACCCGTGGCGTCTTTACCTGGCTCAACGTGGCGCGCTATGCCGCAAAAATCGTGATCGCGGTCCTGCAACGCTTTCACAGCCATCGCGATCACGGCGTGTACTGCACCATCGTCGAGGAGGTGCTGCAATCTGCCTACGGCGACCTGATCGGTGCCACTGTCTGGAATGCCATGAAGAAGGACACCCTGGACAGTTTCGGTGACGGTACTGACACCTGCGGCCGGTTGGTGGTGCAGAAGATCAGGGAGATGGAAAACGCCGGGAAACAGTTCAAGAAGATCACTCTGGTGGGGCATAGCACCGGCGCGATCTACATCTGCAACTTTCTCGATGCTGCCAGAACTGCGGGGTTGGAGACCCCGATTCACGTGGTGTTCCTGGCACCTGCAGTGACCTGCCAACGATTCGCCCGGGCCATCAATGACCATGAAGGCACCTACCTTCGCGACTTTCGCATGTTTGCCATGCGTGATGCCCGCGAGCAACAGGACGCGATGCTCAAGCCGCTCTACACACGTAGTCTCTTGTATTTCGTCTCGGGGTTGCTGGAGGGCAATGATGTGGGCGGCGAATGGACCTCGGAGGAGGACATGCCGCTGGTGGGAATGGAACGCTTCTTCACGCAGGCCGCCTTCAGCAACGATGCGCAGGTGCAGAAGGTCTGGCAGTTTTTCAATGCCAAGGCTAATCGTCTGGTCTGGTCCAGGGCGGCAGACGCGGGTGTTGGTTTGAATAGCGACTCGCAGCACCATGGTGATTTCGACAACGACGAAGCCACCCTCATTTCCTTGATGGACATCATCCGGGGGTGAGCAGCGCATGGCTATCGACGACCGCGCAATCCTGGTGGGCATCGCCCGCTATCGCGACAGCGACTCGTTCCCCACCCTTGATGGCCCGTTGAACGATATCGAGCGGGTGCGGGACTGGTTGACCGACCCGCAGGGCGCCGCCGTTCCCGGCGACAATGTGGTGACGTTGACGACGCCCCGGGAATTGCTGGCGCTACCCGGAACCGGCTGGCCCGAGAACACCGTCTGGTCGCCCAACGCCTGGTCGTTTTCCCAAGAGTTCAACAAGATTGCTTTTGATCCCAAAGGAGAACCGTTGCGCCGTAAAAGCCGTCTCTACCTGTATTTTTCCGGGCATGGCTTCTCGCTCAGTGAGGACGGTTACCCCAGTGCCGCACTGTTCAGCGCCGACAATTACGGCAGTGTTCACTCCAATCTTGCAGGCTCCGTATACGCCGCCGCCATCAAACGCGCCGGGCTGTTCAGCGAAGTGGTGCTGATCATGGATTGTTGCCGCGACGTGTTTGGCAACTTCACCTACAACCCGCCCAGTTTCAACCGCGTAGAAAACAGCGCTGCGGAGAACACCAAGGTCTACGCCCTCTATGCCGCACCAAGGCGAGGCAAATCCCAGGAACGCGAGCTACCAAACTCCAACGGCAAGGTGGTCGGTTTGATGACCGATGCCTTTCTGCGGGCGCTGGAGGATGCTCCCAGCGACGTCGCGGGCTGCGTGGCAGGGCAGGTGCTCACACGGGTCATGACCTATAACTGGGCCAACTGGTACCCGGTCAACCCGCTGCCGCCAGCACCGCGCAGCGTGCCTCCCGATCAAGGCGACATCTACTTCAAATCGCGGCGCATGCTTAACGCCGTAACCTTCACCAGCACGACCGCGCTGGCGCCAGGCAGCACGCTGTACCTGCGGTCAGACCTGTGGAATGCCGTCGCGAAGGTCGGGGCGTCGTCGCTCATCTGGCGCGACACCGCCTACAGCTGGGAGCAGGAGATTGCGCTCAGCCAATCGGCGGACGGCGGCCAGCAATTCACCCTGACCCTTGCGGCCGGCATTCATACTTTGATCCTCGGCACCGCGCCCTACAGCTTCGACCCGGGGGTGAGCAATGCCATCGCCCTTTGAGCCGGAAAACGAACCGCTGGAGCCGGACGCCGAAGGGCGCGCTCGCGCACGAGACGATGACGGGAGCGAGGCGCCAGCCCCGGCGACATGGCAGATACCCGGTCGGGAAAATGTCAGGGTGCGATTCACGTCCAGTGCCGCTGCATCTGAGCTCTACCTGATCAACCGAAGCTACGCGCTGATTGCCGAGGGCGTCGGTGTGCTCGACCTGGAGCTGGAGCCCGGTCCATACAAGATTCGTCAGCGTATCGGCTACTGCGAGAGCGTCCAGGACGTGGATGTCCCGGAGCATTCGGCTTCGATGGACGTCGAGCTGCCAGCCCTGGCATTCCCTTCGCCGATTCCGCTGCCTGGCACCTCGCTGGCCGATGCCGGTTTGCCGCGGCCGTTCTCGCTGGGTGCGGGCAATTTCCGCTTCGTGCTCAGAGCGCCCATCGAGCCCGGCTCGCAGGTAGACGAGGGGACGGCCGAGCATATGCGCGAAGAAATGCGCTGCCTGCGGATCGAGTGCTTCGATGGCTCGCTGTGCTGGCCCATGCACGAGGCCCGAACGCTGTCCGAGGCGCCCGGCGTGCTGGTGTTTGACACTACGCTGCCTGCGGGCGCGTACGTCATCGTCCAGCAACGGGAGCAGCGGCGTCAGTTGTGTTTGCCTGTGTTGATTATGCCGGGCAGTGTGACCGCCGTGTTCAGCCTGGCGCTCAAGGATGAAACAGTGCCCGGCGACGAGCGATTATCCGTGGCAGTCCAGCTCGACCATGCGGCAATTGCCATTTTGTCAGCCGATGCGCTGGAGTTGCCCTACGAGGGATCGTTGTTCCGTCTGGAAGCCGCGAGAAAGGGACTGGGGGCCGGACGACGGGTCTACGGCTGGAGCAGCCCGGATGATGTCGATAACATCCTGCTGAGCTTGATGGACGTGCAGTTGGGGTTGCGGTCGGTGACTGCGCCGGTCAACGAGCCCGGCCAGGTGGGGCCCGGACAGGATCAACCGGTGCCACAGCTCGATTCCGCCGGCTTGAAGGCGCGGGTAGAGCTGCTTCGTGCGCAGCTGGAGCAGGGCAATGCCGATGTCAGCGCCTTGGGTTACGCATTGAACCTGACTGGCGCTAAAGCGCGCGGTCCCGCCCTGACTGCGCCGCCCTTGCTCAGGCGTAGTTGGGATCAGTTGCTGGCGACAGCGGGAGGAAATGCGCTGCTCTGCGAGTTGATGGAATTCGCGTTCCAGACGGAACCGAGCAGTACCTGGCTTCTGTGGAGCGAGGTGCCAGGCGTGCGCAAGGCGGCATTGGCAAACCTGCCCGAGACGGGGCCAGCGCAGACCGATGAAATAGGTTTCGCGGGCCACTTGCCTCAAATCACGGTCATGTCTGCGGTCAAAGACATACTGGTATCGGCGCTGCATCTGGGACGGCGCGTGATCAATTCGAACCTCAAGCGCAAGCGGCTGGCTGAGGATACCGAAGATCATGACAAGCCGATGAGCATCGACAATGTCGAGGCCATACTGGCAGCGTTGATCGCCAACAAAGCGTTCATCACTTGGCTCAACCAGCTGCAACTGGAGTTTCAGGCCGATGACAAGGTGTTCGCCGATGAGTCGATGAACCGGTTGTTCCACAGCCTGCGCACGCTTTGCGATCCCAACCTGGTCAGCATGCTGGGGCCCAAGGCGGTTGCAAGGCAGCTGCTGACGACGTTGCGTCTACCTCAACGCCGAGTGATCGAGCTGGTCAAGGAGCTGATCAGATGGGTCGTGGGGAAAGTGCCGGATTCCGAACGTCAGATCATCCTTGCCGCGCTACAGCAGGCGGCCGACTCTGTGCAGATCTGGCTGAAGGCGGGGAAGGGATAGTCTCGCGTGCGACGGGGAGCTATTACGCGCACAAAAAAAAGGCCAGCTATGCGCTGGCCTTTTCAGTATTACGTTTGGCTCCACGACCTGGACTCGAACCAGGGACCCAGTGATTAACAGTCACTTGCTCTACCAACTGAGCTATCGCGGAATGAGCGCTATCTTACTGATTAAAAAAGGGAAGTCAAGCGCGGGAATGAAAAAAATCATACACATCATCGCGTTAGCCCTGCGTGGCCTTAGTCACGCCCGGTCGCTTGCCGGTACTGCCTGGGCGTGAACCCGGTCAATGCCTTGAACTGTCGACTGAAGGCGCTGTGGTCGGTGTAGCCGCACTGAATCGCCACATCCGTGATAGGCAGGTCGGTCAGCAGCAGGCGGTGGGCATTTTCCAGACGCACTTTCTGGATCATCTGCCGGGGTGTCAGGTGGAACACGCGCTTGCAGTAGCGCTCCAGTTGCGCCACGGAGATTGCGGCGATGCGGGTCAGCTCCGAAAGGCTGATGGGGCGGTAGAAGTGGGTGCGGATAAAGTCGTCCACGGCGGCCAGGCGCTGGTAGGCCGGGTGCATGTCACTGGCTGTTTGCAGGTCGACCGAGATGCCCATCAGGCCGATGATTTCACCAGCACGGTTATATAACGGACGTTTGTGTGTCATGCACCAGCCCGGTTCCCGGCTGCCATACAAGTGCAGTTCAAGTTGGTCTTCGAGTACCTCGCCCTGTTTAAGTACGCGCTGATCCTGTTCGGTGTAACCGGGGCCGAATTGTGCCGGGAATACATCGGCGCTGGTCTTGCCCAGCAAGGGTTTCAACTGTTTGAGCCCGCAGCGTTCCACCAGGGTGCGGTTGGCCAATACATAGCGCGCCTGATCGTCCTTGATGAAGATCGCGGCGTTCGGGATCACGTCCAGCATCGGCAACAGCAAGGCCACCCCGGCAAGCAGTTGCTCGATGTTTTCCGGGCGGTGGAGTTCGTTGCCGTGCAGCAAGATGTCCAGGGCGTTGTGCGCCATTTTGCGACTCCGTGATGCCGTCCATGAGCGGTCGGGAGGCCAGCTTGCATCATGCTTTGCAGGCTGTCGAGTGCTGTGCCAGAGCCTCTTGGCCGAACCCGGCGTTTTTTCCAATTGTGCCGATTTCGTCATGGCGCGCACCCGAAAGCATCAAGCGCGGGGGTGGGCTTTGGGTTCACTCTATGCCGATCGAATGCAGCCGATAATTCAATAAGACAGCGGCGGTTACCCCACGCATTGCATACGTCCTGGAACCCGGACAAGTGGAGAGCAGAGCATGAGCGACACCGTCCATCTGAGTCTCGAACAGGTCCATGACTTGGCAATGCGCGCACTGATTCATAACGGCATGGGCGAAGACCATGCCCGGGCGATTGCCCAGGTCATCACCCAGGGCCAGCGTGACGAATGCCATTCCCATGGCTTGTACAGGGTGCTGGTGTGCGTGCGTTCGCTGCGCTCGGGCAAGGTATCGCCGGTGGCACAACCTACTGTGAGCCAGCCGGCACCGTCGATCATCAACATCGATGCCCACCGGGCCTATTCGTTGCTCGCCCTGGAGACAGGCGTACCGCTGCTGGTCGAGCAGGCCCGTGCCCTGGGTGTGGCCGCGCTGGTGATCCGCAACTGCTTTCATTTTTCCGCGCTATGGCCGGAAGTCGAAGCTATTGCCGCCCACGGGCTGGTGGGCATGGCCATGACACCGAGCCACGCCTGGGTTGCGCCCCACGGCGGTACCAAGGGCGTGTTCGGCACTAACCCTCTGGCCTTTGCCTGGCCGCGTCCGGGCCAGGAACCCTTCGTGTTCGACTTCGCCACCAGTGCAATTGCCCGTGGCGACATCGAACTGCATGCCCGACAAGGCAAGCCGATCCCGCTGGGCTGGGGGCTGGATTCCGAGGGCGCACCGACCACCGATGCCCAGGCGGCGCTGGGGGGCGCGATGCAGACGTTCGGCGGTCACAAGGGTTCGGCACTGGCGGCAATGATCGAGCTGATGGCCGGGGCGCTGATCGGCGAGATGACCAGCGCGCAGTCCCTGGCCTTCGACGGCGGTGCGGGCGCAACCCCGTGCCACGGCGAATTACTGTTGGCATTCGATCCCAAACGGTTTCTGGGCGACGACCTTGAGCAGGGATTGCAAAGCGCCGAGCAGTTGTTCGGCGCGATTACAGAACAGGGCGCGCGCCTGCCTTCGCAGCGACGTTTTGCAGCACGCCAACGCTCGGAGCGCGACGGGGTTTTCGTCGACAGTCAATTGATACGTGATATCGAACAATTGTTGGTCTGACCGACCGCCATATATTCCATCCAGGCTCAGCCTCAGAAAGGAAGGGTTCATGAAAAAAGTACAGGTGATCGATTCCCACACCGGCGGTGAACCGACGCGACTGGTGATGAAAGGCTTCCCCCAGCTGTCCGGCAGCACCATGGCCGAGCAGCGCGACTCGCTGCGCAGCGAGCACGACCAGTGGCGCCGCGCGTGCCTGCTAGAGCCGCGGGGCAATGACGTACTGGTTGGCGCGCTGTACTGCGAGCCGGTCTCGCCGGACGCGACCTGCGGCGTGATCTTCTTCAACAACGCAGGCTACCTGGGCATGTGCGGCCACGGCACCATCGGCCTGGTCAACTCCCTGGCCTATCTGGGGCTGATCGGTCCGGGCGTGCACAAGATCGACACCCCGGTGGGCCAGGTCAGCGCCACGCTCCACGAAGACGGCGCGGTGACCATCGGCAACGTCCCGTCCTGGCGTTATCGCCAGCAGGTGGCGGTTGAGGTGCCGGGGCATGGCCGGGTGCTGGGCGACATCGCCTACGGCGGCAACTGGTTCTTCCTGGTCTCGGACCACGGCAAGACCCTGGACATGGGCAACGTCGAGCACTTGACTGAATACACCTGGACCATGCTCAAGGCCCTGGAAGAGCAGGGCATCACCGGCGAAGGCGGCGCGCTGATCGACCACATCGAACTGTTCGCCGACGACGCGCAGGCCGACAGCCGCAACTTCGTGATGTGCCCCGGCAAAGCCTACGACCGCTCGCCATGCGGCACCGGCACCAGCGCCAAACTCGCGTGCCTGGCCGCCGACGGCAAGCTGGAAGCCGGCGAGACCTGGGTACAGGCCAGCATCACCGGCAGCCAGTTTCAGGGCCGCTTTGAATGGGAAGGCGAGCGCATCCGGCCTTTCATCCGCGGCCAGGCTTTCATGACCGCCGACAGCACGCTGCTGATCGACGAGCAGGACGATTTCGCGTGGGGCATCTGAGCCCTGCGCACGATGCCGCATGTGCGGCGCAACACACCCTATTGATCTGAACACACTATTTAAACGAACAAGGAGCATCCCATGAGCGACAACATCTTCACCGGCTGCATGCCCGCCCTGATGACCCCGTGCACCGCCGACCGCAAGCCTGACTTCGATGCGCTGGTCAAGAAAGGCCGCGAACTGATCGACATCGGCATGAGCGCCGTGGTGTATTGCGGCTCCATGGGCGACTGGCCGCTGCTGACCGAAGCCGAGCGCCAGGAAGGCGTGGCGCGCCTGGTGGCCGCCGGTATTCCAACCGTGGTCGGCACCGGCGCGGTGAACACCCGTGAAGCGGTGTCCCACGCAGCCCACGCCGCCAAAGTCGGCGCTGCGGGCTTGATGGTCATCCCGCGCGTGCTGTCCCGCGGCGCTTCGCTGACCGCGCAGAAGTCGCACTTCTCCGACATCCTCAAGGCCGCGCCGAACCTGCCAGCGGTGATCTACAACAGCCCTTACTACGGTTTCGCCACCCGCGCCGACCTGTTCTTCGAACTGCGCCGCGAGCACAGGAACCTGATCGGCTTCAAAGAGTTTGGTGGCGCTGCCGACATGCGCTACGCGGCGGAAAACATCACCTCCCAGGACGACGAAGTGATCCTGATGGTCGGTGTCGACACCCAGGTGGTGCACGGTTTCGTCAACTGCGGCGCCACCGGTGCGATCACCGGGATCGGCAACGCGCTGCCACGCGAAGTGCTGACTCTGGTTGAACTGAGCAAGAAGGCAGCGGCGGGCGACGCCAAGGCCCGGCGTCAGGCCCGTGAACTGGAGGCCGCCCTGGGTGTGCTGTCGTCCTTCGACGAAGGCTGCGATCTGGTGCTGTTCTACAAGCACCTGATGGTGCTCAACGGCGACAAGGAATACACCTTGCACTTCAACGAATCGGACACGCTCAGCGACGCCCAGCGAGGTTATGCCGAAGCGCAGTACAGCCTGTTCCGCAACTGGTACGCCAACTGGTCGGCCGAGCAGAACCTGGCCTGATAACCGCTGTGCAGGCGACGTCACTGGCGTCGCCTTTTTGTGTTCATGCTGTGGCAGTCATCGCGGCTGCTTTTTTTTTCAAGGTTTTCTCCAGGACCCTCCATGACCCCCACCGGCTCGATGCGCAACTCCAGTCCTTCTCCGCACGGCCAGGGCGCCGATATCGCCGTGGTGGGGGCGGGCATCGTTGGCGTCGCCTGCGCGCTGCTGCTGTCTCGTCAAGGCAAGCGCGTGACGGTTCTGGATTATCACGACCCCGGCCGTGGCGCGTCTTATGGCAATGCCGGGCACTTGGCGACCGAGCAGGTCTTTCCGATCGCTGACGCCTCGATTCTCAAGCGTCTGCCCGCAATGCTTCTGGACCCCATGGGGCCGCTGCGTCTGGACTGGAAATACATGCCACGCGCCGTGCCGTGGTTTACCCGGCTGTTGCTCAACCTTCGGCCCGAACCGTTTCGCCGAACCGTGGCGGGCATCCGGGCGTTGAACGAAGGCAGCCTGGCGGCCTGGCACAGGTTGCTGGGGGCCATTGGCCAAGAGCAGTTGATGAAAGAGGACGGCTCGCTCTTGGTGTTCGAACGTAACGAATCCCGTCAGGCCCTGGACCAACTGCAAGCACGCATGCGGGAGCAGGGCGTGCCGGTGGAGTTCTGGAGTGGCAGCGCCATTCAGCAGGCAGCACCGCAATTGAGTGATGGCATTCAGGGCGGGCTGTTCTTTCCTGCCACCGGGCATTTTATTGATCCTTATCTGCTGGTGACCGAGCTGGTGCAGGCCGCCAAACAGAACGGCGTACAGTTTCTCAAGCGCCGGGTTTCCGGGGGGCGGGTGCAGGCCAGTGGAGTGTCGCTGGACACCGATCAGGGCGAGATACCGGCGCGCCAGGTGTTGATCGCCTGCGGTGCTCATTCGGCTCAACTCACCCAGATGCTGACGGGCAAGAAGGTGCCGCTGGACACCGAGCGTGGCTACCACCTGATGCTGCCCCACGAACACAATCGCCTGCCGTTCGCCGTCACCTCCCTTGAGCGAAAATTCATCATGACGCCCATGGCCGAAGGCCTCCGACTGGCCGGTACGGTTGAATTCGCAGGCCTTGAAAGCCCACCGAACATGCAGCGCGCCTGGCAGTTACAGCGCTTGAGCCAAGGACTGTTCAAGCAGGATCTGAATGCCAGCGATGCCACGCCGTGGATGGGTTTGCGCCCGTCACTGCCCGATTCGCTACCAGTCATCGACAGCGCCTGTGACGGCAAAGTCTTGCTCGCGTTCGGCCATCAACACCTGGGCCTGACCCAGGCGGCGGTCACCGCAGAGATGATCCTTGAGTGGGTGCCGGGTTGCGGTGTACAGCCAGGTTTGCCCATGCGGGACGCCTATCGCCTGAACCGGTTCTGACAAAGCTGGGTTCACCGCCAACCGTAGGCTTGCCGGCGGGGCGGTGTGTCAGACAGACATGCATAGCCCGACACGACGCCCCCGCCGGCAAGCCGTGCTGCTACGGAAGATGGCGTGCTTTTGATTTTGATCTCGCTGTTGATCTTCGTGCGCGATAGTGCAGACACCGCCGAACGCGACGTCAAGGCGCCAGGCCGAGCGCAGGCGTCGTGGAGGGGGATGAGCGGCAGGAAGCCGCGAAAGCCGTGCGGGCCATGGATGGCCCATCATGGCGTGCCCCCGGAACGAC
>Ga0105251_10000880_pt1 | contig 26879 bp, 23 predicted proteins | sample KBSS64metaG_FD_80424 | JGI IMG/M metagenome (GOLD analysis project Ga0105251, IMG submission 80424) | Switchgrass rhizosphere microbial communities from Kellogg Biological Station, Michigan, USA - KBS S6-4 metaG | ecosystem: Host-associated > Plants > Roots > Rhizosphere > Soil | place...
CAACAACGTGTTCGTGCAGGTGGGGTTGGTGGTGCTGATGGGCCTGGCGTGCAAGAACGCGATCCTGATCGTGGAGTTCGCCCGCGAACTCGAAATGCACGGCAAGGGCATCGTCGAGGCCGCGCTCGAAGCCTGCCGCCTGCGTCTGCGTCCGATCGTAATGACCTCCATCGCCTTCATCGCCGGCACCGTGCCGCTGGTGTTCTCGCATGGCGCCGGCGCGGAAGTGCGCTCGGCCACCGGCATCACCGTGTTCGCCGGCATGCTGGGCGTGACCCTGTTCGGCCTGTTCCTCACTCCCGTGTTCTACGTCGCCCTGCGCAAGCTGGCCGGGCGTCCGCTGGTGTCGCATGCGCCGGCGCACGCCGCCGATGCGCCGAGCCACGCCTGATCCCTTCCATCCCGCATTCAAGGACATTCGCATGAGCACGACCCAGAAAATCGCCCTCGTCACCGGCGCCACCCGCGGCATCGGCCTGCACACCGTGCGCCAGCTGGCCGAAGCCGGCGTGCACACCCTGCTGGCCGGCCGCGATTCCACCCGCGCCACGGCCGCCGCGCTGGAACTGCAGGGCGAAGGCCTGCCGGTGGAAGCGCTGACCCTGGACGTCGCCGACGCCGCCAGCATCGCCGCCGCGGTGGCGACGGTGCAGGCGCGCCACGGCCGCCTCGACATCCTGGTCAACAACGCCGGCATCATGATCGACGACATGAAGCTGGCGGTCTCGCAGCAGAGCCTGGACACCTGGCGCACCACCTTCGACACCAACGTGTTCGGCCTGATCGCGGTGACCCAGGCCTTCCTGCCGCTGCTGCGCGCCGCGCCGGCCGCGCGCATCGTCAACGTCTCCAGCCTGCTCGGCTCGTTGACGCTGCACAGCCAGCCCGGCTCGCCGATCTACGACTTCAAGGTGCCGGCCTACAACGTCTCCAAGAGCGCGGTGAACGCGTGGACGGTGCAGTTGGCCTACGAACTGCGCGACACCCCGATCAAGGTCAACACCATCCACCCCGGCTACGTGAAGACCGACATGAATGCCGGCGAGGGCGAACTGGAGGTGGCCGACGGCGCGCGCAGCAGCGTGATGATGGCGCTGCTCGACGCCGACGGCCCGACCGGCAGCTACACCCACGTCGGCCAGGTGCTGCCATGGTGATCCGTCCTGTCATCGGCGCGCTGGCGCTGGCGCTGCTCAGCGCCTGCGCCAGCGTCGGCCCCAACTACCGCGCGCCGGAACAGGCGCCGGTGACCCTGCAGGGCGCGGCGGCGCCGGTGTTCGCCAGCGACTCGCCGGTGGCGTCGTGGTGGGCGCAGTTCGACGATCCGGTGCTGGAGCAACTGGTGCACGAGAGCCTGGTCGCCAACCTCGACCTGCGCATCGCCCTGTCGCGCGTGCACCAGGCCCGCGCGGCCTTCGCCGAGCGGCGCCTGGACCAGGCGCCGCACGTCACCGCCGACGGCAGCTACAGCCGCGGCAAGGCGCCGGATCCGAACGCCGGCGGCGCGCGCGTGCTGACCGAAAGCTACAGCCTCGGCTTCGATGCGGGCTGGGAACTGGACCTGTTCGGGCGCCAGCGCCGTGCCAGCGAAGCGGCGCGCGCCGACCTGGAAGCCGAGCAGGCCGGCATGGCCGATGCGCAGGTGACCGTGGCCGCGGAAGTGGCGCGCAACTACTTCGAGCTGCGTGGCGCGCAGAAGCGCATCGCCGTGGCGCGCACCACGCTGGAGAACCTGCGCGATACCCAGCGCCTGACCGAGACCCGCCTGCAGTTGGGCGCCGGCAGCGAACTGGACGTGCAGAGCAGCCGTGCCCGGCTGAAGGCGATCGAGGCCGACATCCCGCTGCTGGAAGTGAGCGAGGCGCAGGCGCGGCATCGCCTGGCGGTGCTGCTCGGGCGCACCCCTGGTGCGCTGGACGCACTGTTGGCACCACGCGACACGCCGGCCTACGCGCGGGCATTGCCGCTGGGCGATACCACCCAGCTGCTGCGCCGCCGCCCGGACGTGCGCATCGCCGAACGCCGGTTGGCGGCGGCGACCGCACGGGTCGGCGTGGCCACCGCCGACCTGTTTCCGCGGATCAGCCTCAGCGGCTTCGTCGGCTTTTTGTCAGGCGATGCCGGCTCGCTCTTGCAGGGCAGCAGCAAGGCCTGGTCGCTGACGCCGTCGATCAGTTGGGCGGCGTTCGACTTCGGCACCGTGCGGGCGCGGCTGCGCGCCAGCCAAGCGCAGGCCGACGGTGTGGCGGCCGACTACGAGAAGACCGTGCTCGGCGCGCTGGAGGACACCGAAAACGCGTTGACCGCCTACGCCAAGCAACAGGCGCGGCTGGCGATCGTCGTCGATCAGGCGCAGGCGGCGCGGCGCGCGGCGGCGCTGGCCGAGATCCGCTACCGCGAGGGGTCGGAGGACTTCCTGACCCTGCTCGACAGCCAGCGCACGCAACTGGCGGCCGACGATGCATTGGCCGATGCCGAGGCGCAGGTCAACGTCGGCGTGGTCCGGGTGTACAAGGCGCTGGGCGGCTGGGGCCAGGACGCGGTGATGCCGCAGGACGTGGCGCTGGCGCCGCCATCGGCGCCGATGGCCCGGTCGCGCTGATCGCGGTGGGATGGCAGGCGAGGGCGCTGCGGCGGCAATGCCGCAGTGCTCGCGCGGGGGCGCACACGGCGGCACCCGCAGTGCGTCGCTGTGGTCGCATTGCGGCACCGTCCGGCGCCGGCCGCCGCGCCGCGCGCAGTCATGGCTGCTGCGGCGGCTGGCCGTCCTGCGGCACGTCCTCGGCCACCACGTACATGTCGCGGCCGCCGTTCTTGGCCTGATACAGCGCCGCGTCGGCGCGCGAGAACCAATCCTGCCAATGCAGTTCGTCGCACAGCATCGCCGCGCCGAAGGAGACGGTGATGCTGCCGCCGGGACCGCGCAAGGTCTCGCGTACGACCCGGTGCAGGCGCTCGCTGAAGCGGATCAACTCCTGGCGCGACTGCAGCCGCGCCACCACCACGAACTCCTCGCCGCCGAAGCGGAAGACTTCGTCCGGCGCGCGCACCTCGAAGCGCAGCAGCGCCGCCAGTTCGGCCAGGGTCGCGTCGCCGGCCGCGTGGCCGTAGAGATCGTTGACCACCTTGAAGTGGTCGATATCCAGGACCACCAACCCGTGCCGGCGTTGCGTGTGGCGCGGATCGGCCATGCGCTGCGACAGGCTGCGCTCGAGCATGCGCCGGTTCGGCAACCCGGTCAGCGCGTCGTGCGACGCCAGTTGTTCCAGGCGCAGGCGATCGTCCTCCAGGCGCAGCGACAGCATGTAGCCCAGGCCGGTGATCAGCAGCGACACCGCGATCAGCGAGAAGGCGAGTTCGGTGCCGGGGATCGCGCCCGGGCCGCTCGAGGTGAACAGCAGGATCACGATCAAGGTGACGTTGCAGGCCAGTCCCACATTGCGCGCGACGATGAAGAAATTGCTCATCATCGCCAGGTACAGCCACGGAATCGCGGCCTGATGCAGCGCGCGGCCGACCAGCGCGCTGCCGAGCAGCCAGCTCAGCGCCAGCAGCGCGTCCATGTGGGTGTCGGCGCGGCGCAGCGCCAGCCACGTCGCCAGCGCCGCCAGCGCGGCCACGCCGATTCCCGCCGCGGCCGTCCACGGCTGCGCGTTCGAGAACTGGTAGATGCCGAACAACAGCAACAGCCCGGCCGTGGTCGGCCCGAGGATCTTGATCAGGCCGAGCCGGAACTGGTGCTGCATCGAGACGCTCACGGCGGCAGCGGATCCAGGTCGGCGCGCACGGCCCGACGACCGCCGTTGGCCGCTGGCCGGCGGCGCTGGTCGAGCAGGGCGGGCGTGCGCATGAATGGCCGGCGTGGCGGCGACGCGGTTACGGTTCGGCGCTGTCGAGCAATCGCAGCCCCTCTTGCTTCAGCGCAAGGTCGCCGTCCTCGCCCTGCGCGGCATAGCCCTGCCGCACCGCCCAGTTCGCCTCCTCCTCGCTGACCGGGGTGGTGGCATGGATGTCGTGGAGGATGCGAAGCTGGTCGCGGGTCAATTGCATGGCGCACCATGGTCGGCGAATCGAGGGCAATACCGTACAGGCCGAGCGTGATGGGGATGTCGCCGCTGCCGCGGCCATGCACGCCGTTCGTGCCGTGCCGCCTGCCGGTTGTGACACCGTTCGGACACGCCGCGAGGACATCATCGTAACGCCTGCCGACCCATCATGGGTTCACCAGCTGTGCGGCCGAGGTCATTCCGGGGCTGCTTCAAGGATGCAGGCATCCGCGGCTGGACCATCTTTCCTTGTGCACCGGCAGGCTCCTCGCCTGCCGGTGCGTTTGTGTGTGTCCGGCCACGTCCAGTGCGTTCGCGATGCGCCAGTCGTGGCGGTATGCGCCGCGCTGCGGTCGAATATCGGCGCTTGGGCCTGAAGGGCTGGCTCACTGGCAGGCAATGCCGCGGTAGCGTAGAGCTGAGGGCGCATGGCCGCGGACGCGATGGCATCGTCAATCGGACGCGTTTTCCCGCATCTCGCGGTGGCCGCCGGTTGATGAGGTCGCCGCCACTTGCCTGGTGGTCTTGCGTCGACGACGCGAGCAGGGCTGACCGGTCGCGCGCGCGGTTTACATCGCAGGCTTACGCACAGGCAGGATTGAAGACGGCCTCGATGCGGTGGCCATCCGGGTCCACCACGAACGCGGCGTAATACGCCTGCCCATAGTCGGGGCGCAGGCCGGGAGGGCCGTTGTCGCGGCCCCCGGTCCGCAGCGCCGCGCGGTGGAACTCGTCCACCTGCACCTGCGTTGTCGCGGCGAATGCCAGGTGGAAGCCGGGGCCTGGCGCGGTGGCGGCGTCATGGCGCTTCAGGCAGAACAGATCCTCGGCACCATCGGCGACGCCGTAGCCTATCGCGGTCGCGTCCTCGAAGACGCGGCGATAGCCCAGTGACTGCAGCGCCGCGTCGTAGAACGCGCCTGCCACGGCAAGGTCGCGGACGCCGAAGGAAACATGGTGGAGCATCAGGGCACCTGTACGCGGCGATTGGAGTGGGCAAACCGGTCGCGTGGCAGGCGCCGGGCAATAAAAAAACCCCTGATGAATCAGGGGTTCTCAAGATGGTGGAGGTGGGCGGAATCGAACCGCCGTCCGAAGGCACTCCATCCCCGGCACTACATGCTTAGCTCATCGTTGGATCTCGCCCCGGAACAGCACGATGTGCGAAGCGCATCCCGGGACCAGCCTGCTTGATTTAGCCAATGGCTGACAGGCAGCCACCACCGGCGATTCCGTGATAATGACCCTACGTCGCGAGCACGGACACAAGCGATTTCGGGGCTAGGCCTTAAGCGGCCAGAGCGTAGTTGTCGTCGTTGGCAACTATAAGTTTGCGGCTGGATTTACGAGGAAAGCTGCCCCCTCGGCATGCGCCAAGCGATTTTGCAACCCCCGTCGAAACCAGTGCACCCCCGGGGACAACGTCAAACGCTGACATCGCACAGTGTAGGGATCGGGGAGGCCAGTCACAAGTCTTGCGACTGGGCCGGCTTAAGCTGGCTTCACTCGGCGGCCGGCACCCGGCGCGTTCCGAGGGCTCTCCCCACATGGAGCATCGCGATGGCGACCAGGCAACAGCGCGCGCGCGGCGGCGGGCGCGACCGCAAGCGTGCGACCGCGGCAACCGCGGCCACCGAACAGGCGGCATCATCGACTGCGACCGGCGCCGTCGCGCCCGCCGACCGCGCGCCGCCGGCGAAGCGGGGCGACGCGGCCAAGAAGGCGGCACCGCCGAACAAGAGCGCTGTCAGGCCGACCCGCGCGCAGCCCACCAAAAAAACGGCAGCCACCAGCGCGGACAAGCGCGGCCGGGCGCGCGCGGCGGCGACGGCCAGCATCAAGCCTGCGGCCCCTAAGCCGCGAATGGCGAAGACGGCCAGCACGGCAGATGCGGCCAAACGCGCGCGACCTGCCGCTACGGATGCCGCTGTCGCCAAGCCCGGATCCGCCGCGCCGTCGCAGCGCAAGCCGCGGCCGGCCGCCGCCGCGACCAGGCACGCAGCGCCTGCTTCCACGGATGCCGCGATGGCCGCCGCCGGGCCGCCCGTCCCGTCGCCGCGCATGCCCCGTCCCAAGGCCACTGGCGAAGGCTCGCTGGCGCAGGGCAGGGCGCGCACGGTCGTCTACATCCACGGCATCGGCAACAAGCCGCCGGCCGAGGTGTTGCGCTGTCAGTGGGACCGCGCCCTGTTCGGCCGCGCGATGGGCGAGCGCACGCGCATGGCCTACTGGGTCAATCGCGAGCGCTATCCGTCGCCGGAGCCGGGGGACTGCCAGGATCAGGACCGTGGCCCGGTGCTGAACCAGGCCGAACAGCGCGTACTGAGCGCGCTCGGTGTGTCTCCGCAACTGGCCGATCTGCGCCAGCTCGCCGACACGCTGGCCGGCAGCGACGCCGAGCGCGCGCGGCTGCACCAACTGCTGGACGAGGTGGAGACCGCGGCGCCGGCACCAGCCGCGGCGACCGCCGATGTGCATGCGCAGGGCGTGTTCGACGTGCTCAACCGCGCGCTGCTCAAGCTGATCTCCGCGGCGCTGCTGCAGGACGTGCACGACTTGTTCTTCGTGCCGGCGCGACGCACGCAGATGCGCGAGAGCCTGTTGCAGCGGATCCGCGCCGGCGGTGGCCCGTTCGTGGTGATCGCGCACAGCCAGGGCTCGCTGATCGCCTATGACGTGCTGCGCGAGCTGCAGCCGCAGGACTGCGAGGTGTCGTTGCTGCTCACGCTCGGCTCGCCGCTGGGGCTGCCGGTGGTGCGCAGCATGTTCAAGGAGTGGACCGGCACGCCGAAGCTGCCGTTTCCGCCCTGCGTGGCGCGCTGGGTCAACGTCGCCGAACGGCGCGACCCGGTGGCCCTGGACGACGATCTCGGCGACGACATCGCCGATGCCGCCGGGCGCTTCCACAACATCGCCGGGTCGAAGATCAACCCGGATTGGCAGCGCAACCCGCATTCCGCCGCCGGCTATCTGTCCATCCCCGACGTGCGGGCCGAGGTGCGGCGCGCGGTGGGGGTGGGCTTCGATCAGCCGATCGCGCATCCGGTGCTGATCAAGGACCTGTCCGACCAGTTGGAGGCGCGCGCGCCGGAGTATCGCCACGAGGTGCTGATCGAACTGGAGCGCTTGTCCGATGGCGGCGATCCGGCGCAGCTCAAGCAGGACCTGATCGCGGCGGTGCGTGCGCTCACCAAGGCGTCCACCGGCCTGAGCGGCGAGGCGCTGGATGCGCAGATCGAACTGGAGGACACCATGCAGCGCTACGTGTCGGCGCGGCTGACCCGGTTCGAGATCGAGAGCCTGCGCGAGCGCTATCGCGACCTCAACCTGAAGCGCCTGTGGCGCGACGCGGGCAAGCGCGCGCTGATCTACCAGTCGCGCAGCACGATCCAGGTGGACGCGGCGCAGGTGGCCTATCGCGCGCTCGGCGCCGGTATCGGCTGGGCGGTACTGGACAGCGGCATCGCCGCGGCGCATCCGCACTTCCATGCCGCCGGGCAGCCGCCGACGGTGCTGGCCCAATGGGACTGCACCCAGCGCGGACGTCCGCGCGCGCTGCGCCCGGGCGAGGCCGGCTTCGACGCGCTCGACGGCAATGGCCACGGCACCCACGTGGCCGGCATCATCGCCGGGCAATGCGCCGCGCCGTTGCCCGGCGCGCCGGCTGCGGCGTCGCTGCAGTTCGCCGGCATGGCGCCGTTGGCGCGGCTGTACGGGCTGAAGGTGCTGGACGACGACGGCAACGGCCGCGACTCCTGGATCATCAAGGGCGTGCAGCAGGTGGCCGAGCTCAACGAGCGCGCCGGCGAGTTGGTGGTGCATGGGGTCAACCTGAGCCTGGGCGGCTACTTCGACGCCGAGAGCTACGGCTGCGGCTTCACCCCGCTGTGCAACGAACTGCGCCGGCTCTGGCGGCAGGGCGTGGTGGTGGTGATCGCGGCCGGCAACGACGGCCTGGCCTGGCTGATGCAGGGCGATGGCGAGGCCTACCCGCTGAACCTGGACCTGAGCATCGGCGATCCCGCAAACCTGGAGGAATCGCTGGCGGTGGGCTCGGTGCACAAGAGCAGCCCGCACAGCTATGGCATTTCGTATTTCTCTTCGCGCGGCCCGACCGCCGATGGGCGGTACAAACCCGATCTGGTCGCGCCGGGCGAAAAGATCCTGTCGGCGCACCATGGCTTTGCGATCGACGAGCCAGACACCTGGATGGTGGAGATGAGCGGCACCAGCATGGCCGCGGCGCACGTCTCCGGGCTGCTCGCCGGGTTCCTGTCGGCGCGCCGCGAATTCATCGGCGCCCCGGACCGGGTCAAGCAACTGGTGCTGGCACAGTGCCTGGACCTGCAGCGCGATCGCTACATGCAGGGCAGCGGACTGCCGAGTTTGATGCGGATGCTTGGGGGGACGTGAGTGTGGGGCCGGGATGATCAGCCATTCGGCGGCTGAAAAGCCGGGGAGTCGGGATTGGGGAGTCGCGACAGCGAATCCCTTGCCGGCACGGCCTCCTGCGTAGGAGCGGCTTCAGCCGCGACGCGATGAGGCCCGGATTGGGAATTCGGAATTTGGGATTCGCAACGGCGGTTCCCTTGCGTCTTACCGCCGGCGCGTTCGAATCACAGGGCTTCACGTCGCGATTCAGACTCTGTCGCGTCGCGGCTGAAGCCGCTCCTACATGAAAAGCGAGTCGGGCAGGAAAGGCGAGGCAGGCAAGAAAGCAAAGGCGGGCAGGGACCCGCCGTTGCGAATCCCCATTCCCGACTCCCAAATCCCAGCCCCTCAGGCATTCTTGTTATGCCGCCGCATGATCCGCTGCTTGTCGCGGGCCCAGTCGCGGTCCTTGGCGGCGTCGCGCTTGTCGTGGTCCTGCTTGCCCTTGGCCAGCGCGATCTCGAGCTTGATCTTGTTCTTGCTCCAGTACATCGCGGTGGGCACCAGGGTGTAGCCGTCGCGCTCGACCCGGCCGATCAGCTTGTCGATCTCATGCCGGTGCAGCAGCAGCTTGCGGGTGCGGCGGTCGTCGGCGACCACGTGGGTGGAGGCCTGGATCAGCGGGGTGAACTGCGCGCCGAACAGGAACAGTTCGCCCTGGCGCACGAACGCATAGCTCTCGCCGATGTTGGCGCGGCCGGCGCGGATCGACTTGACCTCCCAGCCCTGCAGGGCCAGGCCCGCCTCGTAGCGGTCCTCCAGGTGGTATTCGTGGCGCGCGCGCTTGTTCAACGCGATGGTCTTGTTGGCCGTCGCGCCGTTTGCTTTATCCTTGGCGGGTTTCTTGCTCATCTTGCTATTGTCTCCGATTCGGGGTCCTCCCGAACGTCTTGGTCCACTTTCCCCGCACCGAATGCCTATCATCCGCCGCAGCGCCCTGGTCGAACACCCCGCAACGCGCATGTTCGACCTGGTCAATGATGTCGCCGCCTATCCGCGCCGGTTCGCCTGGTGCGATGCGGCGCACGTGCTCGAGCACAGCGACCAGTTGGTGGTGGCGCGGCTGGACCTGGGGCTGGGCTCGTTCCGCACCTGGTTCACCACCGAAAACCGGCTGCAACGCCCGGACCGCATCGATATGCTGCTGCGCGACGGCCCGTTCAAGCGCTTGCAGGGCCAATGGGAGTTCCAGGAGCTCAGCGACCAGGCCAGCAAGGTCAGCCTGATGCTGGACTTCGAGCCGGCCTCGCGGCTGCTCGGGCCGGCGCTGGCGCTGGGCTTCCAGAGCCTGGCCGACCGCATGGTCAACGATTTCGTCCGCGTCGCCGACCGCGAAGACGCGTGAGCGGGCTGCGGGTCCAGGTGGTGCTGGCCTGGCCGGAGCGCTTCCTCGCGCGCGACCTGCAACTGCCCGATGGCGCCACCGTCGCCGATGCCGTGGCGGCGGCCGACTTCGCCGAAGCGACACCGGGGATGCCCTGCGCGGTGCATGGCAGCATCGCCGCGCCGAACCAGCCGTTGCACGACGGCGACCGGGTGGAACTGCTCAGGCCCTTGCTGGCCGATCCGAAGGAGGCGCGGCGCCGTCGCGCGAAACCGCGCTAGCGCCGCGCCACTGCGCGCTTACTCGCCGCGGCGCTGCTTCTTCTTGTCCTTGGCCAGGTTGCGGCCGAACTGGCGCACGCTGTTCTTGGCCAGCTCCGAATCGCGGTCCGGGAAATAGTCGCCTTCCCAGCGGGTCACGGTGTCGTTGTCGAAGTACACGACGAAGTTCTTGATCTCGGTCTTGCCCAGGCGATCGACACGCTCGGTGGAGGTGTAGTCCCAGCGCTGGGCATGGAACGGATCCGGAATCGATGGCGTGCCCAGCAATGCGCTGACCTGCTGCTTGCTCTGCCCGACCTTGAGCTGGTCGACGGCCCCCTGCTTGATCAGGTTGCCTTGATAGATGGGCTGCTTGTAGATGATCCCGCAGCCAGCGGTGGACAGGGCAACAGCGGCGACCAGCAAGAGATTGCGCATCGGGGACAGTACTGAGGGAAATCAGGTCGATGATACACTTCTGGCGACCGCCGCGACCCATTCCCAGGCAGCTGGCGCTAAACCAGCTATGAACGGAGACGCCATGGAATCCCACGACCTGCGCAAAGTCGGCCTGAAGGTGACGCACCCGCGGATGCGCATCCTGGAGCTGCTCGAGCAGAAATCGGCGCGCCACCACATGACCGCCGAGGAGATCTACCGCCAGCTGCTGGATCACGGCGACGAGATCGGGTTGGCCACGGTGTACCGGGTGCTGACCCAGTTCGAAGCGGCCGGGCTGGTGCTCAAGCACAATTTCGAAGGCGGGCAGGCGGTGTATGAGCTGGACCGCGGCGGCCACCACGACCACATGGTGGACGTGGACACCGGCAATGTCATCGAGTTCGAAAGCGCGGAGATCGAGGAATTGCAGCGCAAGATCGCCGCCGATCACGGCTACGAGCTGGAAGAACACTCGCTGGTGCTGTACGTGCGCAGCAAGCGCCCGGCTGGCAAGAAGGGCTGAGGCGCGGCGCCTGGGCGGGGCATCTCGAACCTCGCCTGTGGCATGGCTGCAAGCCCGAGACGGCGCCGGCGCCGTTCGTCGCAGCTGATATTGCTTTCCATTGGGGACTGCGACAGGCAGGACGCTCCCATCTGCGGCTGCGATGGGCGGGCTGCTGAAGTGTGGGAGGGACTGCCGTCCTGGCAGTTGCCGACGCCTGGATGGTTTGACGGCTTCTTCTTTGCCGCTGAAGCGGCTCTCACAGGGCTCGCACAGGAGCGCACAATTGCGGTCTGGGATGCACTTCAGTCCCACGGTTTCCGATGACCGGGTGGCTTGACGGCTCCGCTCGTCGCGGCTGAAGCCGCTCCTACAGGAGCTCGCGAGAGGGCGGCTGGTGCAGTGTGGGAGGGACTTCAGTCCCGGCAGTTTCCGACGCCTTTATGGTTTGACGGCTCCGCTCGTCGCGGCTGAAGCCGCTCCCACAGTGGGCGCGGTCGTGGCTGGGGTTGCGGTTGGGGCTGGACAGGGGCGGCTTGGCCCCGAGCGGATCCGATCCGAGATCCGCGGGCTTCCCCGCGCAACAGACGGTGGCCTCAGCCGGCGCTCTGCAGCAGCCGCTTGGCGGCGGCGCGGGCTTCCTTGCTGACCTCGACCCCGCCCAGCATCCGCGCCAGTTCCTCCTCGCGCTGGCGCGGCCCCAGCAGCTCGACCGCGCTCTGGGTCATGCCCTCGACCGGCGCCTTGCTGACCCGGTAGTGGGCGTGGCCCTGCGCCGCGACCTGCGGCAAATGGGTCACGCACAGCACCTGGCGCTGCTCGCCGAGGGCGCGCAGCTTCTTGCCGACGATGTCGGCGACGGCGCCGCCGATGCCCGAATCCACTTCGTCGAAGACCATGGTCGGCACCGCGTCCAGGCCCAGCGCGGCGACCTCGATCGCCAGCGAGATGCGCGACAGCTCGCCACCGGAGGCGACCTTGCGCAGGGCGCGCGGCGGCTGCCCGGCATTGGCCGCGACCAGGAATTCCACGCGCTCGGCGCCGGTCGGATCGGGGCGCTCGACCTCCTGCGCTTCGAGCTGGATCTCGAAGCGGCCGCCGCCCATGCCCAGTTCGCCGATCAGCGCGGTGGTGTCGCGCGACAGCGCCTGCGCGCCGCGCTGGCGGGTGCCGGTGAGGGCGGCGGCGGCCGTGCGCCAGGCCTGCGCCGCGTGCCCGATCTCCGCGTCCAGCGCGTCCAGCCGTTCGCCGGCGCCGCGCAGGCCCTCGACCTCGGCCAGCAGCGCGTCGCGGTGCTCGCCCAGGGTGTCCGGGGTGACCCGGTGCTTGCGCGCCAGGTCGTGCAGCCGGCCGAGCCGGCGTTCCATGTCCTCGAACTGCGCCGGGTCGGCATCGAGGTCGTCGCGGACCCGGTCGATCAGCGCCAACGCCTCTTCCAACTGGATCGCCGCGCTGTCGAGCAGCGCCTGCACCTCGGCCAGGCGTTCGTCGTACTCGCCGACCTTGCCCAGGTCGTGGCGGGTCTGCTGCAGCAGGTCCAGCACCGCCGGCGCCTCGTCGCCGTTGATCCGCTGCGCGGCGGCCTCGCAGGCGCCGATCAGCGCGGCGGCATGGGCCTGGCGGCGATGGTTGGCGTCCAGCGCGGCGATCGCCGCCGGCTCCAGGTCCTCGCGCTGCAGTTCGGCCAACTGGTGTTCGAGGAAGCCGATGCGGTCGCTGACGTCGCCCTGCGCCAGCAGCGCCTCGCGCTCGGCCAGCAGCGCCTGCCAACGTGTGGCGGCGGCGCGCACCGCGGCGCGTTCGGCCTCGTTGCGGGCGTAGGCGTCGAGCAGGCCGAGCTGGCTGCCGCGCGACAGCAGCGCCTGGTGTTCGTGCTGGCCGTGGATCTCGACCAGGCGCCCGGCCAGTTCCGCCAGCTGCGACAGGGTCACCGGGCGGCCGTTGATCCAGGCGCGCGAGCCGCCATCGGCGCGGATCACCCGCCGTAGCTGGCACTGGTCCTCGTCGTCGAGTTCGTTGTCGCGCAGCCATGCGCGGGCCGGGGCGTCCGCCGGCACGGCGAATTCGGCCGACAGTTCGGCGCGGTCGGCGCCGTGGCGGACCACGCCGCTGTCGGCGCGCAGCCCGGACAGGAAGCCGAGCGCGTCCACCATCAGCGATTTGCCGGCGCCGGTCTCGCCGGACACCACGGTCATGCCAGGGCCGAATTCCAGTTCGGTGCCGCGGACCACGGCGAAATCCTTGATCGAGAGATGTCTGAGCATGGGGGTCGCAAATCCAGGGCCGCGCAACGCTAGCACGCGCGGGTAGGTGGGCCAATGACTTGCCAAGCCGGCAGGCAGCCATTATCTAGTGTCCAGTCTCACGGATTGATTCCATGCGCGTCTCCCCGGTCCACTCCTCGCTCGATCCGCGTGCCCGGCAACTGCTGCGCACCCTGATCTCGCGCTACATCCGCGATGGCGAACCGGTTGGCTCGCAGACCCTGGCGCGCCATGCCGGGCTGGACGTGAGCCCGGCGACGATCCGCAACATCCTCGCCGACCTGGAGGACGCCGGGCTGCTCAGCTCGCCGCATACCTCGGCCGGGCGCGTGCCCACCGCCACCGGCTACCGCGTGTTCGTCGACAGCCTGGTGCAGATGCGCCCGCCGGCCGAGGGCGAGGTGGCGCGGCTGCGCGCGGAGATGGCCAACGCCGCCGGCACCCAGGCGCTGCTCGGCAGCGCCTCGGAGCTGCTGTCGGCGATGACCCATTTCGTCGGCGTGGTCAGCGCGCCCAAGCGCGAGCAGTTCGCGTTCCGGCACATCGACTTCGTGCCGCTGGACGCGCGCCGGGTGCTGGCGATCCTGGTGTTCGCCGACAACGAGGTGCAGAACCGGGTGATCGAGCCGCGCAAGGCCTACGAGCCGGCCGAGCTGGAACGCGTCGCCAACTATTTGAATACGCATTTCGCCGGCCGCGCGCTGGCCGACATCCGCGCCAGCCTGCTGCGCGAGCTGCGCCATGCGCGCGACGCGATGGAGCAGTTGCTGGCGCACAGCGTGGAGCTGGCCGAGCAGGCCCTGGCCCCGGCCGGCGACGACATGGTGCTGGCCGGGCAGACCAAGCTGATGGGGGTGCAGGACCTGTCGGACCTGGACCGGCTGCGCGAACTGTTCGAGATCTTCGCCAGCAAGCGCGAGATCCTGCAGTTGCTGGAGCGCACCATCCGCGCGCCGGGCGTGCGCATCTTCATCGGCGAGGAGACCGGGGTGGTGCCGCTGGAGAGCGTGTCGCTGGTCACCGCCCCGTACATGGCCGGCGGCCAGGTGCTGGGCGTGCTGGGCGTGATCGGCCCCAAGCGCATGGACTACGACCGGGTGATCCCGCTGGTGCAGGCCGCCGCCGACGTGCTGGGCGCCACCCTCGACCCGACCCCGCCGGCCGAACGCAAGCTGTGATCTGTCGGTGGGTTGTTCCTCCGGGGCCGACCAGCCGGCCGCCGCGCCGCCCGCTTTTCCCATTCCCGATTCCCGCCTCCCCATTCCCCCAATGCAACACAGCATCTTGAATCCCGTCCCGACGCCCACATAGGTGGTCCGGTAGGGCGGGTGCACCTCCCGCCAGGGAACCGGAAATGAACCAAGACCACCCCGAATTCGATTCTGAACACCTGTCCGAGGCGCAGCAGCCCTCCACCGATCCGCTGCAGGCGGAGCTGGAGACGCTGCGCAGCGAACTGGCGCTGGTCAAGGCCGATGCGCTGCGCGAGCGCGCCGACCTGGAAAACCAGCGCAAGCGCATCGCCCGCGATGTCGAGCAGGCGCGCAAGTTCGCCAACGAGCGCCTGCTCGGCGACCTGCTGCCGGTGTTCGACAGCCTGGACGCCGGCCTGGCCGCCGCCGGCAGCGAGCCCAGCCCGCTGCGCGACGGCCTGGAGTTGACCTACAAGCAACTGCTCAAGGTCGCCGCCGACAACGGCCTGACCCTGCTCGATCCGACCGGGCAACCGTTCAACCCGGAACACCACCAGGCGATCAGCCAGGCCGAGGCCGAGAACGTCGCCCCGGGCCACGTGATCCAGGTGTTCCAGAAGGGCTACCTGCTCAACGAGCGCCTGCTGCGGCCGGCGCTGGTGGTGGTGGCCAAGCACGACTGAGGCGCGCCGCCGCCGGTGCGCGCCTGAATCGGGCGCGTCCGCGGTGGAACGCTCGTTTGCGGTGGTGGCTTGAATGAACCCCGGCCATCCCTATATCCGAACCAGACCCCGGCTGCGGCCGGATACCCGACATTTTCAGGAGTCATTCCAATGGGCAAGATCATCGGCATCGACCTGGGCACGACCAACTCGTGCGTGGCGATCATGGACGGCGGCAAGGCCCGCGTCATCGAGAATTCCGAGGGCGACCGCACCACGCCTTCGATCGTCGCCTACACCAAGGACGGCGAAGTGCTGGTGGGCGCCTCGGCCAAGCGCCAGGCCGTCACCAACCCCAAGAACACCTTCTACGCGGTGAAGCGCCTGATCGGCCGCAAGTTCACCGACGCCGAAGTGCAGAAGGACATCGGCCTGGTGCCCTACGGCATCGTCCAGCACGACAACGGTGACGCCTGGGTGGCCACCGCCGACGGCCGCAAGCTGGCCTCGCAGGAAATCTCCGCGCAGGTGCTGGAGAAGATGAAGAAGACCGCCGAGGCGTTCCTGGGCGAGACCGTCACCGAGGCGGTCATCACCGTGCCGGCGTACTTCAACGATAGCCAGCGCCAGGCGACCAAGGACGCCGGCCGCATCGCCGGCCTGGACGTCAAGCGCATCATCAACGAGCCGACCGCCGCGGCGCTGGCCTACGGCCTGGACAAGGGCCAGGGCGGCGACCGCAAGATCGCGGTGTACGACCTGGGCGGCGGCACCTTCGACGTGTCGATCATCGAGATCGCCAACGTCGACGGCGAGAAGCAGTTCGAAGTGCTGGCCACCAACGGCGACACCTTCCTGGGCGGCGAGGACTTCGACAAGCGCGTCATCGACTACCTGGTCGAGGAATTCAACAAGGACCAGGGCATCGACCTGCGCAAGGACCCGCTGGCGCTGCAGCGCCTGAAGGACGCCGCCGAGCGCGCCAAGATCGAGCTGTCGTCCTCGCAGCAGACCGAAGTCAACCTGCCGTACGTCACCGCCGACGCGTCGGGCCCGAAGCACCTCAACATCAAGCTGACCCGGGCCAAGCTGGAAGCGCTGGTCGACGACCTGGTCAAGCGCACCATCGAGCCGTGCCGCACCGCGTTGAACGACGCCGGCCTGCGCGCCAGCGACATCACCGAGGTGATCCTGGTCGGTGGCCAGACCCGCATGCCGAAGGTGCAGCAGGCGGTGGCCGAGTTCTTCGGCAAGGACCCGCGCAAGGACGTCAACCCCGACGAGGCGGTGGCGCTGGGCGCGGCGATCCAGGGCGGCGTGCTGGCCGGCGACGTCAAGGACGTGCTGCTGCTCGACGTGACCCCGCTGAGCCTGGGCATCGAGACCCTGGGCGGCGTGTTCACCAAGATCATCGAGAAGAACACCACCATCCCGACCAAGGCCTCGCAGACCTTCTCCACCGCCGAGGACAACCAGTCCGCGGTGACCGTGCACGTGCTGCAGGGCGAGCGCGAGCAGGCCCGCTACAACAAGTCGCTGGCCAAGTTCGACCTGTCCGGCATCGAGCCGGCGCCGCGCGGCCTGCCGCAGGTGGAGGTGTCCTTCGACATCGACGCCAACGGCATCCTGCACGTGTCGGCCAAGGACAAGAAGACCAACAAGGAACAGAAGGTCGAGATCAAGGCCGGTTCCGGTTTGTCGGACGACGAGATCCAGCGGATGGTCGCCGACGCGGAAGCCAACCGCGAGGAAGACAAGAAGTTCCACGAACTGGTGCAGGCGCGCAACCAGGCCGACGGCCTGATCCACGCCACCCGCAGCGCGATCACCGAGCACGGCAGCAAGGTCGGCGGCGACGTGATCGGCAAGGTCGAGGCGGCGCTGGCGGATCTGGAAACCGCGATGAAGGGCGACGACAAGGCCCAGATCGAGGCCAAGACCAAGGCGCTGGAAGAGGCCGGCCAGTCGCTGTATGCGGCCGCGGCGGCGGGCGAACAGCAGCCGGGCGGCACCGCCGGCGGCCCGCAGGCATCCTCCGCGGCCGACGACGTGGTCGACGCCGAGTTCACCGAAGTCAAGGACGACAAGAAGTAAGGCCGGGATTGGGGATTGGGGATCGGGGATTCGCTAGGCCTTGTCCTGGTGGGTTTCCGCTCCCGGTCCCTGTCCATGCAGTGCTTGCAAAGGCGGACGAGCCGAGGCTCTCCGCTTTTGCGTTGAACGAATCCCGACTCCCGAATTCCCAATCCCCGCCCTATGAGCAAACGCGACTACTACGAGGTGCTGGGCGTGGCCCGCGGCGCCAGCGACGACGAGCTGAAGAAGGCCTATCGCCGTTGCGCGATGAAGTACCACCCCGACCGCAACCCGGGCGATCACGCCGCCGAGGCCGCGTTCAAGGAGTGCAAGGAGGCCTACGAGGTCCTGTCCGACGGCAACAAGCGGCGCATGTACGACGCGCACGGCCACGCCGCGTTCGAGCATGGCATGGGCGGCATGGGCGGCGGTCCCGGCGGCCCGGACATGGGCGACATCTTCGGCGACATCTTCGGCAACATCTTCGGCGGGGCCGGCGGCGGCGCGCGCGCGGCGCGGCGCGGTGCCGACATCGGCTACGTGCTGGAGCTGGACCTGGAGGAAGCGGTCGCCGGGATCGAGCGCCGCATCGAGATCCCGACCCTGGGCGAATGCGAGCACTGCCACGGCAGCGGGTCGGAAGACGGCAAGGTCGAGACCTGTACGACGTGCCAGGGGCGCGGCCAGGTGCGGATCCAGCGCGGCATCTTCGCGATGCAGCAGAGCTGCCCGCACTGCGCCGGCCGCGGCCAGATCGTGCAGAACCCGTGCGTGACCTGCCACGGTGCCGGGCGCGTGGAGGAAACCAAAGTGCTGTCGGTCAAGATCCCGCCCGGCGTGGACAACGGCGACCGCATCCGCCTGTCCGGCGAAGGCGAGGCCGGTCCGGCCGGCACGCCGCCTGGCGACCTGTACGTGGAAGTGCGGGTGCGCGAGCACCCGATTTTCCAGCGCGACGGCGACGACCTGCACTGCGAGGTGCCGATCCGCATCTCCCAGGCCGCGTTGGGCGACACCGTGCGCGTGGCCACCCTGGGCGGCGAGGCGGAAATCCGCATTCCCGCCGAGACCCAGACCGGCAAGCTGTTCCGCTTGCGCGGCAAGGGCGTGCGCTCGGTGCGCAGCCGTAGCGAAGGCGATCTGTACTGCCGCGTGGTGGTGGAAACCCCGGTCAATCTCACCGCCGACCAGCGCAAGCTGCTGGAGCAGTTCGAGGCCACCTTCACCGGCGAGGACGCGCGCAAGCATTCGCCCAAGTCGGCGACCTTCATCGACGGGGTGAAGGGGTTCTGGGATCGGATGACGTCCTGATCCGCGCGCGTATGGGGCGCGCCGGCGCAACGCCGGCGTGACCGCACGACGCCGCGCGGTGCGACGCCGCGCGTGCCGGGCCCTGCCGCCGGTGCGTTGCGGCGTGCGACACTGCCGCGGCGCCGACCCAGGTGCATGCCCTTGCAGGATCCGCCATGGACGTCGGCCGTTTCTTTCGCGTTTTCGTTCGCCTCGCCGTGCTGCTGGTGTGCGCATGCGGCGTGGCCCCCGCGCTGGCCAGTTCCGACGCCGGCTGCTCGCCCGGCCTGTCGCTGCAGTTCGGCGAGTACGGCGGTTGCCAGAACACGGTCGCGCTGGCGCCGGGCAGCGACACGCGGATCAATCTGCTGCTGTTGATGCGCGATGGCGCGGCGCCGGCCACCGCGGGTGCCGGCGCGCTCGCGCCGGCGTTCACCTGGGAGGATGCGGTGGCGGTGCTGCAACCGCCCGGGCAGCCGCAGAGCAGGGGCGCCGACGCACTCCTCGACGGCGAAGCCAACCGCTGCAACAGCCATGCGCGCGGCGGCAGCGCGTTCGACGCCGCGCTCGACGCCAATCCGCGCGTGCCGGGGGCCGAAAAGGCGCGCCTGCGGCAGGCGCGACCGGCGCAGTGCCCGAACCAGGAAATCGCCGTTCCCGACGAGGTCACCTCGGCGGCGGGCAGGGAGTTCGCGCAGTACCTGCAGGCCGCCAGCGCGTTCTATGCCGGCGCGTTCGATGCGTCCGCGCAGGGGTTCGATGGGTTGGGCAAGGCGGCCGATCCCTGGCTCAGGGAAACGGCACGCTACATGCGCGGGCGGGTCGCGCTCAATGCGGCGCAGGTCGACAGCTTCGACGAATACGGCGTGCAGCGCGATCCGCCACAGGTCGACCGCGGCGCGTTGGCGCGGGCCGAACAGGCATTCGCCGACTACCTGCGCGACTACCCGCAGGGACGCTACGCCGCTTCGGCGCGCGGCCTGCGGCGGCGGGTGGACTGGCTCGGCGGCGACACGCGGGAGCTGGCCGCCGAATACGAGCGCCTGCTGCACCTGCCGGCCGCGCAGCGGGGTCTGTCGGACGCGGAACTGGCCGCGGAAATCGACAACAAGCTGCTGGCGAGCGCCGATCCCGCGGCACTGAGCACGCCGTGGTTGCTGGCGGTGGCCGATCTCAAGGCGATGCGCCCGGGCGGCGAGCGCCAGCGGCTGTCGTTGGCGGCACTGCAGGCGCAGCGGCCGAAGTTCGCCGACGCGCCGGCGTTGTTCGCGCTGGTGCTGGCCAGCTACCACTACTACGTGGCCGATGCGCCCGCGCAGGCGCTGCGGGTGCTGGAAGCGGAGACCGGCAAGGCCGCGCCCGGGCGCGGCAACGTGGCCTTCGCCATCGCCCTGCTCAAGGGCCTGGCGCTGGAAGCCAGCGGCGCGCCGGACCTGGCCACCTACTGGCGGCACCTGCTCGACAGCGCCGAGCCGGCTTCGCAGCGATCGCTGGCGCAATTGGCGCTGGCGCGGCGCCTGGAACGCGACCGTACGCTCGACCAGGCGTTCGCCAGGGATTCCCCCATCGACAACCAGGCGATCCGCGACCAATTGCTGATCTATGCCGCCAGCGCCGATCTGCTGCGTCGCCATGCCCTGGCGCCGACCGCATCGGCGCACGAGCGCCAACTCGCCGCCTTCGTGCTGCTGTACAAGGAACTCACCCGCGGCCAGCCCAAGGCCTTCCTGCAGGACCGCGCGTTGCTGGCCAATCTTCGGCTCGACCGCGACGAGGCGGGGAGCGAGCCGTATTGGCTGCCGCGGTTCTCCTCGCCGCCGGAGGTGTTCTCCAGCGCCGCCGAGCAGGGCGAGGAGGCCTGTCCGGCGATCGAGGCGGTGGCCGCGCGCCTGGCCGCGCGCCCTGCCGATGCGCGCGCGCAACTGTGCCTGGCCCAGTTCGTGCAGAACAACCAATGGGACGATTTGCCGATCAACCTGCCGCCGCCGGTCGCCGAACTGGGCGGGGCGCCGGCGCAATTCCCCGGTCCCGCGTATTTCCGCATGCCGGTCTACCAGCGCATCATCGACGACCCGCAGGCGGCCGCCGGCGACAAGGCACACGCCCTGTACGAGGCGATCAGCTGCTATGCGCCCACCGGCTACAACCACTGCGGCGGCAAGGAGGTGCCGGTGGCCGAGCGCAAGCGTTGGTTCCAGCGGCTGAAACGCGACTTCTCGTCCTCGTCGTGGGCGCGGGACCTGAAGTACTACTGGTGAGGCGATCGCTCGGGCACTGCGCCGTGCTGCTGGCGCTGTGGGTCGGCACGGCCGTCGCCGCACCGGTGGACGCGCGCCGCCACGACGCGTTCTGGCTGTGGGCCGGGGTGCGTCCGCAGCCGGTGCTGGCCAGCGCGCGGCGCGTGTATCTGCTGCAGGCCGAGGTGCCGCTGGAGGCGGGAGCGCCGCGTCTGCTGTCGCAACGCGCCGCATTGCCGCGGCTGCGCCACTGCCAGGTGTGGATGGTGCTGCGGGTGGAACGCATCGACTGGACGCCGGCCTTGTATGCGGCGGTGCTGGTGCAGTTGCAACGCTGGCGCGAGGCCGGCAACGCGGTGGCGGGCCTGCAGATCGATTTCGATGCCGGCACCGGCCGGCTCGAGCAGTACGTGGCGTTCCTGCGCACGCTGCGCGCGCACCTGCCGGCCGACTACCGACTCGGCATCACCGGCCTGCTGGACTGGAGCGTCAACGGCCGGGCCGAGGCGCTGGACGCGCTGGGCCAGGTGGTGGACGAGGTGGTCCTGCAGATCTACCAGGGACGCGCGGTGATCCCCGACTACCCGCTCTATGTCGCGCGGCTGGGCAGATTGCGTGTGCCGTTCCGCATCGGCCTGTTGCAGGACGGCGACTGGCAACCGCCGGATGGATTGCAGGCCAACCCATGGTTCCGCGGCTACGTGGTGTTCCTGCGCAACCGCTGAGCGTTCCGTGCTGGCCGCGCGTTCGCTGATTGGCCGACTGGCGCTGCATGGTCGAGTGGCGTGTCATCCGCCGGCGCTGGGCGCATCTCCGATCGGGGCGCGGGCCCTGCGCGCGCCGGTGCCGCGGCCTAGAATGGGCGCATGAACGCAGACACCGCCAGCCATCTCGTCCACGGCCGCCGCCAGCGCCCGCATGGACCCTCGCCGATCGATGTGATCTCGGTCCAGTCGCAACTGGTGTACGGCCATGCCGGCAACAGCGCGGCGGTGCCGCCGTTGCGCGCGCTGGGCGTGCGCGTGGCCGAGATCCCCACCACCTTGCTGAGCAATGCGCCGTTCTACGCCACGTTGCGCGGCAAGGTGCTGCCGTCGGACTGGTTCGCCGATCTGCTGCTCGGCGCCAGCGAGCGCGGCCTGCCGCAGCGCGCGCGCATGCTGGTGTCCGGCTACTTCGGCAGCGTCGGCAACGGCGCCGCGTTCGCCGACTGGCTCGATGCCACGTTGCCGCAGTGCCCGACCTTGCGCTACTGCCTGGATCCGGTGATCGGCGATACCCACACCGGCCCCTATGTCGAACCGGGGCTGGAACGCGTCTTCGCCGAGCGCCTGTTGCCGCACGCGTGGCTGGTCACGCCGAATGCGTTCGAACTCGGCCGCCTGACCGGCATGCCGGCGCTGGCCCAGGACGATGCCATCGCCGCCGCGCGCGTGCTGCTGGCGCGCGGACCGCAGTGGGTGCTGGCGCACAGCGTCGGCGGCGATGCCGGGGAACTGGTGACGTTGGCGGTGAGCCGCGAGGCGGTCTACCGCTGGTGCTCGCCGCTGCTGCCGGTGGACGTGGCCGGTACCGGCGACGTGCTGATGTCGCTGCTGGTGGCGTTCCTGCTGCGCGGCGAGGCGTTCGAACCGGCGATCGGCCGCGCCATCGCCGGCGTGCACGCCGCGCTGGAAGCGACGCTGGCCGCCGACTGCGAGGAACTGGATGTGCTCGCCGCCGCGCCGGCGGCGCTGGCCACGCCGCTGCGCTTCGCCGCCGAGCGGCTGGCGTGAGCCTGCGCCCGGTCGTCGGCATCGTCGGCAGTGCCGGCGCCTACGGCCGCTGGCTGGATCGCTTCTTCCGCGAACGCATGCAGTTGGAGGTGCTCGGCCACGATCCGGCCGACCCGCAGTCGCTGTCGCCGCAGGCGCTGCTGGCGCGCGCGCAGGTGCTGGTGTTCTCGGCGCCGATCCGGCAAACGCCGGCGGTGATCGGCGAGTACGTGCGCCTGGCCGAGGGACGCGAGCGCGGGCAGCTCTGGTTGGACGTGACCTCGGTGAAGCGCGCGCCGGTGGCGGCGATGCTGGCCTCGCAGGCGGAAGTGGCGGGCCTGCATCCGATGACCGCGCCGCCGAAGTCGCCGACCTTGAAGGGCCGCGTGCTGGTGGTCTGCGAAGCGCGGCTGTCGCACTGGCAGGCGTGGCTGCAGCAGGCGTGCGTGGCGCTGGAGGCCGAGTGCGTGCGCAGCACGCCCGACCACCACGACCGGGTGATGGCGCTGGTGCAGGCGATGGTGCACGCCAGCCACCTGGCGCAGGCCGGCGTGCTGCGCGCGCATGCGCCGACGCTGGGGCCGCTGCAGGCGCTGCTGCCTTACCGCTCGGCCTCGTTCGAACTGGATACCGCGATCATCGCGCGCATCCTGGCGCTGAATCCGGCGATCTACGAGGACATCCAGTTCGGCAATCCGTACGTGGGCGAGGTGCTCGACGGCCTGATCGCGCAGCTCTCGCGCCTGCGCGACCACGTGCGCGGCGGCGACGACGCGGCGCGCGGCGCGTTCCGCGCCGAGTTCCTCGACGCCAACCGGCAGGCGCTGGGCGAGGCGGCGATCGCCCAGGGCAACTACAGCTACGAACGCGTCGGCTATCTGCTCGCCGATCTCACCGAGCCGCTGACCCTCAGCGTCTACCTGCCGGAGGATCGCGCCGGTTCGTTGCGGACCCTGCTGTACGTGTTCGAGCGCCATGGGGTGAGCCTGACCTCGATCCATTCCTCGCGCACGCCGGCCGGGGAACTGCATTTCCGCATCGGTTTCGATCCGGCCACGCCGGCGACGGCCTTGCAGGCGGCCGCGGCGGAGATCGACGCCAGCGGGATCGGCCGGGTGCTGCCGCAGCAGTGAAGCCGCGTCCACTGCCCCTGTAGGAGCGGCTTTAGCCGCGACAGGGTGTTCGTCGGTTGGATCCTGTCGCGGCTAAAGCCGCTCCTACAGGGGAGGATCGAGGCAATCGGCGCGTCATCCACAGGCGGTGTGGATGGAACGCGCGCAAACATGTGGATAAGTGGCCGCACGCCTTGCCGGACAGGCCTGTCGAGACGCTGGTCAATTATTGACCACGTGGCGCGTGCGGGCCTCGCGCCGATGCGCTCACACCGCGGTCAAGGTCAGCTCGCCGCCCGTGGTGGTGAACTGCTGGCCGCGGCGGATCAGCTTGCGGCCATCGGCCAGTTCGTAGCGCAGCGCCGGTCCGGCGTGGGCGTCGTGCTGCGCCTGTTGCTGTTGCGGCTCGTCCTGGAACTCGGTGATCAGGTAGGCCTCGCCATCGGGGCCGAGAGCGGGCAATTGGCGGAAGGACATGGCGTTCTCCTGTCGAACGCAGCGTCGAACGAAGGTGCAGCAAGCGCCCGTGTGGCGGGCGCGTGGCGCCGCGGACGCTGCACCGGGCGCAGCGCGACCGTAGCCCCGGCGTCGTTAGCGCGGCGTGCTCAGTCGATGAATTGCAGGCGCGCCAGTTCCGCGTACAGGCCGCCCTGCGCCAGCAGTTCGGCGTGGGTGCCCTGGGCGACGATGCGGCCTTTGTCCATCACCACGATGCGGTCGGCCTTGAGCACGGTGGCCAGGCGATGCGCGATCACCAGCGTGGTGCGTCCGGCCATCAGCCGTTCCAGCGCCTGCTGCACGGCGTGCTCGCTCTGCGCGTCGAGCGCGCTGGTGGCCTCGTCGAGCAGCAGCAGCGGCGCATCCTTGAGCAGGGCGCGGGCGATGGCGATGCGTTGTTGCTGGCCGCCGGACAGGCGCGCGCCGCGTTCGCCCAGTTCGCTGGCATAGCCCTGCGGCAACTGGCGGATGAACGCGTCCGCCTCGGCCGCGCGCGCCGCGTCCTCGACCTCGGCGTCGCTGGCGTCGAGCCGGCCGTAGCGGATGTTGTCGGCGGCGCTGGCCGCGAACAGGGTCGGGTGCTGCGGCACCAGGCCGATCTGTTCGCGCAGCTGCGCCGGGTCCAGATCGCGCAGGTCGGCATCATCCACCCGCACCGCGCCGGCCTGCGGATCGTGGAAGCGCAACAACAGCGACAGCACGGTGCTCTTGCCCGCGCCGGAAGGGCCGACCAGGGCCACGCTCTCGCCCGGATGCACGTGCAGGTCGAAGCCGTCCAGCGCCGGGTGGTCGGGGCGCTGCGGATAGTGGAACACCACGTTGTCGAAGCGCACCTCGCCGCGCAGCGGCTGCGGCAGCGCGCGCGGTTGCGCCGGCGCCACCACCTCGGGATGTTCGGCGAACAGTTCGGCGATGCGGCCCATGCCGCCGGCGGCGCGTTGCAGGTCGTTCCACACCTCGGCCAGGGAGGCCACCGAGCCGCCGCCGAACATGGCGTACAGCACGAACTGGCCGAGCGCGCCGGCGCTCAGTTCGCCGGCCGCCACCTCGTGCGCGCCGGACCACAACACCAGCACGATCGCGCCGAACACCAGCACGATCGCCGCTGCGGTGATCAGCGCCTGCGCCCGCACGCGGCGCCGCGCCACGTCCACCGACAGCGCCAGCGCCGCGCCGAAGCGACCGCGCTCATAGGGTTCGCGCGCATGCGCCTGCACCGTGCGCACCGCGCCCAGGGTCTCGGCGGCGAGCGTGTTGGCGTCGGCGACGCGGTCCTGGCTGGCGCGCGAGATCTTCTGCAGGCGGCGCGCGCCGAGCACGATCGGCAGGACCGCCAGCGGAATGCCGAGCAGCGCGTAGGCGGCCAGGTGCGGGCTGGTCACGAACAGCATGACGATGCTGCCGACCACCGTCACCGTGCTGCGCAGCGCCACCGACATGGTGCTGCCGATCACCCCGCGCAGCAGTTCGCTGTCGGCCGACAGCCGCGACACCAGTTCGCCGCTGCGGTTGCGGTCGTGGAACCCGGCGTGCAGCCCGATCAGGTGCGCATACAGGCGTCCGCGCAGGTCGGCGACGACTCGCTCGCCCAGCAGCGACACGAAGTAGAAGCGCAAGGCGGTGGCGACCGCGAGCACCACCGCCACCGCGAACAGCAGCGCGAAGGACTGGTTGATCCGGCTGCCGTCGCTGAAGCCGTGGTCGATCATCTGGCGGACCGCGACCGGCAGGCTCAGCGTGGCGCTGGAGGACACCGCCAGGGCCAGCAGCCACGCGCAGAACAGGCCACGCTGGCGCTGCACGAACGGCCACAAGGTGCGCAGGCTGCCGAGTTTGCGCAGCGACTTGGCCTGGTCGGCCGACGGATCGTTCATGCGGGGGAGGTTTCCGAACAGCGGACCCTGTTCCGGGTGGCGTCGCGCAGCCGCGTTTTCAAGGCGGCGAGCCCGTCGCCGGGCAGGCGCACGCGCAATTCGGCGCCGCTGGCATCGAAGCGTTCATCGAGCTTCTCCGCGGCGCAGGCGCTCAGCGCCGCATGCACCAGGCCCAGATCGTCGAACGCGCAGTGTACGGTCAGCACGCACAGGGCCAGCAACGGTTGCCGCGGCGCCAGCCGCAGGCACTCGGCGGCGCTGCCGCCGTAGGCGCGGACCAGGCCGCCGGCGCCGAGTTTGATGCCGCCGAACCAGCGCGTCACCACCACCACCACGCGATCGAAGCCCTGGCCGTCGATCGCGGCCAGGATCGGGCGGCCGGCGGTGCCGGCGGGTTCGCCGTCGTCGCTGGAGCGGTAGGCGTCACCGAAGCGGTAGGCCCAGCAGTTGTGGGTGGCGTCGGCCACGGCGACCTGCTGCACGAACGCCAGCGCCTCGCCGGCGTCCTGGATCGGCGCGGCCTGCGCCAGGAAGCGGCTGTGCTTGATGTCCACGCTATGGCTGACGGGATGGGGGAGCGTATCGGGCATCGGCGCCATTCTAGTCGAGGTGCCGCGCCTGGGCCGCGGAGGCGGTCGGTGGCGACGCCTGTGCGGACTGGGTGCGCGCCTGCGACCTGGCGTTGCGCGGCTGTCGTGCAGGAGACGGCCGCAGTGCTGGTCCGTGCAGGGCAGTGGTGGCGGCGCGACCGATTCTCATGGTGGCGGGTGCGGGCATCAGCGTCGGCCCCGGTATGGGGACCGCTACCGGGGCTGCGGTAGGCCAAGCGGCGCCCGCATGGGCAGGCAGAAAGAGCGGGTGTCGGCCCAGCGTCGCGTGGCGCCTGGCCTGCGGGGCTCAGTGCCGCAGTCGCGG
>Ga0105251_10000885_pt1 | contig 26848 bp, 20 predicted proteins | sample KBSS64metaG_FD_80424 | JGI IMG/M metagenome (GOLD analysis project Ga0105251, IMG submission 80424) | Switchgrass rhizosphere microbial communities from Kellogg Biological Station, Michigan, USA - KBS S6-4 metaG | ecosystem: Host-associated > Plants > Roots > Rhizosphere > Soil | place...
CCGCGGCGCGCGTGGCAATGGGCGGAGCGTCGCGATGACGTCCTTGCCCCCGATGCCGCGCGCCGCCATCTTCATCGACAAGGACGGCACCCTGCTCGAAGACGTGCCCTGGAATGTCGATCCGAAGATGATGCGTCTTGCCCCCGGCGCGTTCGATGCGCTGCGTCTGTTCGCCTCGCGCAGCGTGCCGCTTTTCGTCGTCAGCAACCAGAGCGGCGTGGCACTCGGGAAGTTCGAACGGCATGCGCTCGATGGCGTCGAGACCCGTATGCACGAACTCGCAGCCGAAGCGGGCGCCGCAATCGAGGGCGTCTATTGGTGTCCGCACCATCCGCAAGGCATCGTGGCCGAATTCACGCGTGTTTGCGAATGCCGCAAGCCCGCGCCCGGCATGCTGCTGCGCGCGGCGCGCGAGCATCGCCTCGATTTGTCGCGAAGCTGGTTCATCGGCGACATACTCGATGACGTCGAAGCGGGCAGGCGCGCGGGCTGCCGCAGCGTGCTCATCGATAACGGCAACGAGACCGAATGGCTGCGCGGCCCGGGACGCGAGCCGGATACCGTCGTGAGGGACATGCACGAAGCTGCGATAGCCATCGTCAACGCGGAGTGTCCGGCATGAAGCGCGACCCGGTAAATTCATCGACGTTGCCTCCGGTCGTCGCGGCGCATGCGCGCAAAAGCGCGGCGAATCAGGCGCGTGACTGGGGCGCGGACGTGAAGCGCATTCTTTGCATCCGGCTCGACAACCTCGGCGATGTGCTGATGACCACGCCCGCGCTGCACGCCTTGCGCACGGCGCAGCCCGGGCGCCATCTGACCTTGCTCGCATCGCGCGCGGGCAAGGCGGCAGCGCCCTTCATCGATGCGATCGACGACGTGATCGAATACGACGCGCCGTGGGTCAAGCAGGATGCGCCTATCGACGCCCTTGAGGATCTCGCGATGCGCGCGCGTCTCAACGCGGCGCATTTCGATGCAGCCGTGATCTTCAGCGTATACAGCCAGAACCCGCTGCCCGCCGCGATGCTGTGCCATCTCGCCGGCATTGCGCTGCGGCTCGCGCATTGTCGCGAGAACCCCTATGGACTTCTGACCGACTGGGTGCCCGAGACCGAGCCGCAGCAAGGCACGCGGCATGAAGTCGAACGTCAGCTCGCGCTCGTCGAACGAGTCGGCGCGCGCACGTCGGATACGCGCATGCGCTTCAACGTGCGGCCCGAGGATGCGATGTCGCTTGCACAAAAGCTGCGCGCGCGTGATGTCGATCTCCATGCGCCATTCGTCGTGGTGCATCCGGGCGCAAGCGCTGCATCCCGTCGATATCCGGTCGAGCGTTTCGCGCAAGTGATCGAGCGATTGCGCACGCAGCTTCAATGGCCGGTGCTCGTCACCGGCTCACGCAGCGAAGGCGCGCTGTGCCGCGATGCATGCGCTGCAAATCCAGGCGCGATAGACCTGTCGGGCGCGCTAGAACTCGGCGAACTCGCCGCATTGATTCAACGCGCGCGCGTGCTCGTATCGAATAACAGCGGCCCGGTGCATCTTGCGTCGGCGCTCGGCACGCCCGTCGTCGATCTGTATGCGCTCACGAATCCGCAGCACATGCCGTGGCAAACGCCGCATCGCGTGCTCTATCACGACGTGCCTTGCCGCTGGTGCTATCGCAGCGTGTGCCCCGAAGGACATCACGCGTGCCTCGCAGGCGTCGGCGTGGATGAAGTCGTGTCGGCGGTGCTCGAACTGATCGAAACACATCCCTTGCATATCAACTCGTCAATACGGACCGGCTAACCATGTACACACTTGGAATCAATGCCGTTTATCACGACAGTGCGGCTGCGCTCGTCAAGGACGGCGTCGTCGTCGCGGCGGCCGAGGACGAACGCTTCACGCACGTCAAGCATGCCAAGCGCCCCGTGCCGTTCTCGACGTGGCAGCTTCCATTCGATGCAATCGACTATTGCCTGAAGGAAGCGGGCATCGAACTGGCCGATGTCGATCACGTCGCGTATTCATACGATCCGCAACTGTTTTCGGGCATGCCGAAGGAGGTGAAAGCGAGCATCGCGTTACCGATGATGCCGTCGGCTCAGCCCAGCAACAATCCTTCTGAATCGCCGTGGGACCCCTTGTTTCTCAGCTATATCGTCAACGCGAAGGCGCAGTTGCTCGACGGCGCGCCGCATCATCTGAAACGGCGCTTTGCAAGCGGCGGACGCGCGCCGCGCTTTGCATGGCACCACGTCGATCATCATCTCTGTCATGAAGCCAGCGCGTTCCTCGCGGCGCCCTTCGACGACACCGCCGTCCTCACGATGGACGGACGCGGCGAAGGCGTCACGACGAGCCTCGGCCAATTCGTGAACGGCGAGTATCGGCGGCTGAAGCAAGTGGAGCTGCCGCATTCGCTCGGCTTGCTTTATGAAGCCGTGACGGGCTATCTCGGCTTTCTTCACTCGTCCGACGAATACAAGGTAATGGCGCTCGCGTCGTTCGGCAAGCCCGCTTACGTCGACCAGTTTCGTGAGATCGTGAAGTATCGGCACGATGGCAGCTATACCGTGGATGCACCGCGTCTCGTCGAACGATTCGGTCCTCCGCGCGAACGTGGCGGCCCGCTCACACAGCATCATTTCGATATCGCGCATTCGCTGCAAGTGGTGCTCGAAGAAACCGCGCTCGAACTCGCGAAGTGGCTTCATGAGCGCACCGGTTTGCCGAATCTCGCGATGGCGGGCGGCGTCGCGCTCAACTGCGTGATGAACGCGCGGCTGCGCGATCGCGGACCCTTCGAGGAAATCTGGGTACAACCCGCCGCCGGCGACGCCGGCACGGCACTCGGCGCCGCGTTGTGGACCGACTATCGCGAGCGTGCCAAAGCGGGCGATGTCAGCCGCAAGTGGCGCATGGACCACGCTTATCTCGGCCCCGAATACGGCGATGAAGAGATCGAAGCGTTCCTGAAATGGACGCGCGCACCTTATCGCAAGCTCACGAACATCGCTGAAGAAACCGCCGACATTCTCGCGCAGAACCGCGTGATCGGCTGGTATCAGGGTCGCACGGAGTTCGGGCCGCGGGCGCTCGGCGCGCGCTCGATTCTCGCCTCGCCGCTCGACGCGTCGATGCAGGCGCGTCTCAATGAAATCAAGGACCGCGAGGATTTTCGTCCGGTGGCGCCCGTCGTAATGGAAGAGCATGCGGCCGACTGGTTCGTCGATGCGCGCGTCGCACCGTTCATGCTGTTCGTGTTCGACGTGCGTGACGAGATGAAAGCACGCATACCGGCCGTCACGCATATCGACGGCACGGCCCGTGTGCAGACCGTCAATCGTGCGCAGCATGCGCTCTATTACGACCTGATCGCCGCGTTCAAGGCGCGCACCGGCGTGCCGGTCCTCGTCAACACGTCGTTCAATACGCGCGGCGAGCCGATGGTAAACACACCGCGCGATGCGCTCGAATCGTTCTGGACGTCACCGCTCGATGCGCTCGTGATCGGTTCATTTCTCATCGAGAAGCCGGGGGCGCGCGCATGAGCACGTATGCCGGTCTGTTCGAAAACGCGGAGATGAACGCGACGGCGGCGCCCGTTCCATCACGCGACGGTTTCATCCCCGACGTGTCGGTGATCGTGCCGACCTATCGCCGTCCCGCGATGCTCGAGCGCTGCGTGTGCGCCATTGCCGCGCAAACATACGATGCGTCGCGCTACGAGATCATCGTATGCGACGACGGACCCGACGAAGCAACGAAGGCATGCGTGCAGCGTCTTGCCGCCTTGCATGCGCCAAGCGGGCCGAAAATCCGCTATGTACCGGTGACGGCGACGCAAGGCCCGGCGGGCGCACGCAACGCGGGCTGGCGCGCATCGCTTGCAAGACGCATCGCGTTCACCGACGACGACACCATCCCCGATCCGCAATGGCTCACGAACGGCATGCGCGCGCTCGATGCCGGCGCGGACGCCGTCTCGGGGCGTATCGTCGTGCCGCTGCCGAAGCGCCCGACCGACTACGAACTCGACGCGGCCGGACTCGCGAACGCGGAGTTCGCGACCGCCAATGCGTTCGCGACACGCGCCGCACTCGAACGCACGGGCGGATTCGATGCGCGCTACACGTCCGCATGGCGTGAAGACTCCGATCTGCAATTCGCGTTGATGCGAGCGGGACTCGTCATCGCACGCGCCGACGATGCGATGGTGCTGCATCCCGTGCGGCCCGCGCGCTGGGGCGTGAGCCTGTCGCAGCAGAAGAAGAGTCAGTTCGACGCATTGCTCTACAAGAAACATCGCACGCTGTTTCGCGAGCGGATACGGCGCCATCCGCCGCTTCTCTACTATGCGATGCTCGCGGCACTCGTGGCGGCGGTCGTATCGCTGGCGGCGGGCGCATCGCAAGTTGCAATCGTCGCGGCGCTCGCATGGATCGCGATGACGATCTGGTTCTGCATGCAACGCCTCAGGACGACCGCGCGCACGCCGGCGCACATCGCGGAGATGTTGTGCACGTCGGCGATCATTCCGTTTCTGTCGATCTACTGGCGCATTCGCGGCGCGTTCAAGTTCAGGGTGTTCTTTTTATGAACATCGAGCCGGTCGAACGCATCGTCGTTTTTCGCGCGCTGCAACTCGGCGACATGCTGTGCGCCGTGCCCGCGTTGCGCGCGTTGCGGCACGCGTATCCGCATGCTCGTATCGCACTGGCCGGCTTGCCCTGGGCCGCGCGTTTCGTCGAGCGGTACGGGCATCTGCTCGATGAGCTGATCGTGTTTCCCGGTGCCATCGGCTTTCCCGAACAGGAAGAGACCGATGCGCATCTTCCCGCGTTTCTGCACGCGCTGCGTGAGCGGCGCTTCGATCTTGCGATTCAGTTGCACGGCAGCGGCGGCGTCGCGAACGACATCGTCGAGGGCATGGGTGCACGTCTGAACGCGGGCTTTCTGAAGCCCGATGAAGCCATGCGCGAAGGCGTTTTCATGCCGTGGCCCGATGACTTGCCCGAGCCCGCGCGATACACCGCCTTGATGGAACGTCTCGGCATCGACGTTCGCACGCTCGATCTCGAGATCCCGCTGACCGATGACGACGAACGCGAATGCAATGCGCTCGTCGATGCCTGTGCGATAGACCAGGACAAGCTCATCGTCGTGCATCCGGGCGCGCAGTTGCCTTCGCGCCGATGGCCCGTCGAACGCTTCGGCGAAGTGGCGCGCGCGCTATCGGACGCGGGCTGGCAGGTTGCCGTCACCGGCAGCGCGGGCGAAGCGCACCTCACCGCATGCGTGACACGCGACGCCGGCACGCATGCCATCGATCTCGCCGGGCGGACGTCGCTCGGAGCGCTGGCCGCGCTAGTCGCGCGGGCAAGGCTCATCGTCTGCAATGACACAGGGCTCTCGCATGTCGCCGCGGCGATGCGCACGCCGAGCGTCGTGATTGCATCGGGCAGCGATACGCGGCGCTGGGCACCACTCGATCACACGCGTCATCGTGTGCTCGCAGACTGGCCCGCATGTCGGCCCTGTGCCTTCCGCGAATGCCCTTACCACCACGAATGCGCGCTGAACGTAAGCGTGCAAAGCGTGCTCGATGTCGCATTCGCACATCTGCAGGAGGCGGTTTTTCATGCCCACGACTAGTTCACGGCGCCTGCGAGTGCTCACATGGCATATCCACGGCAATTACCTGTATTACCTGAGCCAGGCGCCGCACGACTTCTATCTCGTCACGCGCCCCGGCTATCCGCCCGGATACGCGGGCACGGCGGGCGCGTTGCCCTTCGGGGCGAACGTGCATGAAATGCCGGCGAGCGAGGTGCCGTCGCAGTCATTCGACGTCGTCCTCTTTCAGCACAAACGACAATGGGACGATGACCGTCTCAACCTTCTCACCGACGCGCAACGGCGCCTGCCGCGTGTCTATATCGAACACGATCCGCCGCAGGAAAATCCCTTCGAGCAGAAGCACTGGGTGCAGGAGCGCGACACGCTGCTCGTGCATGTCACGCACTTCAACCGGCTGATGTGGGACAGCGGCGACACCCCGACGCGCGTCATCGAACATGGCGTGGTGGTGCCGGAACACGTGCGCTACAGCGGTGAGCTGGAGCGCGGCATCGCGGTGATCAATCATCTGCGTCAGCGCGGCAGGCGACTCGGGAACGATGTCTATGCGCAGGCCGCCGCGTGCGTGCCGCTCGATCTCGTTGGCATGGACGCGCAATCGGCGGGCGGGGTCGGCGAGATCGGCAACCTGGAGCTTGCGGCGTTCAGCGCCAGATATCGCTTCTTCTTCAACCCGATTCGCTGGACGAGTCTCGGGCTTGCGATCGTCGAGGCGATGACGATCGGCATGCCGATCGTCGGACTCGCGACGACCGAACTCGCCACCGTGATCCGCAACGGTGAGAACGGCTTCGTCCATACGGATACGCATGCGCTCATCGACGCCATGCAGCAGATGCTGCGCGATCCCGCTGAAGCACGGCGTCTCGGCGAAGGCGCTCGACGGACTGCGCTCGAACGCTTTCACATCGCCCGCTTCGCCCGCGACTGGGACGAAGCGCTACGCCACGTATGCAGCTAGCACGCATCATCACGGGAACATTTGAACATGAAAGAAGCTTATAGAAAGCGCATTCTGGTGACGGGCGGCGCAGGCTTTCTCGGCTCGCATCTGTGCGAGCGACTCGTGGCACAAGGTCATGACGTGTTATGCGTCGATAACTTCTACACCGGCACGAAGGACAATATCGCGCATCTGTTCGACAGCCCTAACTTCGAGCTGATGCGCCATGACGTCACCTTTCCGCTCTATGTGGAGGTGGACGAAATCTATAACCTCGCGTGCCCCGCTTCGCCGATCCATTACCAGCACGACCCGGTGCAGACGACGAAGACGAGCGTGCACGGCGCGATCAACATGCTCGGGCTCGCCAAGCGCGTCCACGCGAAGATCTTCCAGGCGTCGACGAGCGAAGTCTATGGCGACGCGCACGTGCATCCGCAACAGGAAGCGTACTGGGGCAATGTGAATCCCATCGGGCCGCGTTCGTGTTACGACGAAGGCAAGCGCTGCGCCGAAACGCTCTTCATGGATTACCGGCGGCAGCATGGGCTGTCGATCAAGATCGCGCGCATCTTCAATACGTATGGGCCGCGCATGCATCCGTCGGACGGGCGCGTGATTTCGAACTTCATGATGCAGGCGTTATCGGGCCAGCCGATTACGGTGTATGGCGAAGGCACGCAAACGCGCTCGTTCTGTTATGTCGATGATATGGTCGATGCGTTCATCCGCCTCATGAATACGCCCGACGAACTGACGGGCCCGGTGAATCTCGGTAATCCGCACGAACTGACGATGCTCGAGGTCGCGCGGCGCATCATCGCGTTGACGGGCTCGTCGTCGGAGATCGTGTTCAAGCCTTTGCCGATGGATGATCCATGGCATCGACAGCCGGATATTGCGCTCGCGCGCGAGGCGCTCGGCTGGTCGCCGACGACGCCGCTCGACGAAGGGCTGCAGCGCACGGCGCAACATTTCCGGCAGATCATCGAAGCGTCGGAGTCGCGCGCGGCGCAGCACATTTAGTCCGTGCGCGCCGTCACCGCACCGATCGTCCCGATCAGCTTCGGCGCAGGCACGGGCTTCGTGAGATGCGCCTGAAAGCCCGCCGCTTGCGCGCGTGAGCGCGCTTCGGCCTGCGTATGTCCCGTCAGCGCGATCGCGGGCATGCGTTCGCCGAGCGACGCCCCACGGCTCGCCTCTTCCTCACGAACGCGTCGCAGGACTTCATAGCCGTCCTGCTCGCCGCCGAGCACGATATCGCAGAGCAACACGTCGGGCCATTGCGCGCCCGGCAGCGCTCGCAGTTTCGCGAGTGCCTCATCGCCCGATGCGCACAACACCACATGCGCACCGACCGATTCGAGCACACCCTCCAGCGCATCGCGTGCTTCCTCCTGATCGTCGAGCACCATCACCGTGACGCCGGCGAGCGCATCGTCGTGCGCGGCTTCGGCGGTGGCCGTATCGTCGAGCACCGGGCGCAAGGGCATCGTCGCGACATAGGCGACGTGCTTGTCGATATAGCGCACAGCCAGGCTGCCGCCTGACTCCGTCAATGCGTTCTCGAGACGCCGCACCTGTTGCTGCGACAGATCCGCGGGATTCGGGCGTTGTCCCATCACTGTGAGGCTCGCGTGATTGCCTTCGCGGAACACGCGCAACTCGATGCGCTCACCGCGCATCGCGGCGCCCATCTGCGCGCGGCACAACTCGGCGACGATCTGCTGCAGCACACTCGCATCGCCGGATACGCGCAAGCCCGGCTCGGTGATGACGGTATATAGATTCACGCCGCGCGCCGCGATCTCTTCGTGCAGCGCATCGACGACGCCCGCGACGATCGCGTCGAGCCCGACCGCCTGCGCCGAGACCTTTCGTTGCGCGTGCTCCAGCTCGCCCTGCTGCCACTGCAGCGACCACATGCGCGCATACACGCCGTCGCGTGCGAGCAGCTCATGGTGCTGTCCCTGCTCGACGATACGCCCGTGCTCCATCACGAGTATCCAGTCCGCATCGACCACGGTCGAGAGCCGATGCGCGATGACGATTGACGTGCGTCCCTTCGCGAGACGATCCAGCTCGTTCTGGATCGCGCGTTCAGAACGCGTATCGAGCGCGGAGGTCGCCTCGTCGAACACGATGATGCGCGGATTCTTCAGTATCGCGCGCGCGATCGCGATGCGCTGACGTTCGCCGCCCGAGAGCCGCACGCCGCGCTCGCCGACACGGGTCTCGTAGTGATCCGGCAGGCGCTCGATGAAGCCATCGAGCTGTGCGGCGCGCGCGGCGTGCACGATATCCGCGCGCGTGGCCTCGGGACGGCCATAGCCGATGTTGTAGGCGATCGTATCGTTGAAGAGCACCGTGTCCTGCGGCACGATGCCGATGGTCTCACGCAGGCTGTTCTGCGTGACGTGCGCGAGGTCCTGTCCGTCGATCCGTATCGCGCCCGCGGTCGGCTCATAAAGCCTGAACAACAGCTTCACGAGCGTCGACTTGCCTGAGCCGCTGCCTCCGACTACGGCGAGCTTCTTGCCTGGATGCGCGCGAAAATCGACGTCGCGCAAAATCTGCCGCGCCGGATCGTAGCCGAACTCGACATGATCGAACTCGATTTCACCCGCCGTCACGACGAGCGGTTGCGCCCCTGCCTCGTCCACATCCTCGCGCACGCGGCCGCGCGACAGAAGAATGTTGAACATGCGCTCGACGTTCACGAACGCGTCGTTGGTCTCGCGAAACACGAAGCCGAGCGTGTTGAGCGGGTTGCAGACTTGCACGATATACGCGTTCACCAGCACGAGGTCGCCGACGCTCATCGTGCCCGCGACGACCTGTTGCGCGGCGCGCAGCATCACCGCCGCGATGCCGACGGCGATGATCGTGCTCTGCCCCACGTGCAGCAGCGTCAGCGCGCGTTGATTGGCGACACGCGCATGCACCCAATCGTCCAGCACGCTCGTGAGCCGGTTCGTTTCGATGCGCTCGCTCGCGAAGAACTTCACGGTTTCATAGTTGAGCAGGCTATCGACGAGCCGGCTGTCGGACTGGGCCTCGAGCTTGTTGACCGCGCGCTGGAAGCGCATGCGATAGCGCGTGAAGATGAGGGTCCATACGGAATACAGCACGAACGTCGCGGCGATGATCGAAATGAATTCGATAGCATAACTGCTCATCATCACGGCGACGACCGTGCCGATTTCGATCACCACCGGCACGATCGTGAAGAATGCGGTGCCGAGCAGAAATCCGACGCCGTCCGCGCCCTTTTGCACGTCCCGCACGACAGCGCCGGTTTCGCGCTGCGCATGAAAGCGCGCGCCCAGGGCATGAAGATGAGCGAACGTTCGCTCTGCAAAGGACGCCACGGTGCGCTGCGTGACGATGCTGAACACCACGTCGCGTGCCTCGTTCAGCACGTCGCCGAGATAGCGCAACAGAACGTAGGCGAGCACGAGAAAGACAGGAAAGACGACGGCCGATGCAGGATGACTGAACTCGTCGATGACGCGCTTGAGCATCAACGGCACGGCTACGACCGCGAGCCGCGCGCCGATCATCAGGACGATGGCGGCGGCGGTCTGATAACGCCACGCCCACACCGCGCGCCACAGGTCGGCAACGATGCGGCGGCGCACCTGGGTACGCGCTGCATCGGTCGATACGCCCGGCGTCACTCCTTCCAGTCCTTGCGCTTGCGGGTGTCGGAAGAAGCCGATGCGCCCTGCGCGTTCTTGTTCTGAACGCGCTGTTCTTCGGTGCGGCTCAACGTGGCGGGGTCCGTTCCCGACTGGCCCGCCGCACCCGCGCCGCCCTCCACGCCGGCGGACTTCCCGGACTCGCCGCGCGTTGACGCATTGCCCGGCGGCCCCCCGTTTTGCTGGGCCCATGCATTGGCGCCACCCCACATGCAGGCGCACGCGAGCGTGACAATCGTTACAAGGCGAAATTTGCGGTTCATCTGCACCTTCCGTTTGCGCGAACACTGCACATGCAGACGCGGTTCGCACGAGTGTTTCGATAGTCGTTCATAGCAATGCACGCGCCAGAATGCGCGACGCGTCGAACCGGAGCGGCTTCGTTGCATGTTAGACGGGTTTGCCCATCGCGCGGTCGATTTCTTCGTGCTATTGGGGGCTTCAGGATGACGCAGCGCCACTTCGCTTCAGATACCGCGCGATGAACGTGCGCGTCACATCGTGAGGAAAACGCACGGCCACGCTTTCGCCGCTGACCATTTCCACGACACCTTCGCCATAGCGCCGCACGAGGACGCGCTCGCCCCGCTCGAATGCGGGCACCGTCCGCTTCGGTCTTGCCCCGCCTTTCAACCGGGCCTGTTCGACAAGCTCGCGCGGGCTTTCGATGACCTCGGGCGGATGCAGGCAGTTGTCGCACTCCCCACAGGTCTTTCCCTCGAGTTCGTCGCCGGGCATGACGTAATGCGCGCCAGAGGCGGAGACCGTTTCGCACGCGCGTGCTTCATCCGTGTCGTGCGCGAAATAATCGAGCAGGATGCGCCATCGACACCGGGCGCTTTGCGCATAGCCGATCATACTTTCCAGCACCGCGCGGTCGCGCTCCGCTCGCGCCACATAAGCATTCGATGCTTCGTCGAGTCTCGCGGCGGCCTTGCTGCCGTCCTCATCGATCAGCTTCATGCCGCCGTGACGCGTGCGTCGCGTCATGCCGATGTCGTTGAGCAACGTCGCCGCGACGCGGAGCTTGTTCGCGCCCACGTCGGGCAACGCTTCACGCAGGCGCGCAAGCGGCTTCTCGAGCGTCTTGCCGCTGTTCTCGTTGGCGAGCTCACGCACCGTGCGCGCGACGCGTTCGATCGTCTGCGCGCTCGGATAGCGGCCGCTCAGGAAGAACTGCTGCACCTGCTTGTCCTTCAGTTCGAACAGCAGCGTGCAGTTTGCCGGTTTGCCGTCGCGTCCCGCACGGCCTGCTTCCTGATAGTACGCATCGAGACTGCCCGGCATCTGCGCATGGATGACGAAGCGGATATCGGACTTGTCGATGCCCATGCCGAATGCGTTGGTGGCGACCATCACACGCGCCCGGTCTTCCATGAACGCGTCCTGTGACGCGGACCGCGCGTTCGCCGCGAGCTTGCCGTGATACCGCTGCGCCATCACGCCCGCTTCGACCAAAGCCGCATGAAGCGCGTCGCATTCCGCGACTGTTGCGCAATAGATGATGCCGCTGCCCTTCTCGCTGCACGCAAGTTCGACGACGCGCTTGCGCTTGTCCTCGGAGTTCGTCATCTGCTCGACGGCGAAGCGCAGGTTGTCGCGATAGACACCCGTATGAATGATATTGGCCTTGCGCATCGCGAGCTCGCGCACGATATCGACGATGACAGCGGGCGTCGCCGTCGCCGTGAGTGCGAGTACCGGCGGGCGGCCCAGCAGCGCGAGCGCCTGCGTGAGCTCGACATACGCGGGACGAAAGTCGTGTCCCCACTGCGAAATGCAGTGCGCCTCGTCGATCACGGCGAGCGCGATCCCGGCGAAGCCCGGCGTCTTGAGTTCGTCGAGGAACTCCGTGCTGACCAGACGCTCCGGCGTGACGAACAGCATGCGCAACGCGTTTTTGGAGAGGGCATCCATTGCGTCGCGCGCTTCGCTCGCGGAGAGTGCGCTGTTCAGGACGGCGGTCGCAATGCCGGCTTGCGTCAACTTCGTCGCCTGATCGCGCATCAGCGAAATCAACGGCGAGACGATGAGCGTCATGCCTTCGAATTGCAGTGCGGGCAACTGGTAACACAGCGACTTCCCCGCGCCGGTGGGCATGACAGCCAGGGTATCGTGCCCGTCCATCACGCTGCGGATGACGTCTTCTTGTCCGGTCCGCAGATGCGGAAAGCCGAATACTCTACGCAGCGCATTTTCCAGTTGTCGGTCGAGCGGCTTGCGCGTGCGTTCTACGGTCGAAGGCATAAGATTCCATCGTTCGGAGCATGCGTTTGATCCGCTCGCGGTTCAACGCTTGCTCCGTTGTCTACAGGGACGTCGGCCGAAGCGGTCGCTTCGGCACTTTGTCAAACGCCCGCCGCGCCGCCTGACGGCACCTCGACGGGAAGCGAACGCTTATGCTCCGTTGCGGTATGGAAGCGCCGAATCGTGAGAAGCACCTCCTCGCTTACTTCCTTTCCCTCGAGAAAATCGTCGATGTCCTCGTAGGTAATGCCGTAGCTCTCCTCATCGGGTCGTTGCGGCGTGAGCGTCTCGAGATCGGCGGTCGGAACCTTCATGACGAGTGAGTCTGCCGCACCCATCGAACGCGCAAGCGCGCGCACGCGACGCTTCGTGAGTCCCGACAGGGGCAGCACGTCCGCGCCGCCATCGCCGTACTTCGTGAAGAAGCCCATGAGGGACTCCGCCGCGTGATCCGTGCCGATGACGACGCCGCGCCGCGCGCCCGCTATCGCGTATTGCGCGATCATCCGCTCGCGTGCCTTTATGTTTCCCAGCACGAAGTCTTCCTGGAAGTCATCGGTGTACTGTGCGCCGCCCTGCTTTAACGATGACAACATTTCGTCCGATGGCCCCTTCACGTTGACGGTCAGCGTCTCGTCGGGACGCACGAACTGAAGCGCGAGCTGCGCGTCTTTCTCGTCGCGCTGCGCGCCATAGGGCAGTCTGACAGCGACGAAGTGAGCCTCATAGCCGCGTGCACGAAGCCGCTCGACGCTCAGTTGCGCAAGACGTCCCGCCGTCGAAGAATCGACGCCGCCGCTGATACCGAGCACGTACGTCTTGAGTCCCTGTGAAAACAGGTAGTCGGCGAGAAAGGAGATGCGACGCTCGCGCTCTGCATCCACATCGAAATCGCCGGCGATGCCGAGTTCGCGGATGACCTGTTGCTGCCATTGTTGCCATTCACTCCTGCTTTCGTGCATGCTCGCCTCCCTGTTCGTTCGCTCAGCCTTGCCGCATCTCGTTGAAATGGTGTTCGATGCGCGATAACGCATACAGCGCGGCAGCTTTTCGGACTTCGTTGCGTTCACCCTCGAAGACCTTGGTCTCACTGAAAGTCTGGATGCGACCGTCGCGCAGCTTGTAAGACCAGGCAAAGCATTGCGTGCCGGCCGGCGGGCCGTCGTTTCCGGGAGGCGCATCGGCGACGCCCGTATTCGACACGGCAACATCCGCACAGCACGCCTCTTGAGCCAGCGCGCCCTCGGCCATTTCTCGCGCGACCGCCTCGCTTGTCAGTCCGTGCTGCTTCATCGTTTCTTCACGTACGCCGAGGAAGCCCGCCTTGCCAGTCGGCGAATAAGTCACGAAGCCGACATCGAGGCAAGCTCCGCTTCCCGGCACCGATGAGATCAGCGAAGCGATAAGGCCCGCAGTGCACGACTCGGCCGTCGCGAGCATCAGGCCGCGAGAGCTGAGAAACGACACGACCTGTCTCGGGATGTCCACTCTGTCTCCTCCGTTCTCGTTGGCGACTACCGGCCGACGCAACGGATCAGCAATCCGTAGACCAAAACGGAACACTGGACCGCCTTGTCGGCGCCGCGTTTTCGAAGCAGCGTGTGCCATAACAAGCGACGCCACGCCTTTTCTTCTGATGAATCAGGAGAGGCGTTTACCGTCCGGTCGCTCGGGCTTGTTCCCCGGCTTCCTGCGCAGCGTCACCGTTCGTGTTCTGGCCGCTCGTAGCGCCTTGCGCATCCTCGGCTTCGATGGATGCTATCGCCTGCTGCCAGAATTCCTCGGCGCGTCCGTCAGGCGAGCCCTCGCGCTCCCAAATCTCATAGGCGCGACGACGAATGCGGTCTTGCTCTTTCTGATCATCCATGACCTTTCTCCTGTTATGCGGCATCGCCGCCGCCGGATTGCGAAGCTTGCACGCTGCTGACGCAACCATCGTGCCGCGGGCATTCGATGCACTACGAGACCGGCAACTCATCGGGCCTCTGCCAATCGGCACGCCGTTGTCGGTAATTGCTTCCCGAGTCGATCGTCACGCTGAACATTTCGCAGCGATCAGCCCGCAAGATTTCCGGCGTTGTTGACGTTAACGCAGATACGTTGAACCGTGCGGTTCGCCCGATCGAACCGACGCACTATTACAGAGACCCCGTCCCACGAATGAACGACGCATTCCGCCCGATGCCGGATGAGAGCGGTGCGAGTGCCACGGACAGAGCCGCGGCGCCGAGCGCTGTCCCGCAGAATCAGCAATTCCTGTCTTTCGTCCTTGCGCGCCACGCCCGGGGCGTGTCGCCGCGCGTTCCCGGTCTCATGCTCATCGCGATGGCGGGCTGCGGCGTCGCGTCGATAATCTTTCAGATGCTCGGCGACCTGTCGCCTGGCGTGCGGCTGTTGCTTGCTGCGGGCGCCGGCGCCGGCGTCCTCGCGCTCGGCTGGCGATACCTGCGAGGTGAAGAGGCGCGTGCGGTCGCCGCGCACGCCCTCGCGAGCGCGCTGCTCGACGCCAATCGCGAATGCATGAAGCTCCTCGATGTGAACGGCCACATGCTGCGCATTTCGGAGTTCGGCGCCGAGCTGATGCAGGCCCCGTCGCCCGAGGCGCTGGCGGGCGCAAACTGGCTCGGCTTCTGGTCCGGCGAAGACGCCAGCGCCGCCCGTGTTGCGTTCGACGGCGCATTGCGTGGCGCCCGGACCGCGTTCACAGGCGCGTGCGCGACGACGCAGGGACAGCCGAAATGGTGGCATTCGCGCCTCATCCCCATCATGGATGCGCGCAAGCACCGCGTGCTCGCGCTGCTCTGCGCCTCCACCGATGTCACGCTCGAAAGGACGCTCAGCATCGACCTGCGCGCCAAGGAGCAGCTGATGTCGGAGATGGAAGCGCACGTCAGCATGGTGTTCTACTCCTATAGCGCGGACTTCACCTACTTTCATCATGTGAGTGCGGGCGCCCGGACCGTGTTCGGCATCGAGCCGGCGGTGCTTCACGCCCATCCCGCCGCCTGGCTCGATCTCGTCCTGCCGGAAGACCTTCCCGCGTTGCAGGCGGAGATGCACCGGATCGTCGCGGAGTCCGCTGAGGGCCGCATCCAGTACCGTATTCGACGCGCGAACGGGCAGGTTCGCTGGATACGCAGCACCGGCTTTCCCATGCGCAGCGAAACGGGTGCCGTGACGCATATCGTCGGCATCAGCGAGGACGTGACCGTCGAGCACGAGCATCTGGCCGAGCTCGACCGTCTCGCCTACTCCGACGCGCTCACGGGCCTCGCGAACCGCTGCGCGCTCGTGCGTCGCATCGAGGCGCTATGCGCTGCCGGGCTGCCGTTCGGGCTGATGTTCATCGACCTGGACCGCTTCAAGGTGCTCAACGATACCCTCGGCCACACCGCTGCAGACCGGCTGCTGCGGGAGGTCGGTCACACCATCAAGGCTGTGCTGCCGCCAGATGCCTATGTCGCCCGTCTGGGAGGCGACGAGTTCGCGGCGCTCGTCGCCGCCCCGGCCGACAAGGACGCCCTGTCGCGCGAGGTGGCGGCCGTGCTGCGGGGAATAGCCGAAAGCGGACAGGCGAGCCGCAGCGGCGCGTGTGTGACGGCATCGATCGGCGTTTCCGTGTTTCCGGACGACGGCGTGGATCACGAAGCGCTGCTGACGAGTGCCGACATCGCCATGTACGCCGCGAAAAAGGCCGGACGCAACGGCTTTTGCTTTGCCGCGAAAGACGCTATGAAGCGCATCGTCGAATTCGAACTCGAACGGGACCTGCCTGCGGCGCTCGCAGAAAACCAGTTCGTCCTTCACTATCAGCCGATTTACGACGCCCGCTCGCTCGGCGTTCATAGCGTCGAGGCGCTCATACGCTGGCGTCACCCGACGCGAGGCCTGATTCCTCCAGGCGCGTTCATCCCGATTCTGGAGGAGAGCGGCTTCATCGTTCCGGTCGGCGATTGGGTCATCGAACAGGCGCTGAGCCAGCTCGCCCGATGGCGGCAAAAGACGGCCACGCCGCTCGGTGTCTCGATCAACGTGTCTGCGCGGCAGTTCGGCGGCCGCCGCATCGTCGATGTCATCCACGACGCGTTGAGCCGTCATGACGTGTCGCCTTCCAGCCTGCACATCGAAATCACCGAAAGCGCGCTAATGGACGATCCCGCGCTCGCGCAGGAGACGCTCAGAGCGCTCAGGCGACTCGGCGTGGGCGTGGCGATCGACGATTTCGGCACCGGTTATTCGAGCCTGCGCTACCTTGCCGACTTCGCGCCCGACATGCTGAAGCTCGACCGGTCGTTTATCGGGCGCATGGCGACCGACGACTCCATCGAGATGATCGTGCGCGGGATGATCGACATATCGCACGGTCTGGGCGTGCGTGTCATCGCCGAGGGCGTCGAGCACGTCACGCAACTCGACGCGTTGCTCGAGGCGCGTTGCGACTTCGTGCAAGGCTATTTTCTGAGTCGGCCGCTCCCGGCAGAGGAGATCCTCGGCGTGAATGCGTTTCCGTCTGCCGTTCTCGAAAGCGAGTGACCGATTCAGGCTGTGCGCCTGCCCGCAGTCTTGTCTTGCGCCCTCGCGAGCCGCCGGGCGATTTCGGCGGCCGCCCCGTCGTCATCCGCGATGTTCAGAGGGCCTCCGTCGCCTTCCGATGCGAGTTTCAGATAGGCGGCGGCGAGCTTGCGCAACTCGTCCTCGGTCGCGTCTTCAATGCCGATCAACTGATTGCTCGCCAGGCGATGGGACGCCAGCAACTCGTTGAGCTTCAGATGAAGCGCGACGCTGTCCTTGTTTGCGCTCTGCTGAATGAGAAAGACCATCAGGAACGTGACGATCGTCGTGCCTGTATTGATGACCAATTGCCAGCCTTCGGAAAAGCGAAACATCGGTCCGGACACGAGCCATATCACGACCGAGATGACGGCGAGCCCGAATGCCACAGGCGAGCCCGCCCATCGCGTGACGGCACTCGCGAACGCGTCGAACGCCCGCGTGATCGGATTGGCTTTCGCGTAGCCCGGACTCGACGTCGTGGGCACGGTGTGCATCGGCTCTGCATCGGGCAGTGGGTTTTGTCGACTCATATTCGGGGCCGCAGAAGTAGTTCGAGCCAGAAATTTATCAACCGGACCTTTCGAAGGACATACGGGCGCCGTTTTTCTCGCTTCTGCCCGCGCCAATGCCGCTCACGGAGACCGGCTCATCGGGCGCTATATTAGGCCAACGCGCCAGCAGTTTCAGCGGGACATGCAACGCTCGCCATGAATCTTTCACCGGACTCGGCCTTTCAAGGCCGGCATCGAACCTGTTCCAGTCCGCGGAAATCCGTCGGGTACAGATCGGCACTCCCGTCCAGGTTTCCAGTCGCTGCGTAGAGCAACGGCTGCCCATCCGGATCGAGCACCGCGCCGTCGACGACCTGGCCCACCACCAGGCGATGATCGCCGGCCTCGATGTCGGTGACCGTCTGACAGTCGAAATAAGCAAGCGCGTCGGGCAATAGCGGCGCCCCCGTACGACCTGCACGCCACTGCACCGACGATAGTTTGTCGACCGCGCGGCCCGATTGCGTTCCGAAGTGCTCGGCCGATGCCTGCTGGTCCGCTCGCAGCACATTGATCGAGAAGACCCGCCCGCTCTTCAGAATCGCATAGGACGCGTGTTCCGGATTGATGCTGAGCGCGACGAGCAGCGGGCGATAGGAGACCATTGAGACCGAACTCGCAGTGAACGCATTTCGCAGATTGCCGTGCGCGACGCCGATTACATGGACGCCTGTGGTCAAGCGCCGGAAGAGGTCCGCCATGCCGTTGGCCATCACACCACCTTTGGTGTCGTTAGCCCTGCGATTCTGTTGATTCGATCATCGCGAAAGCTGTTCGCGCTTCATTCAAGGTTCGTTGCAATTCAGCGGGATGACAGTCCTGTTGCGGCGGGCGTGATAGCGGTATCGAAGTCGCCCAGTGCTTTTTCGAACCACACAGACCTGTCCGCCGAACGATTGCCGGGCTCGACCGACATGCGACGGTACCCACGAGCTTCGCAGGCCCGCGATGCACCCCGCTCGGCCGGCGTAACGCAGAGCCGCAGCACGTGATAGCCCAGCAAGCGTGCTTGTCCTTCGAGATGTGACAGCAAGGTCGCTTCGAGACCGCGATATTGCAGACGAACATATAAAAGCCTCACTTCGGCGACGTTGTAGCTTTGCCGTCGGATCGCTCCGCATCCCATCGCTTCGCCCATCGAGTTTCTCGCCAGCACGAAACGGGCGCGGATGCTCCGCAGGTCGCCATATGCAATGCTCTGCTGTGCGCTCTTCCCCGTCATCGCCGCGAGGTAGGCCGAGCGTTCATCGCATAACATGCGTGCGTCGAGCGAATCCGGCTCTTCGCTGCCGATATAGATAGTCTCGAAGTCGGTCATGCTTGCCTCTGCTTAAACGGAACCGGAAGGTAATGTCCGTTGTCTTGCCTAGCAATGTGCGTTCCGTCTGGTCGGGATTGCCATATCTGGCAGGAATGAGACGAATTAGACCGTGCGTGCCGAATATTTCCGTTGGACGGTTAATCGCCGCGTCGGGCGACGCGTAACGCTATTCCGATGCGGCGAATGTCGGTCCACGCCGCAAACGAATCGGACCACGAATAGTCAGTTCGGGGTTCAGCGTCGCCCGGCCTTGTGCGATGACGATTCTTCCGTCACAAGCCAGATGTGCAGCCACTTTCCGTACCGAGGGCATGAGTGCGCGCCATTCCTCTTCATCGCAAAGAAGCGTGCGCGCAACGTCCGATGGACAAATCGAGCTTGTTTCAGCGCGCCGGCCGAGCAGATCCAGCACGCAACGTTCGATGTCGAGATCCGTTATGGTCATTGCTGATTGCAAGCCTCACGCGTTTGCCGATCTTTCGAATTCTCATGCGAAGCAATATGCAGCGGCCGCCTCCGTCAGAGCGATGCCGCGTAGTTCCTCGGGCGATGCGAAATGCACATCGATGATCTCACGGTTATCGAGCCGTAGTTCGGGCATGGAATCGAGGTGCAGTTCGAAGAAATGCACGGTGTCTCTTCGTCCATCCCAGACACCGCAGGCGCTGCCCGCCGGAATCAGCGCGTGTGACGAGAAGCCGATCTCCTCGTCCAGTTCGCGCAATGCTGCCTCATAAGGCGTCTCACCAGCGCTCACACTGCCGCCGGGCAAATTCCATTCGGGCCTATACGATGACTTCACGAGCAAGAGCGTTCGTCCGACGTAGATCGCCACGAGCGCGCCTTCATGGTGAGGCCGTCGAAGGTGCCACCACACGCGAGCGAGCTGATATCCCGTGCGAAGCAGCATGCGCCATACAGAGTCGATAAGCGTGGCCGGTCGCGCTCGTTCAACGCTCGGCATCGGTGCTCTCCTTTTTCCTTTCAAATATCAGAAGGGGTGGCCAGAGTTCTGTGCGGCTTGGGCAAGACGCGCCCCGCGTATTGGTCGAAGTGATCGATATTGGCTGCGGTATCGCCGAACACACCGGAGCTCGGGGATTCGATTGTCGCACGTGCGCGAAGGTGCACCCGACGAAGACATGGAAGTTCGCCTGCAGCATCATCATGGTGCGTTGGCGCACGTCAAAGAAGCGCGTCCATGATTCGCCGGTTTCGATTCTCCTCGGGCTAGCCGGAGCATTTGGTCGAGAAGCGTTATGGGGAAGCGGTCAAGGCCGGTCCTGCCAAGCTTCTCGACGCTCGGACATGGAAGCCTGGCAACGCGAACCCGGGGCGCAGACAGAGGTTTTGCATCGGACCTTGGAGCCACGGGGCGGTGTTAGCCGACCTACAGACTGCTCTTGGACGCGCGGATCATCCGTGTCGGAAATACGCGTAAACCCCCATCAAGTCCCGTTGAGCGGATGCCGTTATCCCCAACAAGCTACAAGTGGTAACAGCACGCGGAGAAGCTAACGTTTGCGCAAGACTGGACTTTGAGGTCCGCCGTGAACGGCATGTCTGAACGTCACACTCCGCGACGTGTGATCGCAGAAGCAAGTCCGCATCGATGCGCGGGGTGCCCGGCAGAAGGAGATGAGTGTGAATCTTGAAAGCGACATTAAGCAGCTTGAACGGTCGATCAATACGTTGATTTGTCGACCGACGCTGATCCGCCGTGAATACTGGGCAGCCCAGACAGAAAAACTTCTCGTGCTTCCAGGACTATCGGCCCGCGATCGTCATCGCTTGACCGTCCTGCTTGATCTTCTTGGCACAACGACCCGCGAACAGGCGCCTCCGTCAGGCTCGCCAGCCACGATGCTCGGACTTCCCAAGGGAAACGAATTGCAATGTGCCTAGCACGGATCGCATCCTCGCCTTGACCTGCCCCGGGTTCTATTCCGAACTGCGGCTCGAGTCGCCTGTTCTACGCGACTCATAGTGGAGCAACGACCGCGAAGTCCCACCTGCTTGCGGACCGCTTCGGGCGTGCGTCACCCGCAGATGCTCCAGGCGCGAGGCGTACGCGTCGAGCGACCACGCATCCATTCGAAGGCACGACAGTCGTCGACGTGCCATCCTCCCCATCGCTCTTGCCCAGGCGTGACTTCCCGCTCATGCAGGAAGGTAATGCGCCTCATGAAATCTTTTCGATTGTCGTCGCGACGCAGCCGCGTCGAGAATGATTTCGCCCCCGCCGCCGGCGCCGATTCGCGGTCGCCGGACAACTCATCCGCATCGACATCGACGCGCAGCAGGTCATGCGCGACGTTCATCCGGACGTGGCTATCGTCGGCGACGCGCGCGAGGCGTTGAGCGCCCTGTCGACGCGACTGCATCATCGCGGGCGATTCGACGAGCCCGGTCCATGCGGGCAACTTCCTCTACGACGCGTTGCGCATCAACCGAAGGTCAAGCTCTTCAGCGACTGGATCGTGCGCGATCGGGATACCGTTTCGGCTGTCGAATAGTTCGAGATCGCGTCAGAACAAGAAGGCCGCGGACCATCGCGAGCCGTTATCCCGGCGCCGCCCATGCACACGTGAATGCCGAGGGTTCTATCGAGTTGCCGGGTCTGAACGATGGCCATTACACTCGGACATGCCCTGCCGCGCGAGTCGCCAGCGCGAGCCATCCGATCACGAACCGGACCTCCTGCAAAGCATATGGTCAACGACCTCTGGTACAAGAACGCGATCATCTACTGCTTGTCGGTCGGTACGTTCATGGACGCGAACGCGGATGGCGTCGGCGACTTCCAGGGCCTGCTGCGGCGGCTCGACTATCTGCAGGGGCTCGGCATCACCACCATCTGGCTGATGCCGTTCCAGCCATCGCCGGGTCGCGACAATGGCTATGACATCACCGACTACTACAACGTCGATCCGCGCTACGGCTCGCTTGGCGACTTCACAGAGTTCACACACGCATGCCGTCAACGCGGCCTGCGTGTAATGATCGATCTCGTCGTGAATCACACGTCGGACCAGCATCCGTGGTTCAGGGAAGCACGGCGCGACCCGCAGTCGAAGTATCGCGACTGGTATGTCTGGTCGAAGAAGCGGCCGGCGCACGCGAAAGACGGCGTGGTCTTTCCCGGCGTGCAAAGGTCGACGTGGACCTATGACAAGGAAGCGGCCATGTGGTATTTCCATCGCTTCTACGAGTTCCAGCCCGATCTGAACACCGCCAACCCCTATGTGCAGGCGGAGTTGCTCAAGATCATGGGGTTCCGGATCCAGCTCGGCGTCTCGGGGTTTCGCATGGACGCCGTGCCATTCGTCATCGCCACGAAGGGAGCGCAGGTGAAGAGGCCCGTCGAACAGTACGACATGCTGCGTACGTTTCGCGAGTTTCTGCAATGGCGCCAAGGCGACGCGATCATTCTCGCGGAGGCGAACGTGCTGCCCGACACGGACATGCAGTACTTCGGCGACGCCGGCGAGCGGCTGCAAATGATGTTCAACTTCCAGGTGAATCAGAACACGTTCTATGCGCTCGCGACCGCGGATACCGGCCCTCTGAAGAATGCGCTCGAGTCGACGAAATCGCGCGCGGCAGCGGCTCAGTGGGGCGTGTTTCTGCGAAACCATGACGAGCTCGATCTCGGCCGGCTGTCACGTCAGGAGGGTGAAGCCGTTTTCGCTGCGTTCGGCCCCGATCCGGCCATGCAGCTCTACGAACGCGGCATTCGTCGGCGTCTCGCGCCCATGCTCGATGGCGACCGGCGCCGGCTAGAGCTCGCGTACAGCCTGATGTTGACGTTGCCGGGAACGCCCGTCGTGCGTTACGGCGATGAAATCGGCATGGGCGACGATCTGCGTCTTCCCGATCGCGAAAGCGTGCGCACGCCGATGCAATGGTCGAGCGAGCCGCACGCCGGCTTCACGAAGCATCCGCGGCCGGTCTGTCCGGTCATCTCGGACGGACCGTACGGGTATGAACGCGTGAATGTCGCGAGCCAACGTCGGGATCCGAACTCGCTGTTGAACTGGACCGAACGCATGCTTCGCATGCGCAAGGAAGTGCCTGAAATCAGTTGGGGCGATTTCGCGATTCTGCCGGCCTCGCGTGAAGATGTGCTCGCGCTGCGGTACGACTGGCGCAACAACTCAGTGGTCTGCTTGCACAACTTCAGCCCGGCCGCGTGCACGGTGAAGTTCCGGGTCGGCTCAGGAGCCGGCGAGAACGCCATGCTCGTCAACTTGCTCTCGGACGATCACAGCCAGGGCAATTCGAAAGGACATCACACCGTCGTGCTGGAACCGTACGGGTACCGATGGTACCGGGCTGGCGGTCTGGATTACCTCCTGAAGCGCAGTGAAGTGTGACGCGTGGCGTGGTCAACGCATGCGTCCGGACGGTAGCGCCCTGGGGACGCACGGCCTGCGTTATCGACGTGCTCGTGCGCCGGTTCCCTCATCGTCGTGCCGACGCCCATTCCGGGAAATCTCGTAGCGGATTGCCTTCGACAGAATCCAGTTGCAACTGATCCGGCTGCCAGGTCGGGGCAGCGCGTTTTAGATCGCATTTCCCGGGCGGAAACGCAAACGTTTGCCAAGAATTTTTTTCCGCCAAACGTTTTCGTCATTCAAACAGCGGCAATTTGTGCGTGGCACAACAGAGGCCCCACATTTGTACGTCGAATATTCGTCTGCGGCATGAGCAAACCGAAGACAGGGAAAGCGGTCGATGGTCATCGTTTAGATGGACCGAATACCTGAACAAGAAATCAAAAATCAAAAGACCACAATGACTAATACATTAATTAGTAAAACGAACGACCGGCCATTTGTAATGGTAACGGGGGGCGCGGGATTCCTGGGCAGTCACGTGTGCGACCGCCTCGTGCGGGAAGGAAAGCAGGTGGTCTGTGTCGATAATTTCATGACGGGCCGACGCGCCAATGTGGCGCACTTGCGAGCATCGCCCCACTTCACGTTGATCGAAGCCGATATCTCCGTGTCGTTGCCGCAGATCGACGTGTCGGAGATCTGGAACCTGGCCTGCCCCGCCTCGCCGCCGACCTATCAGGTCGATCCCGTCCACACGATGCTCACCAACGTGATGGGCATGAAGAACTGCCTCGATCTCGCCTACGATACCGGCGCACGCGTCTTTCAGGCATCGACGAGCGAAGTGTATGGCGACCCGGAAGTGCATCCGCAAGTGGAGTCGTATCGCGGGAAGGTGAATCCGGTCGGTCCGCGCGCATGCTATGACGAAGGCAAGCGCGCCGCCGAAACGCTGTGCTTCGACTATCGCCGCATGTACGGCACCGACGTGCGTGTCGCGCGCATCTTCAATACCTACGGTCCGCGCATGGACCCTCAGGACGGACGCGTCGTCTCGAACTTCGTCGTGCAGGCACTGCGCGGCGATCCGCTCGAGATCTATGGCGACGGTTCGCAAACGCGTTCGTTCTGTTTCGTCGACGACCTCGTCGAAGGATTCTTCCGCATCATGCGCGCACCCGAAGCGCCGCAAGGTCCGGTCAATCTCGGCAATCCCGGCGAATTCACGATGCGCGAACTGGCGGAGCTGGTGATCGGCATCACGGGCACTTCGTCGACGCTCACGAACAAACCGCTTCCTGTGGACGATCCGAAGCAACGCCGTCCCGATATCGGCATCGCGCAATCGCTGCTCGGCTGGAAGCCGCAGATTCCGCTGCGCGAAGGACTCTCGTCGACGATTGCCTACTTCAGCGCCGAGCTCTGGCTCACGCCGCTCGCGGAGGAATGCTGATCATGAAAGCACTCGTTACCGGCGGCGCCGGGTATATCGGCAGCCATACGTGCAAGATGCTGGCGCGTGCAGGTCATACGCCCATCGTTTTCGACAATCTCTCGACAGGTCACGCGGACGCGGTCAAGTGGGGCCCGCTGTGTATCGGCGATCTGCTCGATGCCGATGCGCTCGACGCCGCATTCGAGACGCATCACCCGGACATCGTGATTCACTTCGCCGCGCTCGCCTATGTGGGCGTGTCGATGCAGCACCCGGCGAGCTATTACCGCGTGAATGTCGGCGGCACGCAATCGCTGCTCGACGCGATGCGCCGTCACGATGTATCGCGCATCGTGCTGTCGTCGAGTTGCGCGACCTACGGCATTCCCGCCGTGTTGCCCATCACCGAGGACACGCCGCAACAACCGGTGAACCCGTATGGCTTCACGAAGCTCATCACGGAACGCATGGCCGCCGACTATGAACGCGCATACGGCGTGCGCTGGATCGCACTGCGCTACTTCAACGCGGCGGGCGCCGATCCCGAAGGCGAGCTCGGCGAGCGTCACGATCCGGAAACGCACGCGATTCCGCTCGCGATCGGCGCCGCGCTCGGCACGGCTCCCGCCTTCAAGGTGATGGGCACCGACTACCCGACGCCCGATGGCTCCGCCGTGCGCGACTACGTGCACGTCAACGATCTCGCGGATGCCCATCTGCGCGCGATGGCTCACCTGCTCAAAGGCGGCGACAGCGGCGCATTCAACCTTGCGACGGGACGCGGCACATCGGTGCTCGAATTGCTCGACGCGGTGCACGCCGCAACCGGCAAGCCCGTGAACGCGATGCACGCGCCGCGCCGTGCGGGCGACCCGCCCGCGCTCTGGGCGCAGGCGGACAAAGCGCAGCGCGTGCTCGGATGGAAGCCGCAGTACACGGACATCGGACCGATGGTCGAAACAGCGGCGAAATGGTTCATCGAAACAGATAGCCCGGTCGCCGCCTGAACGCGCGACGCACAACGGGCAGAAGAAGACCAACACAGACCAGAAGCAATCGATCAATCGAATCGGGGAGCAACAAAATGAGCGTACGTATTGCAATCGTGGGGACCGGCTACGTCGGACTTGTGAGTGGCGCGTGCCTGGCCGAACTGGGACATGACGTGATCTGCATCGACAACGATCCGTCCAAGATCGATGCATTGAACAACGGCCGCATTCCGATCTACGAACCGGGCCTCGACGAACTCGTCGGCCGCAACGCCGAGCGCGGCAACCTTCGCTTCAGCCTCGACCTAGCGGCGAGCGTGAAGGGGCGCGAAGCGGTGTTCATCGCGGTCGGCACGCCCTCGCATCCGGGCACGGACCGCGCGGACCTGAGCTATGTGATGGCGGTGGCCGAGCAAGTCGCGCCGAACATCGACCAGTTCACGGTGCTCGTGACCAAGTCGACGGTGCCCGTCGGCACGAATCGCGAAGTGCAGCGCGTGGCCGAGCGCTGCCTCGCGCCGGGACAATCGTTCGCGGTCGCGTCCAACCCCGAGTTCCTGCGTGAAGGCTCGGCGATCGAGGACTTCATGCATCCGGATCGCGTCGTGTTCGGCACCGACAGCGAAGCCGCCGCCGCCATCATGCGCCGCATCTACGCGCCGCTCGCGCAGAACGGCTATGAAGTGCTCGCCACCGAAATCGAAACAGCCGAGGTCATCAAATACGCGGCCAACGCGTTCCTCGCCGTGAAGATCAGCTACATCAACGAGATTGCGGATCTGTGCGAGGTCGTCGGCGCGGACGTCGATCGCGTCGCGGCGGGCATCGGTCTGGACCGGCGTATCGGCGCGGCGTTTCTGAAGGCCGGTCCGGGCTGGGGCGGCTCGTGCTTCCCGAAGGACACGCGCGCGCTCAAGGCGACAGCGTCCGAACATATCGTGCCGATGCGCATCGTCGAGGCAGCGATCGAAGCGAACTCGCGCCGCAAGACGGTCATGTTCGACAAGATCGAAGCGGCGTGCGGCGGTTCGGTCGCGGGCAAGCGGCTCGCCGTGTTCGGCCTCACCTTCAAGGGCCAGACGGACGACATGCGCGAAAGCCCGAGCGTCGGCCTGATCCAGATGCTCGAAGAG
>Ga0105251_10000886_pt1 | contig 26814 bp, 21 predicted proteins | sample KBSS64metaG_FD_80424 | JGI IMG/M metagenome (GOLD analysis project Ga0105251, IMG submission 80424) | Switchgrass rhizosphere microbial communities from Kellogg Biological Station, Michigan, USA - KBS S6-4 metaG | ecosystem: Host-associated > Plants > Roots > Rhizosphere > Soil | place...
CATGGCACTGCTGCCCTGGCGCACATCAGTCACGGTCTCTTTCAGCGCCTGCTGCATGTTTTTCAGGCTACGGAAAATCTCCGAGATTTCATTTCGTCCATAAACACTTATCGGGCGCGCTAAATCACCTGCGGCGATGTGTTCAAAGTGGCTACGCACAATTTCCAGCGGTTGCACCAACATGCGGCGCGACCAGAGAATTGAACCAATCAGCATCAGGATGGCGATCACCGTGACGCTGGCGAAAATAATCGCCGAGATCTGGTAGTTCATTTTGCTGTCAGCACTCGATGCCGCCACGGTGTCATTGATGCTCTGCTGCCAGGCGTTAAAGTAAGCATCAAAAATATCCTGTGATTTCTGAATCGGCGCACTGAGGAAGTCAGAAAGCTGATTGCTTTCAAGCCAGGTAGCCTGATGCTGTAAATCATCGCGATAAGCGGCGTAGCTCTGCTTCGTCGATACCACCATATCCTCACCTTCTTTATTTAAAGGTGGGATTTCCAGAAACTGGTTAAACAGCATGTCAGCCTGTTTCAAACTGCCACGGGCATTTGCCATCAGACGCTTAATGTCCTCCGGCGGGTAACTGAGCGCCGTCAGGGTACCGGCACGACTCAAGGCTGTGCTGGCCTGTAACAAAGCCGCACGGCTTTGCGTTAAGGTGTCACGTTGCTGGTTTCCGACTTCAACCATTTTAAGATTCTGAAAATCATCCCTGAATGCCCAAAAAGACAATCCATTACTTCCAATTTGCAGCACGCCGCAGACGATCAAGATTAACAACAGAGTGGTCGAAATTCGGATACGGTTGAACATCACAGCCCCTCAGCCGGCACGTCTGCCGGCCATTAATGTTTCTTAGAAAGTTTCCCAGTTATCGTCGTGCCAACTTGTTGTCGGCTTACTCGTTTTGATAACCGGCGCTGACGATACTGTGGTACTAACAGACGACGTAACAGTCGGTTCAGTCGTTAAACGGAAGGCCGCAACCAGTTGACTTAGCATGCTGGCTTGCTCTTCAAGTGCGGCAGCCGCAGAGGCTGACTCCTCAACCAAAGAGGCGTTCTGCTGAGTGACGCGGTCCATTTCTGAAACCGCCAGCGCAACCTGGTCGATACCACGGCTTTGCTCATCAGAGGCGGACGCAATTTCACCCATAATGTCGGTCACACGTGTCACGGCATTAACGATATCGCTCATGGTTTCTCCGGCGCTTTCAACCAGCACTGAGCCGGTATCAACTCGGGAAACTGAATCTTCAATCAGTGATTTGATCTCTTTGGCAGCCTGGGCGCTACGCTGTGCAAGGTTTCGTACTTCCCCGGCAACCACCGCGAATCCACGCCCCTGCTCTCCAGCACGCGCCGCTTCTACTGCGGCGTTCAGCGCCAGAATGTTGGTCTGGAAGGCGATACCGTCAATCACACCGGTAATATCAGCAATTTTCTTCGATGAACCGGCGATGTCATGCATGGTCTTCACTACACCATCCACAACTTTGCCGCCGCGCTGAGCGGTTTCAGAGGCGCTTAATGCTAATTGAGATGCCTGACGGGCGTTTTCCGCGTTCTGTTTCACGGTCGCGGTGAGCTGTTCCATGCTAGCGGCAGTTTCTTCAAGCGATGCCGCCTGCTGTTCAGTGCGGGAAGAGAGGTCGTTATTTCCGGCGGCAATTTCCGTCGCACCGCTGTAGATGGCATCAGAACCATCACGCACGCTGCCGACGGTTATGATCAGTTCTTGCTGCATATGGCGCACACTGGAAGTCAGTTCGCTAATCTCATTGCGGCCATTTGAGACGATATTTTCAGTCAGGTTGCCGTTGGCAATTTCACGGATATGACCGATAACCACCGACAGCGGTTGCAGCAAAATCCGGCGCATACCAACCCACACCAGCAAAATCACGGCAGCCAGTGCTAACGCAAGGCCAACAATTTGCCATTTAGCGAAGTTGTAATCCTGAGTGCTGGCAATGTAAGACTGCTCGTACATGCGGTCATTTAGCGCAATATAGTCGCTATATTCTTTTTCCAGCGCGTTTTGCAGGCTTTGGGTGGACTGCGCAAAATAGGCGTCCATATTGCCGCTTTCGAGGTAGCCCACCAGTTCGCTTAGCGCCTGGTTGTAATTGCGGTAGTCGTCATCAATGCCGTTAACCAGCGTTTCCAACTCGGGGTTAATGGGAGGGATTTGTTTAAACAGGGTGTAATGTTTTTGAGCATCGGCAAGGGATTTTTTGGCGTTATTAAGCAAGTCGGTTTTTGCCGCGCTTTGCCCGTTACTGGCATCCATCATCATGCGGGCAGCCGAACGACTGAGGTTAATGCGCGTTTGCAGCATTAATTCCCAGGTGTTTGCCAGTTCCGATTGCTGAACGCGTAACTCTTTGGAAACTTTAAAACTATCGTTATTTTGTTTGAGCGAGTTAAAGAACATTCCGCCAGAGATGAGTTGGAGGAGAGCGAACACCACCAGCACCATCATTAGCATGGTGACAACGCGAATACGGTTCAACATATAACACCCTTTTAATGATTTCTTATCGGTGTTATCGGCATGAAGAAACGGAACTTTAACGGAAACCGGGCGGGATGCGGGTTATTGCATTAATGCAGTGAATTCAAGAACCAGATGCTCAGAAGGGTTTGCAGTTATGCTGCCAGGTTTACATTTTCGGAAGGCATCAAGGGTGAATCATTTTATTGTTAAAACCTCATTTTAAACCCCATACCTTCGACAGCCTGAGCGTTGAATAGGCGCATGCATTGAAATTTAGCTCAGGAATACAGAAACGTTAAGAAATCGAACAAAAGAGTGGCTGATTGGATGATGTGAAATATTTTCCCGCTTAATCAATTCATTACTCATGCCCACATTGCGCAAATTTGAAGTTTTGTGAAAACATTGGTGATTTTTTTGTGATGAAAATCACATTGTTACGTCAGCGTTTCCGAATTAACAAATATGACAAATAGTAAAAAATAGTTGAATCCTGGCGAGCTTTGGTTCAATTTATGGGCCGAATATATATTGGCCAACCATAAAAATTACATATGGCTCAATAAGTTAAATAAATGTTACATTCGACGGGGATATTACGTAATTGTCTAGTTCAAACAAACTCACGCTATTCATTCTTCTATTCATGTTTGCCGGGATTCTTTCGGGTGCTGCAATCCATGAGTACGCAGCCGCAGAAAACATCAAAAGCTATGCCGAAAACATCACGCTGTTTACCGACATCTTTTTACGCCTGATCAAAATGGTTATTGCGCCATTAGTATTCAGCACCCTGACAGTGGGCATTATGAAGATGGGCGAAACGTCCACCATTGGCCGCGTGGGTGGCAAAGCGATGGTGTGGTTTATCTCTTCATCTGTGCTGTCTATCCTGATTGGCCTGTTCATCGTCACGCTCCAGCATCCGGGCTCAGGCATGAATCTTCAGGTGCCAGCGGGTGATGTGCAAACCGGTCTTGCTGTAAGCGGCATGAACCTGAAAGCCTTTATCTCACATACCATTCCAACCAGCATTGCAGGTGCAATGTCGAACAACGAAATCCTGCAAATTGTGGTGTTCTCTCTGTTCTTCGGTATTGCTGGTGCGTCACTGGGTGAGAAATTTAACACCCCGTTAGTTGCGGCTTTGGATGTGGTTTCTCACATCATGCTGAAAGTGACAGGCTATGTAATGTATGTGGCACCACTGGCTATCTTCGCGGCTATTTCTTCTGTCGTTGCGACGGAAGGCCTGGGGATTTTGCTTAACTACGCATCCTTTATTGGTGGTTACTACCTCGCAATTATCCTGACCTGCATGGTGCTTATTGGTGTTGGCTATATGGTTCTCAAGCGCGATGTATTCCGCCTGATTGCGATGCTGAAAGACCCGGTTCTGGTAGCCTTTACCACCAGCAGTTCCGAAGCGGCTTATCCGAAAACACTGGACCAGCTCACCCGCTTTGGTTGTTCTCGTAACATCGCATCATTTGTTCTACCGATTGGTTATTCGTTCAACCTGGTCGGTTCAATGGTGTATTGCTCTTTTGCTTCTATGTTTATCGCGCAGGCTTACAACATCCATCTCTCTTTCTCTGAGATTGTGGTGCTGATGCTGACATTAATGCTGGCGTCAAAAGGGATTGCAGGTGTGCCGCGTTCTGCGCTGGTTGTACTGGCAGCAACCATCCCAAGCTTCAATATTCCGGTAGCAGGTATTTTACTGCTGATGGGTATCGACCACTTCCTGGATATGGGGCGTTCTGCCATCAACGTATTGGGTAATGGCGTTGCAACGGCGATGCTGTCGAAAAATGAAGGTGAGCTGGAAGAACAAACTGAAGCAGGCGAGCGCGTAGAAGCGTAATTTTCCTGTGTTTGCTTGAGTAGTGGCGGATGGCGCTTGCGCCAATCCGCCCTATAAAGAAGTAACTATTACGCCACGCGCGCCGCGCTATCGACCAACGCCATCTCTTCGCTGTTAAGCAGCTTCTCAATATTCACCAGAATCAGCATACGGTCCCCTAGTGCACCGAGCCCCGTCAGATACTCAGTTGAAAGCGTCACAGCAAACTCTGGTGCCGGGCGAATTTGCTCAGCGGTCAGAGATAACACATCAGACACACCATCTACCACAATACCCACCACGCGCTGACCGAAGTTCAGCACAATGACCACGGTGTTATCGTTATATTCCACGCCATCCTGGTCAAACTTTATACGTAGGTCGAGGATCGGGACAATCACACCGCGCAGGTTAGTGACTCCCTTGATAAATGCCGGAGTATTGGCAATACGCGTGACTTGATCGTAACCGCGAATTTCCTGCACTTTTAAAATATCGATGCCGTACTCTTCATCACCGAGGGTAAAGACCAGGAACTCTTGCCCTACCGTTTCCCCGGTCAGTTTTGTCACATTGGTTAATCCACTCATTTTCTTATCCTTTCTCAAAACCCGGAGAATCAGGCGGCGGTGCCGGCCATACGTTGTTCACGGTTCAAACCTTGCAGCGCAGAGACATCAACAATCAGCGCCACACTGCCATCACCGAGGATGGTTGCTGCGGAAATCCCCGGCACTTTGCGATAGTTGCTTTCGAGGTTTTTCACGACCACCTGATGTTGACCAATCAGCTGATCCACCAGCAGCGCATAACGCCGACCAGCGCTTTGCAAAATCACCACAATGCCTTGCGTCGCTTCAGTTTTCGCACCCGCAACATCAAATACTTTCCACAACTCAACCAGCGGCAGGTATTCGCCACGTACTTCAAGTACGCGCTCACCACCGGCAAGAGGATGCAGATCGTCTTCTTTCGGCTGTAGCGACTCCATTACCGCGTTGAGCGGCAGAATAAACACTTCGTCGCATACTTTTACCGACATCCCGTCAAGAATAGCGAGGGTCAGCGGCAACATAATGCGGATGGTGGTGCCGACATTGGCCTGCGATTTAATTTCAACATGGCCACCCATTTCCTGTATGTTCCGCTTCACCACGTCCATACCTACACCGCGCCCGGAAACGTCCGTAACCTGCTCGGCGGTAGAGAATCCAGGGGCGAAAATCAGCATGCCGACTTCGTCGTCCGACATGTTTTCATGCACTGGCATCCCCTGCGATAACGCTTTAGCAAGAATGCGCTCACGGTTCAGGCCCGCACCATCATCAGAAACTTCAATGCAGATGTTCCCACCCTGGTGCTCGGCAGAAAGAATTAAATTACCAACTGCTGATTTCCCCGCTGCAAGGCGTTTTTCCGGGGTTTCGATGCCGTGATCGAGGCTATTACGCACCAGGTGAGTCAGTGGGTCGATAATGCGTTCAATCAGACTTTTATCCAGTTCGGTGGAGCTACCTTGCAGAGTCAGTTCAACCTGTTTATCCAGTTTACTTGCCAGATCGCGCACCAGACGCGGGAAGCGACTGAAGACATACTCCATTGGCATCATACGGATAGACATTACCGACTCTTGCAAGTCACGGGCGTTACGTTGTAACTGACCCATACTGGTAATCAGTTCGCCGTGTTCAACCGGGTCTAATTCATTGGATCGCTGTGCCAACATCGACTGGGTAATCACCAGCTCGCCAACCAGGTTGATTAACTGATCAACCTTCTCAACCGCTACGCGAATACTGCTTGATTCGCTGACACGCGCAGGTTTGCTCTCTCTTTCCGTACGTGGCGCGACCTGAGCCACAGTTGCGGCAACCACCGGCTGAGGTGCGTTAACCGCAAGTGCCACCGGCACTTCTTCTGGCTCAACAGCAGCGGCTGGCGCACTTGCCGTTAACGGAAGAAATTCGATTTGTTCAGGCTCGATGACAAAGCAGAGCACCGCACTAATGTCGTCAGCACTTACTGTGGTCTCAATAGTTGCAGTGACAGAGTTTTCACCCTTTTCCACTTCACTTAAGGTACCGAGGTTACCCAGCTCTTCGAGCAGTAAATCCAGTTCAGTGGATTTCAGCCCGGTAATCGCAATGCGCAAATTGCCATCGTTAGTTGGCAGCGCATCGACAGACTCTTTTTCTACGACGGTCAATTTTGCAGGCGGTGCAGGCATTTCGCCTTTGGCTTCCAGAGCCAGTTGGCGCAGCGCTTTGCAGATATAATCGAAACTCTCAGCATCTGGGACCTGTGAGTTTTTATAAGCGTCCAACTGTTCCTGCATAATATCTTTGGTTTCCAAAAACAGGTTGATGATATCGGTGTTGAGGTGCATCTCACCGCGCCGGGCATCGTCGAGCAGGTTTTCCATTAAATGCGTGGTTTCCTGCAAAACGGTGAAACCGAAAGTCCCGGCGCCACCTTTTATCGAGTGTGCTGCGCGGAATATGGCATTCAGCAGTTCTGAATCTGGCGCTTCAGGAAGCAGATTCAGCAGGTGCTGTTCCATATCGGCCAGTAGCTCGTCGGCCTCGTCAAAAAATGTCTGGTAAAAATCGCTGATATCCATACTCACGCTATCACCTCGTACCGGGTTGTGGCGGTAATGTGTTTTGCGCCGGTTCCGCGGCAGCAGGTTGTTGGAGAATGCTTATTGGCTGGTTATCGCTTTCTGCGTTTTCATGCACGATGGCATCCTCAGCTTGTTTGTTGAGCACCAGCAAACTAATGCGCCGGTTAATAGCATCACCTGGTCCGCGATTAGTCAGGCGCATGGTTGATGACATACCTACGACGCGCAGGACTTTGCCGTCGATTAAACCGCCTGCCATTAATTCACGCCGCGAGGCGTTGGCTCGGTCGGCGGAAAGTTCCCAGTTGCTATAACCGTGCTCACCCATGGCATAAGGCAAGTCATCAGTGTGGCCAGATAAACTAATTTTATTTGGAAAATCATTTAGTAACGGCGCAATGCTGCGCAGAATATCGCGCATGTAAGGCTCAACTTCTGCACTGCCGTTTTTAAACATCGGGCGGTTCTGACTGTCGATTATTTGTATCCGCAGCCCCTCCTGCACCAGATCAATTTGCAGATGTGGGCGCAGCGCACGCAGCTTAGGGTCAGATTCAATCAGTTGATCCAGTTTGTCGCCCAAGCGCTTGAGGCGGTTGGCTTCCATCCGTTTTCTGAGATCTTCGATATTCGGCTGTCTTTTCACTTCGCCTTGTTGCTGTGTCACATCATCGCCACCACCAGGAATCGGACTTTGGCTGTCGGCGATGCGCTGCCCACCGGTAATGGCGGCAGAAAGTGGCGTACGGAAATAGTCGGCAATTTGCGCCAGTTCTTTAGGGCTGGAGATGGAAATCAGCCACATCACCAGAAAAAAAGCCATCATCGCGGTCATGAAGTCAGCGTAGGCAATTTTCCACGAACCGTGCGCGCCGCCGCCGTGGCCTTTATGCTTACGGCGTTTTACGACAATAATCGGGCGCGCGTTGTGCTTCATACTTCTTCTTCCGTGGCGCGCGATTGCGCGTTCGGAGAACGAACAGCACGAACATGTTCTTCCAGCTCAACAAACGATGGGCGCTCACTGGAGTAAAGGGTTTTACGGCCAAATTCGACAGCAATCGGCGGTGCATAACCATTCAGACTCGAAAGCAATGTGACTTTTACGCACTGCATCATTTTGGTCGTTTCAGCGCTTTTTTGGCGTAAAACGGTCGCAAGCGGTGAAATAAATCCGTAGGCCAGCAAAATCCCCAGGAAGGTTCCAACCATAGCGTGGGCAATTAATGCGCCCAATTCTCCTGCCGGGCGGTCAGCAGAAGCCAGCGCATGCACCACCCCCATTACCGCAGCGACAATACCGAATGCCGGAAGTGAATCCCCCATGATGGCAAGGCTATTGGCCGGTATTTCAGCCTCACTTTCATGGGTTTCAATCTCCTCATCCATCAGCGCTTCAATTTCAAACGAGTTCATATTCCCGCTGATAATCAGACGCAGGTAATCAATAATGAATTCCAGCATCAGAGTGTCGGCAAGAATACGTGGGTAACTGGCGAAGATTTCGCTTTCTTTCGGATTTTCGATATCACGTTCGAGCGAAAACATCCCTTGTTGGCGCGACTTCGCCATCAAGCGATAAAGCAAGGCCATGAGATCCATATACATGCTTTTGGTGTATTTCGAGCGGCGAAAAAGTAATGGCAATGCTTTCACCGTTGCTTTAATAGCCTTACCGTTATTCCCAACGATAAATGCCCCAATTCCCGCCCCACCAATGATGATAAATTCAGCTGGTTGATAGAGTGCGCCAAGATGACCACCGGTCATCATATAGCCGCCGAATACTGTCGCGATAACGACCAGATAGCCTATTACAATCAGCACGAGTACATCCTTCTGCTGTTAAATGTGACGAGGAATCACAAATCAGAGGTGTTTATGGCTCAGTGCAAGGCAAAAAAAAGCAGCGATAATTGCTTATCGCTGCTGGAGTGTTTACCACACCGAACTGTTAAACGGCCTGTTTGACCTGTTCATCCAGCAGTTGTGGAATAATATCGGCAGTATTCGTAGAAAGTTTACGTCTTTTTACCGCTCTCGACGGCGGCTGGCATAAACTGCAAGCAAAGCTACCTGCGGGCTGATGCGCGTGAGTAATAAAGTTACCGCCACAGCAGTTGCAACAGTTCAATTCAAGCATGTTACTTTCAACAAAACGCACCAGTGTCCAGGCGCGAGTCAGCGCCAGCAGCGGCCCGCTTTCTTGTGCCGGGCATTGCTCCAGGTACAAGCGGTAAGCCTTAATGACTGCATCCACACCGGTACATAATCCGGTGCGCAGCAAGAACTGCCAGGCGTTGCAAAACATAGAAGCATGAATATTCTGCTCCCACGTCATAAACCAGTCGGTAGAAAAAGGCAGCATTCCTTTCGGTGGTGGGCTACCACGGAGCTCTTTATATAGTTTGATCAGTCGGCCACGGCTTAATTGCGTTTCGCTTTCCAGCATCTGCAATCTTGCGCCGAGCGTGATTAACTCCATCGCCAGTTGTATATCACGAGCTTCCTGAACAATACTTTTTTCGCTCATTTTGTTACGCCCTTTTTTTGCGAGGTGCCTCGTCTATTGCGGAGACCTCATTTAATAAGCGGGTGGATAACAAAATGCCAGTATGAATTTGCTGTAAATCATCCACACGAGAGTCTTGTGTCAGGCGGGTAATGGTTTGGTTATCGTTAAAGCGGAATTGGCAAATCAGCTGGTTGGTTTCCGCCAATTTCACCATTTGCGGCAATGTTAATTCACTCAGGGAATTGGCCATATCCTCGGTCACTCCCAAACGAAACATTGCTGAGGCTTTATCGCTACTAATAAGGCGCTGCGCAAGCAACAAATACGATAAATTAATATCGTAGATATGTTTCAACAACTCGGATGTATGCATTGTGTTCATCCTGAAAAACTTACTTTTATACATGCGGTATTACCGCACCCCGTGAGTCGCCGAGAAATCCCGGTTAAAAATAGAACAACCAAAAAAGACAAATTCAATTGACTGATAACACGCACTGAATCCACCGACACGAAAATGCAGTGGAGACTTCCTTGTGGGTACGTTCTTATCGGAGCTTAAATTTCTGACATTAAATTAAGATTTTTCCTAATTCCGGGCAAACTCTACTCGTAGCCCTTTAGACATACAATGCGGACACCTGCGAATTTTGAATTATATGTGACACAGATCACATATATTTACTTTATGACTCACCTTAAAACATCAGCAAGACTTTTCATTTGCTCATTTAACAATCAAACTCGAAATAACCGTTACGTTAATCTGGTAAAACCTTTTCGTTTGCCTAACAATCTGATGACTTAACATCAATAACGCGTCTTAAGCGCGACTTAGCTATGTGATTTATATCGCATTTTTTATCAAGCAAATTAATGCACTGCATTAATGTTTGTTTTTAGCACATAACGCCTTGAATTTTTCTATTTCATGTAAGAATGGTGATAAATTCTTACACCAGGATGACAGGCGCAGTATCAATATAAATTAATACTAAAGTTTGATGGAAAAATGAGCTATCCAGGCATTAAGGCTGTTTCACAAGTTGTTTACATTAGAGTTATTAATCATTTTTCATGAGCAGACTCACATTTTCTATGGGTACTATTCTTGCGTAAGAATGTGAGTTGTAGTAAGGAAAAAGTAAGTGATTTGTTATCAACAAGTGGGAGGTTGTCATGAGTTACCAACATATATTGGTTGCTGTCGCCATCAGTCCAGAAAGCCAGATCCTGGTTGAAAAGGCGGTTTCAATTGCCCGGCCGGTGAATGGGAAAATTTCGCTGATTACACTCGCATCCGACCCCGAACTTTATAATCAATTTGCCGCACCCATGATGGAAAACCTGCGGGAATTAATGCTTGAAGAGACTCAGCTTTTTATTGATGAGCTAGCTAAAAAGGCAAATTACCCTATTACAGAAACGGTTATTGCTACCGGCGAATTAAGTGAGCACATTCTGGCAATATGTAATAAGGGTTCTGTGGATTTAGTGATTTGTGGTAACCACAATCAATCCTTTTTCAGCAAGATAATTTGCTCCGCGAAAGCCGTGGTAGCATCCAGTCAGGTTGATGTTTTGCTAGTCCCGCTGAGATAAGCAGTATTTAAGTTAAATTTGGCTTATATCATCAGAAATAAGAGGGGTATTCATCTTAAATTGATGTCACTCAAAGCTAACTTCAAAATAATAATTCAAAAGCCTATTCGATTTTGACCCGGCTCTGGATTTAAATTGCTGAAGCTTTATCGTGAAATGGCAATTTAATGATCTGGCGAGGGTTGCCAGGGGGAAGATATCCCCCTGACACGTTCACCGTTAGCGGGTTTGCAATGCAGGTAAATCATCTATGCGAACGGAATAATCACCGCCCGACCATAGGCGATGGAATAGAGTCACGCCAACTTAGGAAATGTCGCTACCTTCTTTCCCATCTCAAACTCCTCATTTCGTGGAGCAACCTGCTTTAAGTCCTCTATAAACCGCTTCTGCCAGTGGTGAATATCATTCTTCTCAATCACCGTCATCATTTCGCTATGGCGTGATATCCGTTCGGCCAAAGGCATAGTTAACGCACGATCCAGGGCTGCGGCAACGTCGTCACGGTCGTAAGGGTTAACAATGAGTGCCGAGGACAATTCATTTGCGGCACCGGCGAATTTCGACAACACCAGCACACCCGGATTAGCAGGGTCCTGAGCCGCAACATACTCTTTCGCCACCAGGTTCATCCCATCACGCAGTGGAGTCACTAAGCCAACATCCGCATGGCGGAACACTTTCATTACCAGTTTGCGGTCAAAATGTTGATTCAAATAGTACAGCGGAGTCCAGCCCAACTGACCGTATTTACCATTGATGCGCCCTGCTTCAGTTTCCAACTGATGACGAATATCCTGATACGCCTGCACATCGCCACGCGAAGTTGGTGCAATTTGCGTGTAACGGATTTTCCCGTGGTGCTGGGGATAATTTTCCAGCAGCGCTTCAAAAGCGAGAAATCGTTCAGGCAATCCTTTGGAGTAGTCCAGTCGCTCAACCGAGAAGATGTTTTTGATACTCCCCAATTCAGCTTTAAGCTGCGCCAACTTCGGCGGCAGCGGACCCTGAGCGCTCTTTTTGATTTCTTCTGGTTCGATACCTATCGGATACACTTCAGTGCGGAAAGTATTGCCAAACGCCTGATGCTGGTTTTTATCCAGGCTATCAAGCCGCGTCTGACTTGCCACACAATCCAGGAATGCCTGGCGATCGTTTTCCGTCTGAAATCCCAGCAAATCATATTCACACAACGCTTCGAGTAACTCCTCATGCGGCGGGAGCGCGTTAAATACTTCAGGCGTTGGGAATGGGATATGTAAGAAGAAACCGATGCGGTGATTTAGCCCTTGTTTGCGGCAATCTGCTGCGAAGGGCAGCAAATGATAGTCATGTACCCATAAGACATCGTCTTTTTCCAACAATGGCTTAAGCTTGCTCGCAAGCATGGTATTAACCCGTTGATAGCCCTCCCAAGCTTCACGCTGATAATCAACCAGGTCCAGGCGATAGTGAAAGGCCGGCCAAAGGACAGCGTTGGAAAATTGCAGATAATAGCTTTCGTAGTCTTCTTTGCTGAGATTGAAAGAAGCCCAGGTAATGTTGCCTCGTTTAGTCTTTTGTAATGCAGCGTCGGGGTCACCGACCTCTCCACTCCAGCCAAACCACAGCCCTCCGGCCGTCTTTAAAGCACCCAAAATCCCCACAGCTAAGCCACCTGCACCAGCTTTCTTATCGTCTGGTGGTGCAATGCGATTAGAGACTACCACTAAGCGACTCATAATCTTCTCCCCGTAAAATATCTGACTTTTGTTGTTCTATGTGTTGCGTTAATTTGCCAAGCCAGTGATAAACCATGCGCACGTTTGCCAGTCGGAAGTTAGCAATCGTGTCGCCATTTCCCACTTTAATGGTCACCCCTCCAAGGGCGTTAACCTGTTTGAACCCCGCTTCATCTGTTAAATCATCACCAATAAAAATCGGTGTGCGGCCCGCGAAGGGTGCCTCCTGCATAAATGCGCGAATAGCAGCACCTTTATCGATACCCAAAGGTTTCAACTCCACGACACATTTCCCCGGTTGCAACGCCAGTTCAGGAAAGCGCAGTGTCATTTGCTGTGCCAATTCAAAAATAGCCTCTTCTGCTTCGGGCGCCTGGCGGTAATGCAGCGCAAAAGCCATCCCTTTAGCTTCAAGTTCAGTACCCGGAAGCTGTAAAAGTGCATTGCTTAAATGCTGATGTAATGCGGTCACTACTGGTTCAGGGAGCGTCACTACATGGGTTTTATCATTGATATCACGGCGTTCTGCCCCATGCACACCCGCGAGTGGGAAGTGAAATGGAGTGGCGAGCTTATCTAGCTCAGTCATTGAGCGCCCTGAAATCAATGCCAACGCCCCACCACTCATGACCGACATTTTTTGCAGCAATGTGCGTACCGCAGCGGGAATATAAACTTGGTCCGGGTGCGGTTTGATTTCTGCAAGCGTGCCATCGAGGTCGAAGAAAAAGGCAAGGTTTCCTGAAAGTAGAGGCGGTACAGATGCAACTTCAGCCACCAGCGGCTCCTCCTTACATAGTTAGTATTACTACCGTAACGGTAGATTATGATTAGCCATGTAAGTATAGACAGGGTGACGGGTGTCGCAATTTTCCAGGATAAATCGCCAGGCCGCATATGGCCTGGCGTTTCGGTATGGCAGGTGTCAGAAGAAGCTTGCGATAAGTCCTGAAATAGCCACAAGACCCATAACCGTAACGAAGATATTGCTCACTTTGCCACGGAATTTCGCCAGCGCAGGTATTTTGTGGATAGCGTACATCGGCATGATAAACAGGATCATCGCGATGATTGGGCCGCCCAGAGATTCGATCATGCCAAGGATGCTTGGATTAAGCGTTGCCACCAACCACAGGCTCAGCAGGAAGAACAAAGCGATAGCTTTATTCAGCTTGCGGTCATCAAAACGCTTGCCGTTGTGGCGAGCGATTTTTTTCACCAGTCCGTGCAGACCTTCACGTGCTCCCAGGTAGTGACCGAAGAAGGAGCTGGAAATTGCCAGAATTGCTACCAGTGGGCCAAAGATGGAGATCAGCGGGTTATCGAATTTGTTGGCAAGGAAGCTCAGCATTGAAATATTTTGCTGTTTTGCTGCCGTCAAATCTGCCGGAGTCACACTTAGCACGCAGCTGAAGACAAATAACATAACAAACGCCAGCAGAATGGTGGATGTTTTGCGCAGCGTCTGGCTCGCTTTTTCATCTGCCTGGTTGCCATATTCACGACGCTGAGACAACGCAAATGAGGAGATAGCCGGGGAGTGGTTAAAAGCAAAGACCAACACCGGAATAGTCAGCCACATAGTCGTAGTGAAATCTATCGCAGTAGGTACTTGGGAAAGGGCTGCCGTGTTCCAGTGTGGAATCAAATATAAAGAGAGGAACAGCAGGATGCCGACTAACGGGTAAACCATCAGCTCGGTAATTTTCAGCATCACACGCTCACTCGTCAGCATCACCGCCATCAGCGCGACAATCAGCACAATCGACAAAATCACCCGTGGTGGTGAAGCCATTCCCAGTTGGTTGACCATTAGCGAATCAATGGTGTTGGTGATACCTACGCCGTAGATAAGCAGAATTGGATAGATTGCGAAGAAGTACAGCAGAGTGATTAAGATGCCCGCTTTAGCTCCGAAATGTTCTTCCACAACTTCGGTGATATCGCTGCCAGGGTTTCGTGATGATAAGACAAAACGAGCAAGCCCCCGGTGAGCAAGCCAGGTCATTGGCCCAACGATAACCGCCAGCGCCACTAACGGCCAGAATCCCCCCATCCCTGCGTTGATCGGGAGAAATAACACCCCTGCCCCGACCGCCGTACCAAAAAGGCTAAGAACCCAGGTAGTATCAAACTTACGATTCCCGGGAACATGCACTTTACTACTGGTGTAATTAACATCACTGCTCATTGGCTCATCTCCTTGAGGCCGAATTCAGGCTGCCGACTCTACTTTAGCCGCGTGATTGTTACAGTGATTCATATCCTGGTTTGAATTAGTTTATGGAGGGAAATACTAACAATCTAATCAATATCACATTTAAACACTGGATATCTTATCTGCGTAAAAATTAAACAATGTTGATGGCAAAAAAAATGGTGGATGTCGCTTTCGCTAATCCACCCCCAAAAAAGAACTCACACCCTTTACCACTACAATGTATTGACACTGCACGGAATCAGCGCAGCAGAATCAAGCCGTTAAACCGTGCGTTTTGCTTTCTGTTTGTAGCGGTCGAAGATGACAGCAGCAAGTAGAATCAAGCCGCGCACCACATATTGCGAGAAAGGCGAAATATTCAGTAGGTTCATGGCATTTTCCACAGTACCAAGAATCAAAATCCCGGCAATCACGTAGGAAATTTTACCAATCCCACCTTTGAGTGATACCCCACCCAACACGCAGGCTGAAATGACAATCAACTCGTAACCAATAGACGTCATTGGCTGGCCACTGGTCATACGCGAAGCAAGGATAATCCCTGCTGCTGCCGACACTAACCCAGAGAGAATAAAGATGATGATTTTAGTGCGCACCACTGGTACACCCGCCAGACGTGCCGCTTCTTCGTTGCCACCAATCGCCAACGTGTTACGGCCAAAGGTCGTTTTGTTGAGCAGGAAACCAAAGATTATCAGACACGCCACTGTCAGCCAGATCGGTGCAGGCAGCCCTAACCAGTTGGCATAACCCAGTGCAAAGAAGCGTTCATCCTCGATGCCCACTGCTTTACCATCAGAAATAATGTATGCGAGGCCGCGTACAATTTGCATGGTGGCCAGAGTGGTGATAAGCGCGTTGATTTTTAGTTTTGCAATAACAAAACCGTTCACCAGGCCGCATAACACACCGAGCAATAACCCTGCCGCCACACCAATCCACAGGCTTTCGGTCATGTTGATGACTACCGCCGTGGTGACCCCGGCACATGCAATCACCGACGCTACGGACAAATCGAAATCACCAGATGCCAGGCAGAACAACATGCCGCAAGCCACCATTCCCGACATTGAAATGGCAAGCCCTAATCCCTTCATATTCACGAAAGAAGAGAAATTCGGTACAAAAATAGCGCAGGCAATAAATAGAACGGCGAACACCACCAGCATGCCGTAGTTATCCCAGATACGCCCAAGACTCAGGGACGACTTCTTATTGCTGTCACCCGATGTAGTTAATGCAGACATTTTTATCTCCTTACTCATGCGGCAGACGCACTGGTTTTTGGCATTGCCAGACTTAATGCTTGTTGCTCATTGGTTTCGCCATGCAGCAATTCACCAGCTATTTCCCCTTCGCGCATCACGATAATGCGGTCCGCAAGGCCCAGCACTTCGGGCAGATCGCTTGATGCAAACAGCACTGCTACACCTTGTGCAGCAAGGGCATAAATCACGTTATAGATTTCGTGTTTTGCCCCTACATCAATGCCGCGCGTTGGCTCATCGAGCAAAATCACTTTCATCTCCTCGGAGAGCCAGCGTCCTAAAATCGCTTTTTGCTGGTTGCCACCGGAGAGATTCATGATCAGCTGTTCAGCTGACGGGGTTTTAATGTTCAGCGAACGGATATGCGAGGCGGCATTGTCTGTTTCCCAGCGGTTGTTTATCAGGCAACCGGCGCTAATATGCTTACGCCGCGCACTGATGTTGATATTGTCACGCACCGAATGCACTGGAATAATGCCGTCAGCCTTGCGGTCTTCCGGGCACAGCATCATGCCGGCACGAATCGCATCGGCGGGCTTATTGATATTGATAACTTCACCATCAATAAACACTTTGCCATCGGTGATGCGCGTACCGCCAAACATGCCTTTCATCAGATCACTCCGACCGGCACCGACCAGACCAAACAGACCGACAATTTCACCACTACGCACTGAAAGCGAAATAGGTGTTCGTACACCAGGGGCTTTTACACCATCCAGACGTAAACGCTCAGTTCCATGCTCACGAGGTTTCCAGCCATAGACATCACCAAGATCGCGCCCAACCATCGCCTGCACCAGCGAGTCATGACTGACCTGCTTCATATCGTCAAAGGTGCGTACGTAGCGCCCATCTTTAAACACGGTGATGGCATCACTGAGAGCAAAGATTTCTTCCATTCGATGCGAGACGTAGAGGATCACGCGGCCTTCGGAGCGTAACTCACGGATGACGCGAAACAGATTGTCTATTTCACGACGGGAGAGAGAACTGGTCGGCTCATCAAAGGCGATCACTTTCGCATTGCGCGCCAGTGCCTTAGCAATTTCGACCATCTGCCATTGGCCGATGGATAAATATTTGAGCGGCGTGCTCGGGTCAATATCCAGCCCAAGATGCTCAAGTTGTAACTTTGCTTCGTAATTCAGTAAGGAGCGGTTCACAAACCCCGCTTTATGAGGTAGCTGTCCGAGGTAAATATTCTCTGCGACAGACATTTCCGGCACCAGATGAAGCTCCTGATAAATAATCGCGACTCCGGCATTAAGCGCTGCGGGAGTGTCGGCAAAAGCCACTTCTTCACCGCGCAGGGCAATACAGCCCTGGGTTGGAGCATAATTGCCGCTTAAAATTTTCAGGAGCGTTGATTTCCCTGCGCCATTCTCCCCCATTAGTGCGTGAACTTGCCCGGCATAACAGTCGAAACTGATGTCCTGTAAGGCTTTCACGCCGGGGAAAGTTTTGCCTATACCACGAAAAGAGAGATACGGTGTCTCATGTTGCATGACATACCCCAATGTTGAAGGGCGGATGGGCATAAGCCTCATCCGCCAATGAGATTACTTGCCGCCGAGGCCTTTTTTAGCCAGCTCTTCTTTAAAGTTGTCGCGAGTGATCAGCACCACGTCGGTAACTTCAGTGAACTTCGGTGGCTCTGCACCTTTGGTGACCCAGTTGTAGAGCATTTCGCTACTTTTATAGCCGTGTACATCCGGGCTTGGGAGCAAAGAACCGTAGAATCCAGTGGCCTGCGCTTTCGACAGTTCACTGACGGCATCCACACCATTAATACCTACACCAATAACATCTGGCGCTTTAAAGCCCTGCCCTTCAGTGGCACGCACGCCACCCAGCACGGTGTTGTCGTTCATGCCAACAATGAGCCAGTGTTTCACTTCAGGGTGTTGAACCAACATGGAGTTAGCGGCATCGAAAGCCCCTGGGATGTCGTTAGATTTGGTCGGTACTTTGTAGATTTGTTTTTCCGGGAAACCAGCCGCTTTCAGAGCGTCCATTGAACCAGAAGTACGGCGGCGGGCAGTATCGAGCTCGTCAGACGTAATCGCCATTACCGCGGATTCTTTCACGTCCCAACCGCGTTTTTGCATCTCTTTGTATAGCTCTTGCCCCTGACGTTCACCGATTTTGGTCGCCGCCATCATCACTAATGGCACGGAATCCATTGGCTTGCCTTTTGCGTTGACGAACTGGTCATCAACGGCAATGACTTTCATGTCGTAGCTTTTAGCTTTCGCCACAATTGCCGAACCCAGTTTTGGATCCGGTGTACAAATCACAAAGCCTTTCGCGCCGCTGGCGGCCAGGCTATCGATAGCATTAAGAGTTTTTTCGCCGTCGGGAACGGCAATTTTAATCACTTCAAAGCCAAGATCTTTCCCGGCTTTATCAGCAAATTTCCATTCGGTCTGGAACCATGGTTCTTCTGGTTGCTTCACCAGGAAACCCAGCTTCATTGTTTCTGCGATAGCGGATTGTGACATAATTGCAGCAATGCCAATTGCCGCTAGCGCTTTAGTAAATTTGTGCATGGTATTCTCCAGCTCGATTTTATTTTCTGTAGGGTAAGGTTTAGTTAAAACAAGCCATTAGCCGTATGAGCTTTTTGCTTCGGGGCTGGAGATAGTTGTAGCGGGAAATTAATAGTCCATAGGAGAGCGCAATCACATGGCAGAAATACAGTAAGACCGTGCATGTATTCAGCAGTTAAAGACATAAAAATAGGACTTTATGTCGGACAAATGAAATATGGATTAGCAGATTTATCCATAAATTCAGCGCTAAGGTGGATAAGCTGATTTATAGAAATACAGATTGAAGAATGCGGGCAAGTATTGCGCTCACCCGCCGCTATTCCTGACCTATTACCATTGGTAATAGATATGCTCCGCGTGATCTCGCGCTGGGGCTTCGTCGCCTTCGAGTCGCGCGGCAATGGTCAGGGCAAAATCAAATACTTTCCCTAACCCTTTACCGCTTATCAGATTGCCATCTTCGACTACGTCAACATCAACATATTCACCGTCCGTCACCTGCTGCCACAAATCACCAGAACAGACGTAGCGGCGGCCTTTAAGTAAACCGTTACCACCCAGGACGCGTGCCGCAGCAGAGCAGATCGGGCAGATAAACTTGCCAAGATCGTCATGGCGACTCACGAAAGCAATCACGTTAGCGCTTTGGGCTAGAAAGACACTGCCTTCCGGGCCTCCGGGAAGCACTACTGCGTCAAAGGTTTCATCGAAACATTCACTTAGCGTAGCGTCTGCCACCATCGGGATATCGTGATAGCTCACTACCGCGCGTGTATCGACGCAAGAAAGGGTACGCACGTTAATTTTTAAACGACGTAGAATATCAATGGTAACAATGGCTTCCCCTTCTTCAAACCCAGGAGCCAGCAGGACTGCAACAGTTTTCATTACAACTCTCCGTGTTGCCCCCGCGTCTACGGGGGCGAAAAACTTACCAGTAGAGGCTCCACACCTGGCGCACTCGCGTTAGCGCTTCCAGGTAGAAATAGTCTCCCCAACTACAGCACTCATCCACCCCTTTACCGCTTGCCATGTGATAAACCGAATGTTTCAGCAGCCCCTCACACGGCTCGTCGTCACGCGCCAGATAGTTATCGGTGAGCGACTGGATAATACGCAGCGCCATTTCTTCATAATGTGCGCGGTGTTCATCCAGTACCGGCAACACTTTCACCAGTTCCAGCAAACCGCAGGCTGTTATTGCCGCAGCCGAGCTATCACGCACCGCATCCGTACCAAGCAATGCTAAATCCCAGTGGCAGACATCATCTTCCGGCAGGCGGTTGATGAAGTAATGCGTAAGACTGCGCGTGAGATCCACCATGCTTTTGTCACCGGTGTACAGGTAGGTGAGCAAGAAACCGTAAATGCCCCACGCCTGGCCGCGTGACCAACATGACGTATCGCTATAACCCTGATGTGTGTTACCAAACCGCGGCTCACCGGTTATCACATCCATATAATAAGTATGGAAAGTTGACGCGTCCGGGCGAACGATATACTTCGCGGCCTGCTGCGCATGTGCGGTAGCGGCCTGCGCGTAACGTGGATCTCCAGTTTGCTGGCTTGCCCAATAAAGCAGCGGAAGGTTCATATTACAGTCAATAATCATCCGCCCCTGTTGTTCTGGATCATTCAAATCCCCCCAGGCCTGGATGATTTTCGCCACCGGGTTATAGCGCTCCATCAGAATATCAGCCGCTTGCAGCGCGGTCTGGCGGGCGGTTTCATTGCCAGTCAAACGCCAGGCATTGACGCACGACAGCGAATACAGAAAGCCCAGGTCGTGCGTTGCCGTTTCGATGCGTTTATCTAAACGTTCCGCAAAAGATGGCAAATAACGCTCTGCCGCCTGGCGATATTTGTCATCTCCAGTCATCTCCCACGCAAGCCACAGTTGGCCTGGCCAGAAGCTAGTCGTCCACTCGACGTTGTCGGTCGGCTGCCATTTACCCCCTTCGCAAGCTTCGTTAGGGAATTTGTTCCCGACGATGGCAATAGTTTTATCCAGCTTTTTTGTCACGCTGCTGAGCGCATTATCAAGCTTACGTTTTAGGGCCAGACGGTCTACCTGATGCAATTCAATAGGGCGCAGTGGCTCGGTCACCACATTTTCAGTGACTAAATTACAGGTCATAACGTTTCCTTTAATTAATGTTTTGCCGGCTCAACCGGTGCGGTGTCTAAAGCGGATAAGAACGTATTGGATTCATCGCGTTTTGACTGGCAGCGCGAGAGAGTGAATGCAGAGATCAGGGTGAATATCAGTGCGCAACATCCCATCATTAAGTAGGTGTGCTCGAAGCCGATTTTGTCGTACAGGTAGCCCGCAGGCGGTGCCACCACAACCGAGCCGACATAAATCATCGCCTGATAACCCAATAAATACATGGTGGCATTGATTTTCTTATGGAAATGCTCGGCGATATATTTGAAGACCGAGATTAGCAACAGGGCAATTTCAACACCGTAGAACGGTTTGATGATTGAGATCACCAGCGGGTCGGAGGTTAGCCCCGAAGCAATCAAGCGTAAACCCACTACGCAGCCGCACAACAACAACCCTTTTTTAGCACCGTAGTGATTCACCAGTAGCGGGATGAACATCATCATCACGAACTCCATGCCGGACTGTACTGTGCTGAGGTAGCCGTACCATGCGTTTCCCTGCTCTTTGGTATCGAAGAAAGAAACGAAGTAGCGTGGGAATTGCTGTTCAGCAACAAACATCATCCACGCGACACCTGCGACATACAGGCTGAACATCCAGAATTTGCGGTTTTTCAGTAGCATCAAAACATCAGCGAAAACGATTTTATTCGCTGAAATCACATTGTTATTACGCAGCTGTTCATCACCAATTTTCAGGCTAATCAGCACCAACAGCATCAATACGGAGGTGGTACTACTGACGATGAAGTTTGCCAGAGGCGTGTAGTTGAAAAGCAGGCCTGAAACTGATGCCGCCATTGCCCAACCAAGCGATCCCCACATGCGAATGCGCCCAAACTCCAGACCATACAATCGGCTAAAGCGGTCAGCATAAGATTCAGAAGCCGCAACACCTGCATACCAGCCGAGGCTAAGGTAAAAAGCACCTATCACAATGCCAAGGGTGGTATGCGTTAGCAGCAATGGTTGATAAACCGTGACAAAGAACGGCGCCATCAGTGCCGAAATCGCGCAGACAAAATAGAGTAGCCACTTGCTCATACCAATTTTGTCCATGATGTAGCCATAGACCGGTTTCATGACCACCGCAAAGACGCCATTGATAGCAAAAACACTTCCGATGGTGATGCTGTCCAGGCCCACTTTCTGGCTCAACCACAAAGCATATAACCCGAAGCTTGAGGACCAGGTGAAAAAGTAGAGAAAGATAAAACTGCTCATTTTGATCTGTGCGGTACGCGTTGGTGTCGGGATGTTCATGGGTGTTTCTCCAGAATAAGGAGTTTGCTTTGATTGCCCATCACCAGGCGTACAACACCCTCGCTGATAATGGCTTGCGGGCAAGATTGCGCATCAAAATCGTCGGTATCCCCTGCCCAGGTGGCACTGATTAACAGATGGGTGCCGATACTCAGTTCACCTTGCAGCAACGGCACTGCAGCCCGCTCGGCAAAGAGTAGATTGCTGTTTGGTGGTGTCAGAACTAACTGTGCAGTGCGTGATTTCGGGCTTAAACAATAAATGGCGCTGGTATCAGTCTTGGTTGTAAGCAAACAACTCCCCTGCGTCATTTGTGCTTGTGGAAGCGGACGATTTGGCAGGCTGAACCCCCCTTCTGCACAGTCAAGCTCACGCGCCGTTTTGAGGTAATGAACCCGTACTTGCCAGTCGCCCAACGGCAGTAACCAGGTGTCGATATTCACGTCGTGCCACGGCAGCCAACGGCTGAAAATCATTCCGTCTGCGGTACTAACTTGCTGGCATTCGCGGCGTCCACGCCAATAGTTATCTTTCTCGGATAACAGCAACATCGAGTCAGGTGCAGCATGGTTCAGTCCGTAGCGACCACGCTCAATGGTGAATCCATAACGGGTTGAATAGGCAAATTTGCAGTATTTAGCTTCGGTATTAACGAAGTTATTTAGCTCAAGTTGCCCGGATGTAAGCATCCATAAATGGTGCTTTTGATGAACCAGAATTTGCGACGCATGGGGAATGCTGTGAGGCGTTTCACGCTCAGGTAACGGCATTTCTTCTGCTTGCCAGAAGGCATCTTGTTCGCTCAACGCCAGCACCAGCATGGTTTTCAGCCCCCAGTAAGGAGAACCAGGCGCGTTGTAATCTTCCGCCATTATTAGGTTGGGATAGCTGTAGCCAACACTCAGCACACCGTCGCGATCAAACAACGGTTGTTGTAACCACCAGCGCAAATGACGCAACACAATTCCTTTCACTACTCCGGGTTCGTAGACTTCCAGACCTGCAAATGCAGCTGCACTCCAGAAAGCGGCCTGTGCAAAGCGATAAGTCAGGCTGCGACCAAAAGGAATAGCTGCACCATCGTCGGCAAAGAAATGGATGAAATCTGCGGCAAAGAGTGTTGCGCGCTGGCGTAGTTTTTTGCAGCGCTGCGGGTCAACATCGGCCATTAATTTGGAATAGATAAGCCCGTAGAAATGGAAACCCATCGAAATATAGTAATCACGCGGGCGGCCTGGACCGTCGGAATACCAACCGTCGCCGAGGTAATAATGCTCCATGGCGGCGAAATGCTTTTCCAACGTATCGGCATTGTTCGGCATCCCGCAGTGGTGGAAACCGACCTGCACCAGAATCGGGAAGAAATGCCAGTTGTTATCCGGGATGTCGTGGTTTTCGCTCTGCTTCAGCCATTGCCAGAGATTGTGTTTCTCCTGTTCGTTAAAGTGCGCCAGCAGCGGTTTATGCGCCACCGCGAGCATTAATCCGTAGGCCGCCATTTCCACAATGCGCTGATCGTAGGGAGCCACTTCGCCCCAATATTCTGCGTGGTCAGGATTGGTACCATTTTTTATGGCCTGGATATAAAAAGAGAGTTGCTCCGGCTCGTATCCTCCCGCCAAAAGTGGCGTTACGCCCCACATTAAACGAGAGAAAGTTTCCATATTGGCTACTTGCTGGCCGTAATGGGCGGTGAAATTAGCAAGGTCTACGCCACTGGCATCTTTTTTAAAGAATGGTGAAACGGCATTTAATAATTCATTCACCAGTTTATGAAGATCTCCCCGACTTTGAAGGGGGTTATTCAGGGTAATGTTTTCAGGTTGCAAGATGTCCTCCCGTCAGATACGAGAATCATACCCGTCATACTTCAAGCTGCAGGGGTGTTGGCTGCACTCACAAACCCCAGTCACTTACTCAAGTAAGCTCCTGGGGATTTGCTCCCTTGCCGCCTACCTGCAACTCGAATTATTTTGGGTATATTTAAGTTATTGTTATTTATGCATTGCTAACGCTAGTTCAGCGCGTTGAGGCAAAGAGTAGTCGCTTTTATTCCTGGCTCAGAGTGAGCGGCATCACAAAAATAAACCGTTATTTCATTTTCACTGGATTTTTCAATTTGCGAGGGCAATAAATTACAAATGATGGCGTAAAAATTTAAATTTGTTGTCCTGGAGGGGAAATGAGTGAACCACAATTGATGGAAAGAATTACGCTCGACAGCCAGGTTATCTCATTTCACCGTCTGCGAGCGTCCAGCGCCAGGTACTATCACTGGCACCAATGCGTTGAGTTTCTCTATATTTCAAAAGGCTACGGCATCGTTGTGGTGGACAATCAGCATTACACCGCAAGGCCCGGGCGACTTTTTATCTTCCCACCTTTTCGGCTACACAAGGTTCATGTCGATGCCGATGACAAAAACCAGTATCACCGCACAACCATGCACATTGAACACTCTTCTGTTATCAGCACTTTGCATGGTTTTCCACGCCAGCAGGCTCAATTTTCAGCCCTCGCCACAAGTAACGTCCCGGCACAAATTTACGATTTAAGTGAGCAGGCCGATTATATGGAATTGATTCTCGAGCAGTTCGACAAACTCGACCCCACGGAGCACTCCACCGCCAGCGACGTTGCGTTTATGGTGATGCAAATTATGGCTTTCCTGCCCGCTCAACCGCAGCTATTTATCCCGCAACAACAGACTGTAGCGTCACGCATCATGCAGTGGGTTGAGAGTCACTATAGTGAGAAGTTTTCACTGGATGAGCTGGCGCAATCCATTGGCTTATCACGCAGCTATACTTCGCGGATTTTTCGTCAACAAACCGGTGGCAGTATTCATGAGTATTTGCTGACGCGGCGCATAAAGAAAAGTTGTGATCTATTGCGCACTTCACCATTAAGCATTGAAGCTATTGCTCAGGAGGTAGGGTTTATAGAAGTTACCTACTTCATCACCTGTTTTAAAAAAATGATGGCCCAGACGCCATTGCAGTATCGTAAACGGTCACGAGCTCATTCAACTGAAGATCTCAAAATATGATCTGACACAATAAACCACCTCATAGCGGGTTAATTATTCAGTGATGAATCACAGTTTTGGTCATTTCACTTAAATTATTTAAAATAGACAAACCAGGAGATATTTATTTAATTAATATTTTCTGTTGAATAACTTTGTAAATAAGAATGAAACGCCAGAATCAACTGTTTTATTGATAACCCTAAAGAGGTATTATTTTTTACAGCGCAGACAGGACGCGGACTCACAGGACATGGATACAATCTTTTTTATCTATATACCCGTCATATTTTATGTAATACAAAATTCTAATCATCACCGATGTTCCGGCTAAATAAGGAAATTATCATGGCAACTTCCGGCATGGTTCAAAGTCTCAACTTACAGATAAATCGTGATTTTTATTCCTCAAATCTGTATTTACAGTTGAGTCACTGGTGCTCAGAAAAGAGTTTAACGGGCACGGCGAATTTTTTAAGAAACCAGGCTCAAAGTAATGTTACGCAGATGATGCGTATATTTAATTTTATGAAACAAGCGGGCGGCACTCCCATTGTAGGGACGATTGAAACCCCACAAAGCGAATGTGACTCTTTGGAAGCTCTATTTGAAAAAACGGTTGAAGATTATCAGCAGCGCTGCGCCACACTGACTAAATTGACCGCTGAAGCAACAGCATTGAAAGATTATTCCACCCTCACGTTCCTGAAAACTATGGATCAGGAACAACAAGACGAAGGCCTGTTGCTCAACACCATTCTTGATGAAGTACGCAGTGCTCATAAAGCCGGATTGTGTATGAGCCAAACAGATGAGCACCTGACAAATTTAGTCAATCATCAACAGCACTAAGTCTCATTATGTCGGGTAATACAACGTTTATTACCCGAGCGAAAAAAATGTTGCTCCCGCTAATCCGTCTTAGTCATGCACACCACATCAACTGTTCACGTAAACTGAGCGTATCTTCCGGGAAACTAGCCAGCACGATTTTATAACGTGCCATCTCCTTTGGATATCCCCTCATGGATTGCAGTAACAGCCGCAACGCGCTGTCCCAGACGATACCTTGCAAATCACTGTAAGGCCACAAATCGGGGTCTGCGATAAATGGCATCAGATAATCAATACCAAGCTTCACGCTCCTGCCATCTTGTACGGCATTCCAGCGGTCAAATTCGACGTGTTCCGCATAACGATTAAGCAGCAGATGGGCTTCAAGGTTAAATAAGGAATAATGGAATGGCACCGGGCGTTCAAGCTCCATCGTCTGTTTGCCTTCCTGGTCAATTTGCGCCGCCATTCTTTGAGTAATGCCCTGCTGAATAATGCGTGCCACCAGCCCTTTATCACCGTAAAACAGTGCATTAGCGACACGTTGCGCGTCATACCAGGTGCCGTGGTTGTTATGCCACACGTATTCAGAATGACCCACATCGCTGTAAAACATCCAGTGGTTGAAGTCCCTGAACCATTGGTGCAAACCGATAATATCATC
>Ga0105251_10000887_pt1 | contig 26810 bp, 25 predicted proteins | sample KBSS64metaG_FD_80424 | JGI IMG/M metagenome (GOLD analysis project Ga0105251, IMG submission 80424) | Switchgrass rhizosphere microbial communities from Kellogg Biological Station, Michigan, USA - KBS S6-4 metaG | ecosystem: Host-associated > Plants > Roots > Rhizosphere > Soil | place...
CTGTAGCCTGCATGGTGCTTTCCGCCGCGCCCGCATTCGTATTGCTCGTATTGCTCGTATTGCTCGTATTGCGTGGCGTCATGCGTTGCGCCGCGTCGCGGTCCGCATCGCCCGCTTCGGCAACCGGCTTCGCCGCAGGCTCGGCGCCCGCTTCGCGCCAGGGCGCAATCGGCCCCACGAGGTTCATGCTTTCTTGCGTCGGCGTCGTCGACGGCGTCGGCTTCGCGGGCACGCGATCGTCGTAGCCGTCGAGACCATCGACCAGATCGTTCGTCGACGCCTCGATCCGCGCAAGCTGCGCCGCCGTCACGCTGCCGCGCAGCACGTCGTTCGCCGCGAGTTGCAAACCCTTGATCGCCACCTCGTCGTAATAGGACGACAACGAACGCTCACGCAACCACACCTCGGCCTGCTCGATCGCTTCGTCCGGGTCGCCGGCGAGCGCGCGCTGGTAAAAGTTCTCGACCGGCGTAAGCGCGGGCTGGTCGCCGAGCAACACGTCGAGAAACTCCAGCCGTCGCACATGCCGGCCGAGCACGAGCAGGCACAAGGTCAGCGGCGTCGACACGATGAGCCCAATGGGCCCCCAGATCCAGCTCCAGAAAATCGCGGCGACCACCACCGAGAACGGCGACAGCCCGGTGCTGCGTCCGTAGAGCAGCGGCTCGACCACCTGCCCCACCAGTAGCTCCACGATGACGAAGAGCGCAATGGACCAGATCGCCATCGACCATCCTGGACTCACGGCGGCGGCGAGCACCGTGGCCAGCGCGGCGGCGATCCAGATGCCCACGTAAGGCACGAGCCGCAGCAAGGCCGCGAGAATGCCCCACAGGATCGGACTGGGCACGCCGATCAGAAACAGTCCCCCGCCGATCGCGACCCCCAGGCCCGCGTTCAACCCCAGTTGCGACACGAAGTAACGGCTCAGGCGCCGCGCGGCTTCGTCCATCACCGTGGTCGTGCGGTGCAGGTCGCGCGAACCGAACAGACGGATCGCGCGATCGCGCAGATCGTCGCGTTGCAGCAGGATCACCACCATCACGACGAACACGATAAACGCCGTTTCGAGCGGACTGATCGCCGGCGACAACACGCGCCGCGCGAGTTCGAACGGCGTGGGCGCCGGCTCGCGCACCTCGACCGGCAGGGCGGCGCTCGCGGCGCCGCTCGCCGCCGGTGCGCCATTGCGCGGCGCCTCGCGTTGCGCGGGTTCGACGGTGGCGCGTTGCAGCGCCTGGCCCGCCATGCCGGCCAAATGGCTCAGCCTGCCGATGGTCAGCTTGTGCACGGCTTCCAGCTTGTGCTCGACGGTCACCTGATAGCGCGGCATGCCGGCGGCGAGATCGGTCAGCTGGTTGGCGATCACCGCGCCGAGCAGGCCGATCACCGACACGGAAATCGTCACCGCGGCAAACACGGACGCGACATGGCCCAGCTTCAGGCGGGCGAGCGACTTGGCAAGCGGCGCGACGAGAAAGCTCAGCAGAATCGCGAGCGTCATCGGAATCAGCACGGCTCGCGCGAAGTACAGGCACGCGACCACCGTCACGCCGACGGCGAGCGCGATCAAACCCTCGATGCCGAAGGCGGCGGGCGGAGCCTGAATGCGGGTCGCGGGTCTCGGGCCAGGCTGGTCGGGAGAATCCTTCACTTCGTCGTTCTGCACGGGTTTGCGTCGTCTCGAGGGTGCGAGCGCCGCCAGGCAGCGGCTTCGCATCCGACGCGCGCGTTATTTTTTAGGTTCCTCCGCGATCGGCCCGCTTTCGATCGGCGGCGCTTCCTTTTCGATTTCGGCGCGCGCCCGTTCCCAATACTCGTCGGGCGTGCCCTTCGGCTCGTCGGCGTGCTCCCACAGGTAGTAGGCACGCCGGCGAATCTCTTCCTCTTGCGAGGTCTGTTCGGATTCAGGTTGCTGTTGCATGTGATTACCCTCGGTTGGGACGTGGCGACGAGCGGCATCGGCCGGCACCGCGCGGGTGCCGCGCAAGGCGGCCTCGCGCGCGGGCAACCGCAAGCAAGCAAGCGTTATACCCGGCGCGGGCGCGTCGGTTTATCGTCTGGTGTTGGCGGGCTGTCGCGTCCCGATCCGTCAAGCGTGGGCCGGAGGTTCGCTTTCGTCGGTGGTGAGCTGTTCTTCCAGCCGGTCGAACACGCGTTGCGTCGCGCGGCTCGGCGCTTCGAGCGCGAACAGCAGCAGTGAGCGCGCCGTCACCTGATACGCGTCGCCGGCGCTGAATTGCGGCAACTCGGAGCGCACCGGCATATTGGTGTCGAGCAGACAAGTCCACTGGTCGCCCTCGGGAATCTCGGGCAGCGTGAAATTGACGACGTCGTGATGCGCGTTGAGCACCAGCAGCAAGGTCGCGTCCGATGCGGGACGGCGAATGCCGCTCGCCTGGGCGCGGCCGTCGATCACGAGGCCGAAGCAGCGCATCGCCGGATCGTCCCATTGCTCCGGCGTGAGGTCCGCGCCGTCGGGCGAGAGCCAGCGCGCGTCGGTCACGTCCAGCGCCTCGTTGTATTCGCCGGTGAGAAAGCGACCGCGCCGCAATACCGGCAGACGGTGGCGCAGCGTGGTGAGATTCTTGACGAACTCGGTGAGCGCGCGGCCTTCGTCGTCGACGCTCTCCCAATCCACCCAACTGATTTCGTTGTCCTGGCAATACGCGTTGTTATTGCCCTTCTGCGTGCGGCCGAATTCATCGCCGGCGAGGATCATCGGCGTGCCTTGCGAGAGCAGCAGCGTGGCGAGCAGATTGCGTTTCTGGCGCTCGCGCTGCTGGCGGATCTCGGCGTCGTCGGTCGGACCTTCGACGCCCATGTTCCACGACTTGTTGTCCGAGTGGCCGTCGTTGTTGTCCTCGCCGTTGGCCTCGTTGTGCTTGTCGTTGTACGAGACGAGATCGTTGAGCGTGAAGCCGTCGTGCGCGGCGACGAAGTTTACGCTGGCCCAGGGGCGGCGGCCGCGATGATTGAACCTGTCGCCCGAACCGGTCAGGCGTTTGGCGAGATCGCCGACCTTGCCTTCGTCGCCCTTCCAGTATTCGCGCACGGTGTCGCGAAAGCGGTCGTTCCACTCGGCCCAGCCCGGCGGAAAACCGCCCACCTGATAGCCGCCCGGCCCGCAGTCCCACGGCTCGGCGACAAGGCGCACGCTGTTGAGCACGGGGTCCTGGCGGCAACTGTCGAGAAAGCCGCCGCCTTCGTCGAAGCCGTGCGGCTCGCGGCCCAGGATCGTGGCGAGGTCGAAACGGAAACCGTCCACCTTCATTTCCGTCACCCAGTAGCGCAGGCTGTCGGTCACCATTTGCAGCACGCGCGGATGCGACAGGTTCAGCGTATTGCCGGTGCCCGTGTCGTTGATGTAATAGCGCGGCTCGTCGGGCAGCAGCCGGTAGTAGGACGCGTTGTCGAGGCCCTTGAAGGAAAGCGTCGGGCCGCGCTCGTTGCCCTCGGCGGTGTGGTTGTAGACCACGTCGAGAATGACTTCGAGGCTGGCGTTATGAAAGCGGTCCACCATCTCCTTGAATTCGCCGACCGATTCGGTGGATGAAGCAAAGAAGCGCGGGTCGGCCGCGAAGAAACCGATGGTGTTGTAGCCCCAGTAGTTGGTGAGACCTTTTTCGAGCAGATGGCTGTCGTTGACGAAGGTCTGTATCGGCATCAATTCGACTGACGTGACGCCGAGGCTCTTGATGTAATCGACCACCACCTGCTGCCCGAGCCCCGCAAAGGTGCCGCGCAGATTGTCGGGTACGTCGGGATGACGCCGGGTAAATCCGCGCACGTGGGTTTCGTAGAAGATCACGCGCTCCCACGGCAGCGCACTGCGCTCGGGATGGCTCCACGAGAAGTTGGCGTCCACCACCTTGCACTTCGGCACGAAGGGCGCGCTGTCGCGTTCGTCGAACGAGAGGTCGCCTTCCTCGGCATCGAGCGTATAGCCGAAGATTTCCGGCGTCCATTTGAGTTCGCCGATGTGCGCCTTGGCATACGGGTCGAGCAGCAGCTTGTTGGGATTGAAGCGATGCCCCTGTTCCGGTTCATACGGCCCATGCACCCGATAGCCGTAAACCGCGCCCGGTTTCAGGTTGGGCACGAACACATGCCAGACCTCGTCGGTATATTCGGGCAGCTCGATGCGCTCGATTTCGTTCTCGCCGGTTTCATCGAACAGACACAGTTCGACTTTCGTTGCATGCGCCGAAAAGAGCGCGAAGTTGACACCACTTCCATTCCACGTCGCACCGAGCGGAAAAGGCGTGCCTTCCGCGATGCGCGTCGAGTAGCTGCTCTGGGATGACATAGGGGTTCCTGTGGAAGCGCGAGCGCGTGCACGCGTGTTCTAGTGTATGGCCAAACAGCAAGCGCGCCCGAAGGAGCAAATTGCGGGCCCGGCTTTCGCAGGTCTCGCTTCGCGGAGCACGCGGCCTCCGGCCAATGAAGCGGCACGAGTTTTGCACCAGCATGATGAAAAGCTTGTCGACCCCGCGCCGTTACAAGCGCAAGAACAACAGGGAGAAGAGTCATCATGCGAAGCCTACATACTGCGCCGCTCGTGGCGGCGGTACTACTCGCCGCGACGCTCGCCGCCAACGACACCTACGCTCAGGGCGCGCCCCAGGCCATCACCGAAAGACGCACGGACGTGGTCCAGCTCGCGAGCGGCTACCGCGCGTCGAAACTGACCGGCGCCGATGTCTACAACAGGAACAAGGACACCATCGGCACCCTGGACGATCTGATCGTCTCGCCGAGCGGTGACAGAAGCACCTACGCGATCCTGTCGGTGGGCGGCTTCCTCGGCATCGGCAAGCATCTGGTGGCCGTGCCGTTCAACGATTTGCAGATCAACAATCGCCGCATCGTGCTGCCGGAAGCGACCAAAAAATCGCTCGAAGCGCTGCCTGAATTCAAGTACGCGGATTGATCCGCGGGCTATCCGCCGCCGGCGGTTCGGCTAGAACGTTGATTGCCCGCGCTGACCGGTTGCAAGGAGCGGAGCCTTGCGAACCGGTTAGACGCGCGGATCGCCATACGGCGATGAGCGTTCAGCCGCGCGGCCTTCACGCGAACAGTTTGTCGAGCGTAATCGGCAAATCCCGCACGCGCTTGCCCGTCGCGTGCCAGATCGCATTGCCCACCGCCGCGGCCACGCCCACCACGCCGATTTCGCCCACGCCCTTCACGCCGAGCGGATTGACGATGTCGTCGTGCTCGTTCACGAACAGCACGTCGATATCGTGGATGTCGGCATTCACCGGAATGTGATACTCGGCCAGGTTGTGGTTCATCTGCCGCCCGAGCGCGTGGTCGAACTGGCCGTGCTCGTGCAGCGCCATGCCGATGCCCCACACCACGCCGCCGGCAATCTGGTTGGCCGCCGTTTTCGGGTTCACGATGCGGCCCGCGGCGACGGCGCTGACCACGCGCGTCACGCGCACGGTGCCGAGCGCTTCGTCCACGCGCACCTCGGCGAACACCGCCGAATGCGTGCCCATCGAATACGCCTGCTGCTTTTCATGCGGCTTGACGCTCGCCTGCTCTTCCAGCGTCTCCAGACCCGCGCGGGCCAGCAGCGCGTCGATGCCGATCGCGTCGTCGGAGCCGCTGCCGCAGACGAGCCGGTTGCCGGCGCGTCTCACCTCGTCGCGCGCAACCATCGCGAAGCGCCCGCCGCCGTATTGCCGCGCCAGTTCGACGAGGCGGTTTCGCAGCCGCTCGCACGCGACATGAACCGCGCTGCCCACCGACGACACCGTCCACGAGCCGCCCTCGATCGGCGCTTTCGGCAAGCGCGTGTCGCCGAGCTCGAAGTCGACATCGTGAATCGACACGCCTAGCGCATCGGCGGCGATCTGCGTCATCGCCGTGTAGGTGCCGGTGCCGATGTCGGCGGTGGAGCTCGACACTTCCACGCGGCCGTCGGGCGTGAGCACGGCGCGCGCCGCCGCTTCATTTTGCATTGCGTCCCATGCGCCGGTCGCCATGCCCCAGCCGATCAGTTCGCGGCCCTCGCGGCGCGCGCGCGGCGCAAGCGGCCGCCCCTCCCAGCCGAAGCGCGCGGCGCCTTCGCGATAGCAGTCGCGCAGCGCCTTGCTGGAAAACGGCAGATTCTTGTTGGCGTCGCGCTCCGCATAGTTGATGAGCCGCAATTGCAGCGGGTCCATCTGCAACGCTTCGGCCAGTTCGTCCATCGCCGTTTCGAGCGGGAAAAGACCTTGCGCCGCACCCGGCGCGCGCATGTCGGCCGGCGTCGGCACGTCGAGCTTGACGACCTTGTAGCCCAGCGTGACGTTCTCGCATGCGTACAACTGGCCGGCCCAGTTCACGAGCACGTCGCAGTAGTCCTCGTAGCGCGAGGTTTCCGCGACCGCCTCGTGAATCACCGCCTGCAGTTTGCCGTCCGCCGACGCGCCCAGCGCCACGCGCTGAATCGATTGCGGCCGATGCGCGAACGTGAACATCTGCTGGCGCGTCAGCGTGACCCGCACGGGCCGCTTCAGATCGCGCGCGGCCATCACGGCGAGCGGCAGATGATATTGCGGCCGCAAGCCCGAACCGAACGCGCCGCCGACGAAGGGCGACTCCACCTGCACCTCGTCGTCCTTCAGGCCGAACACGGCGGTCAGATAACGCTTGGTGTTGACCACCCCCTGGGTCTTTTCATAAACGATCAGATGCCCATGCTCGTCCGGCACCACGGTGCAGCCGTGCATTTCCATCGGATTGTGATACTCGGCGGGCGTGCTGTAGAAGCCGTCGACCCGCACCGCCGCGCTCGCCAGCGCGCGGTCCGCGTCGCCGCGCGGCGACGGCGGCGGATCGAACCCGCCCTTTTCCGTGGACGGCGGCACAGCGCTCATCAACGCTTCGCTCATTTCCGTCTGATGCGGCGTGTGTTCGTAGCGGACCTTGACGAGCGAGGCCGCATGGCGCGCCAGTTCCAACGTTTCCGCCACCACCAGCGCGACCGGTTGTCCGCTGTACCACACGCGGTCGTCCCAGAGCGGCCTGAACGGCGTGCCGCCGGGGGCGACCATGTCTTTGTAGGGCTGGTCCGCCAGCGGCAGTGGCGGGCGATTCAGATGCGTCAGCACGAGCAGCACGCCGGGTAGTTCGAGCGCCGCCGACGCATCGATCGCCACGATACGGCCGCTCGCGATCGTGCTCGACACCACGAAACCATACGTCAATCCATTGGCGGCGTAGTCCGCCGCATACTGCGCGGCGCCGGTGACTTTCAGCTTGCCGTCGACGCGCTTGTGCGGCACGCCCACGGCGCGCGTCGCCGGAAAAGTGTCGGCCCCGTTCATGATGCGCCCTCCTCGAACGAACGCTGCGTCGCCAGTTCGAACGCGCGCACGATCACGCGCGTCGCCAGTTCGATCTTGAACGCATTGCCGCGACGCCCTTGCGCCTCGCGCAACAGCGAGTCCGCGAAACCGCGCACGGTGGCGGCGTTCAGCGGTCTGCCGCGCAGCACGGCTTCGGCATCCAGATCGCGCCACGGTTTGTGCGCGACGCCGCCGAGCGCGCAATGCGCGCGAACGATGATGTCGCCGTCCAGTTCGACGCCGAGCGCGACGGACACCAGCGCGAACGCATACGAGGCCCGGTCGCGCACTTTCACGTAAGCGTGATGTTCGGCGAAGCCTCGCCTGGGCAATTCGACGGCGATCACCAGTTCGTCGTCGCGCAGGTTCGTATCGATGTGCGGCGTCTCGCCGGGCAGGCGATGGAACTCGGCGAACGGCAGCGCGCGCGTGCCGTCGTGGCCGGCGAGATGCACCGTCGCGTCGAGCGCCGCCAGCGCCACGCACATGTCCGACGGATGCACGGCGATGCACTGATCGCTCGCGCCGAGAATCGCGTGCATGCGGTTGACCCCTTCCATCGCGGAGCAGCCGGTGCCCGGCTCGCGTTTATTGCACGGCGTGCCGGCGTCGTAGAAGTAAAGGCAGCGGGTGCGTTGCAGCAGATTCCCTCCGACGGTCGCGACATTGCGAATCTGCGCGGACGCCCCCGCCAGGATCGCCTTGGCAAGCAGCGGGTAACGCGCGGCCACGGTCTCGTCGTAGGCCACCGCGGTATTCGTCACCAGCGCGCCGATTCTCAGGCCGCCGTCGCCGGTGGCTTCAATCTGCCTGAGCGGCAAACGGTTGATATCGACCAGCGTGGCCGGATGCGCCACGTCCTCGCGCAACAGGTCCACCAGATTCGTGCCGCCCGCGATGAACGCGGCGGCGGCATGCGCGCGATGCTGGTCGATCGCCTCGGACACCGCGCTTGCGCGGGTATAGGAAAAGCGGTTCATGGCCGCGCTCCCGGCGCCGTGAGCGGCTGATCGGACCGCTGCGCCGCATCCAGAATCGCCGCGACGATATTCGTGTACGCGCCGCAGCGGCACAGGTTGCCGCTCATCAGTTCGCGAATGTCGTCGGCGTTTTTCGCGTGGCCTTCGGCGAGCATCGCAACGGCCGAGCAGATTTGCCCCGGCGTGCAGTAGCCGCACTGGAAGGCGTCGTGATCGATGAACGCCTGTTGAACCGGATGCAGCGTGTCGCCGTCGGCAAGACCTTCGATCGTCGTGATCGACGCGCCGTCGCGCACGGCCGCGAGCGCGAGACAGGTATTGATCCGCTGGCCGTCGACGATCGCGGTGCAGGCGCCGCATTGGCCGTGGTCGCAGCCTTTCTTGATGCCGCTCAGGTGGCAGCGTTCGCGCAGCAGATCGAGCAGCGTGGTCCACGGCTCGATCTCGAACCGGTGTGTCTTGCCGTTGATCTCGAACGTCACCGGCACGCGCTGGACGTCGCTCGGCGCGAGGTCCAGCGCCGCTTGTGCTGTGGGGGTTTCCATTGGATGTCCTCCGGACGGTAGGTCGCGCAATACGAACGGCGCGCGCAAGCCACGTGCCACCATGCCGCCGTGCCAAGGCGCCGGCCGCGCTTCGCAGGCACGCGTGATGCGCGTTTTTCATGGGGCGGCTCGCGAGCCTCGCACGCGAGTCCTCCCCACGCGTGGCACGCGAAGCAAGCCGCACTCGCGGCAACGCCGCTGCCGGCCGGCGCGGCGGGCATTGCAAGATGTGCAGCGAACCCGCATTTCTTTCAATCGGCTCCGCGCAGCCGGCATCACGCGCCGCGGCAGTGCGAGAACACTGCTTGCCATGCGCTTCACACTCCACTCGTTCAGGAGGTATCCATGCATCACGTCCACGAAATCATGTCGCGCGACGTCGTCAATGTGACACCCAACGACACCATTCAGCATGCCGCGGAATTGATGCGGCGCTACGACGTCGGATCGTTGCCGGTGTGCCAGAACCATCGGCTGATCGGCATGATCACCGATCGCGATCTCGCGGTGCGCGCGTTGTCCACCGGCTGCCCGGCGAACACGCCGGTACGCGATTTCGCCAGCACCGATGTGCAATGGTGTTTCGACGACGACGACGTCGACGCCGTCCAGCAACGCATGGCCACCGCGCAGGTGCGCCGCATGCCGGTGGTCGATCACGACAAGAACCTGGTCGGCGCGCTGTCGCTCGGCGACATCGCCACGCGGGCCGACAGCGCGTCGCGCGACGAGGTCGCCAACACGCTCGAAGGCGTTTCGCAACCCCGCATGCACTGAGAAGGAGAGACACATGGCACAGCATCCCAGTCACTCGCAGGACCATCGGCATCCCGGCCAGCCGAATCCGATCGAGGTGCAAAAGGCGCTGCACGGTGTCGACTATCCGACGACGCGCGAAAAACTGGTGGAAGCCGCACGCAGCAACGGCGCAAACCAGGACATCGTGGATCTCGTCGGTGAGTTGCCGGATAAGAACTACGACAGCCCGGCCGCGGTTTCCAAGCAACTGTCGCGCACGCAGTAGCTTGGACCCGGCACCAGGCTGATAAAAACAGAACCGGCGCATCGTCATGCGGCGATGCGCCGGTTTTTTTCTTCATGCCGCCATGCTGCGGCAATGCGCAAGCCAGTTAAATAATGGGCGACCCGCCGGTGACCGCGATCGTCGCGCCGGAAATGTAGCTGGCGTCATCGGAGGCGAGCATCACATAGGCCGCCGCGAGTTCGGCGGGCTGACCGGGGCGCTTCATCGGCACCTGCTGGCCGAATTTCTCGACTTTCTCGGCGGGCATCGTCGACGGAATCAGCGGTGTCCAGATCGGCCCGGGCGCCACGCAATTCGCGCGTATGCCCTTCTCGGCCAGCAATTGCGCGAGCCCGCCGGTGAAGTTCTGGATCGCGCCCTTGGTGGTCGCATAGGCGATCAAGCCGGGGTTCGGATGATCGGCGTTGATCGACGTGGTGTTGATGATCGAGGCGCCGGGCTTCATCTGCTTGACCGCCGCCCGCGTGATCCTGAACATCGCGCCGATGTTGGTATCGAAGGTCTTGTCCCACTCCTCGTCGCTGATCGCGTCGAGCGACGGGTAACTCATCTGGTACGCGGCATTGTTGACCAGCACATCGAGCCGGCCGAACGCCTCGACCGCGCGCCTGACGATCTCCTCGCAATGCTCGGGGCTCGTGATGTCGCCGCGCAGCAGCACCGCCTTGCGGCCCGCCTCTTCCACCCAGCGCGCGGCTTCGCGCGCGTCGTCGTCTTCGTTGAGATAAGAGATCAGCACGTCCGCGCCTTCGCGGGCGAACGCGATCGCCACGGCGCGGCCAATGCCGCTGTCGCCGCCCGTGATGATCGCCGCCTTGCCGGCGAGACGGCCCGAGCCTTTATAGGATTTTTCGCCGTGGTCGGGCTGCGGTTTCATTTCCGCCGTGGTGCCGGGCGTGTGATCCTGTTGCTGCCTGGGAAACGGTGGCGTGGGACGTTGCGTGTCGGTCATGGCTATCTCCAGAGTGCGAATGAAGAGGCGCGGCGCGTCGTGAACCGGCGCGGCCGTTGTGTTGCACGCAGCAACCCACGGACCCGCGAGGGATCGCGCACGATGCGTTTCGAGCCAGGGGTTTTTGCCTAAGGGTATGCCGTCGCGAAGTGTGCCGCGAAATGTGCCGCGAAGTGTGAAGAAGCGCGCCGGGATGTGCCGCGTTGGTGGCGAAGTGTCCAACCGGGCCGGCATATCGACGTTGTGGTCGTGCATGAATCGGCTACTGCTCGCATGCGTGCCCATGCGTTTTTTCAAACGTTGCGCAACTTTACGGCGGCCCGGCCGCATGCAGCGCGGCCGCCGATTCGAGTACCCGCAGCAGGCGTTCCGGCGTCAACGGCTTCGCGCAGTGGGCGTCGAAACCCGCGGCTCGCGCGCGCGCCCGGTCGTCGCGCGAGGCGAAAGCGGTGCAGGCGATCAGCAGCATATGCGCGGTCAATGGATCGGCCCTTAGGCGGCGCGCCAGTTCGAGCCCGTCCAGGTCCGGCATCTTGATGTCCAGGACCACCGCGAAGGGCTGCCATTCGCAAGCCATCTCGCAGACCGCGAGCGGATCTTCGAGTGCGCGGCACTCGAAGCCGTCGGCGTTCAGCAGCATTTGCAACGCGTCGGCCGCTTCGCGGTAGTCGTCCACCACCAGCACGCGCCGGTGCGAGGCCATCGCGTACTGGATAGGCCGCCAGACCACCACATCGTCGCTGTTGTCCATTCCTCGGTCGAGCGTCACTGTCTTCTCCCTGTGCTTGTTCTTCGGTCGCGCTCGAGCGGCGCTCGAGCAACCTGCGCGAGCGGTGCAAGATTCGCTCCCGCAGCGCGGCGAACCAGGCCGCTTGCCGCGCAACGTCCGCTGTTTTCCGACACGGTCTCGCAGCGCGCAGCCGGTACACGGTCCCACGAGGCACACGACACCACCATAGCGCAACGCGGGGAACGGCGTTTGCTGTTTTGCGCATGTCGATCCATCGCCCGCCGGCACCGGATCTCACCTCGGAGTTCTTATGAAACGCACATTCATCGTGCACGCGGCCCTTGCCGCGTGCATCGCGCAATCCCTTGTTTTCGCCGTTCCGGTCCACGCACAAACCGAAGCCGCCTCGACGACGACAGCCAATCCCCTGCCGGAAGCGGACAAGAAATTCGTCCAGGCCGCGTCGATGTCGAGTTCAACCGAAATCGACGCCGCGAAACTCGCCATGAGCCGCTCGAGCGATGGCGACGTGAAGAAATTCGCCGGCCACATGGCGGCCGATCATACGAAGCTGACCGTGCAACTCAAGATGGCCGCGCCGCGCGGCGTGAGCGTGCCGAAGGACAACTCCGACACGGCCCTTCTCGACAGCCTGCGTCCGTTGAAGGGCGCGGAGTTCGATACGGCCTACATTCAGAAGGTCGGCTTGCAGGGGCATAAGGAAGCGGTGTCCGCGTTTCAGGACGAAATCGCCAACGGCCAGGATGCGAAGCTGAAGAGCGCGGCGCAAAAGGCCTTGCCGACAATCGAGAAGCACTATCAGATGGCGCAGGACCTGGCGAAGAAGAAGAACGTCACGGCGCCGTAACACGCGATACGCGACGCCGGCGCGGTCGATCGCGCTGGCGTCTTTCGAACGCTTCGAAGCTCATCATGCCCACCTCGAAATCCGGACGATCGCGCTCCACCGCCGCGGGTGCCGATGCAGACGCCTCGGGCACAGCGGACGCCGCCGCGGACGTGCAACCGGATCAGCAACCCAGGTCGCTCGACGCGTGCCGTCGCTGCGCGCTATGGAAAAACGCGACGCAAGCCGTGCCCGGCGCGGGGCCGAAGCATGCGCCGATCATCCTCGTCGGCGAACAGCCCGGCGACAAGGAAGATCTGGCGGGCAAGCCGTTCGTCGGCCCGGCGGGCGCGCTGCTCGATCACGCGCTCGAGCAGGCCGGCGTCGCGCGGCATGACGTTTATGTGACCAACGCGGTCAAGCATTTCAAATGGACGCCGCGCGGCAAGCGGCGCATGCATAAGACGCCGGCCCAGCGCGAGATCGACGCCTGCGCTTACTGGCTCGAAAAGGAATTGCAGTCCACCGGCGCGCGCGTGATCGTGGCGCTGGGCGTCACCGCGTTGAAGGCCGTGCTGGAGGACAAGAACGTCCGCATGCAGGACGTGCTGGGCCGGCCGATCAAGCATGGCGAGTACAGCGTGGTGGCGACGTATCACCCTTCGTTTGCGTTGCGCGCGCCCGATCCGGAAACCCGCGAGCGTGCCTTCGCGGCGATTGTCGACGCGCTGCGGCAAGCGGGCAAGCTGGTGTGAACGTGGTACGAAAGCGATGCTTGCCGCTTGCTGCGCTTATTGCACTTATTGCGCGCGATCGTCGATGAAGCCCTTCAGCATCGCCAGCGTGTCGGCGTCGTCGATATGCTTGTCGGTGCGCCAGCGCAGCATGCGCGGAAAGCGCACCGCCACGCCCGACTTGTGACGCGGGCTCGCCTGAATCCCCTCGAAGCCGATTTCGAACACGAGCGTGGGCGTCACGCTGCGCACCGGGCCGAATTTCTCGACCGTGGTCTTGCGCACGATCGCATCCACCTGGCGCATTTCCTCGTCGGTGAGACCGGAATAGGCCTTCGCGAACGGCACGAGGGTACGCACGCCGTCCGCTTCATCCCACACCGCGAAGGTGAAGTCGGTATAGAGACTCGCGCGCCGGCCATGACCGCGCTGCGCGTAGACCAGCACCGCGTCCACCGCATACGGATCGATCTTCCATTTCCACCATGTGCCGGAGGCTTTCGTGCGGCCCACGCCGTACATCGAATCGCGCGCCTTGAGCATCAAGCCTTCGACGCCGCGCGTCCGGCTCTCTGCGCGCAGCGCGGCGAGCGTTTGCCAATCGGACGCGCGCACCAGCGGCGACACGCGCAACAGATCGCGCGCCAGGCTGCCGTCGACGGAAGCGGCCAGCGCATCGAGGCGCGCGCGCCGCTCGACGAGCGGCGTCATGCGCAGATCATCGCCCTGCGCTTCGAGCAGATCGTAGGCGAGCAAGGTGGTGGGCGAATCGGCCAACACTTTTTTCGTCAGCGTTTTACGCGCGATGCGCGGTTGCAGGCGCGCGAACGGCAACGGCGCCGTCGCGCCGGGCTCCCACGCGAGAATCTCGCCGTCGATCACGAAGCCGTCGGGCAACGCGTCGCCGAGCGCCGTGACCTCGGGAAAGCGCTCCGTGATCAGATCCTCGCCGCGCGACCACAACCACACGCGGCCCGCGCGTTTGACGAGTTGCGCGCGAATGCCGTCCCACTTCCATTCGATCAGCCATTGCATCGGCTCGCCGAGCGTCGCCGGGTCGGTCTGCAACGGATGCGCGAGAAAGAACGGATAAGGCAAGCCCGCATCGTCGTCATGCGCGGCATGATGCGCTTCTAGGCCTTGCCGCGCCTCTTCGCTGCCGCTCTCCGGAGCGATCAGGCGCAGATAACGCGCGGCGTCGGGTTTCTGCCGCGAGTCGGTCCAGCCCACCATGCGTTGCGCGATCCGTTTATGGTCGACGCCCGCCACTTCCGCGAGCGCGCGCACCACGAGTTGCCGCGCCACGCCGACCCGAAAGCCGCCGCCGATCAGCTTGGTCAGCAGAAACCGTCCGCCCCAATCGAGTTCGTCCCAGTAACCGAGCAAGCGCGTGCGCAATTCCTCCGGCGCGAGGCCGCGAAGCGTCAGCACGCGTTGCTCGATCCATTGCGTGAGGCCGAGTTCGGAACTGCGTTGCGCGGGCGGCAGGATATGGGCGATGGTTTCGGCGAGATCGCCCACCGCGTGATACGACTCCTCGAATAGCCACGGCGGCAAGCCGGCCCGCTCGCGGGCGATTTCGGTCAGCAGACGCGTGGGCACCGATTGACGCGGCTTGCCGCCGGCGAGAAAGTACGACGCCCATGCGGCGTCCTCCGGTTCGGCCGCCGAGAAATAGCTGTTGAGCGCTTCGAGTTTGTCGCGCGTCGAGGTGGTCGCGTCGAGCGCGGTATAGAGGGCGGCGAAGCGTTTCATGGGCCGCTCGTCGTGTTGTCGGCCGCGGGTCGGGCTTCGAGATCGGCCGCGTTCGGCGTGTCATCTCGTGTGGCTTGTGTGGCTTGCGTGGTTTGTGTGGCTTCCACCGGCGAGGCGCCGCTCGTCGCGGCCGTTTCGTCGCCGCCCGCGGCGTCGGCCTCCACCGTGTCGTCTCCGTATTGCGTGTCGAACGCGCCTGCTTCGAGACCCTGTTCGCGCAGCCAGCGCACCATCGGCTCGACCGAGCCATGCGTGACGATGACGCGCCCCGCGCCCGTCGCATGAATCGCGCTTTGCAGGCCGGGCCAATCGGCGTGATCCGACAGCACGAAGCCGCGATCGACGCCGCGCCGGCGCCGCGCGCCGCGCAAGCGCATCCAGCCCGACGCGAACGCGTCGCTATAGTCGCCGAAACGCCTGAGCCATGCGCTGCCTTGCGCGGACGGCGGCGCCACGATCAACGCCTGCCTGAAAGCGGCCTTGTCCCTCGCCGCTATTTCGCCGACGACGCGCACCGGCGGCAAGCGCACGCCCGCCTCGCGATACGCGCGATTGAGCGGCGCGATGGCGCCGTGACAGAAGATCGGTCCGATGGCGGCGTCGACGCTCGCCAGCACGCGCTGCGCCTTGCCGAACGAATAGCAGAACAGCACCGACGCGCGTCCTTGCGACGCGTTGTGACGCCACCATGAATCGATGCCGTCGAACACGGCTTGCGGCGCGTCCCAACGATAGATCGGCAAACCGAACGTCGACTCGGTGATGAACGTCTCGCAGCGCACCGGCTCGAACGCAGCGCAGGTCGGATCGGGGTCGAGCTTGTAGTCGCCCGATGCGACCCACACGCGGCCCTTGTGCTCGATCCTGAGTTGCGCCGAACCCAGCACATGTCCCGCCGGGTGAAGCGAGACGGTCGTGCCGTCGAGGTCGAGCCGCTCGCCATAGGCGAGCGTTTGCAGCGCGATGCCGGGCAAGCGCCACAGCAGCACGTTCGCGCCCGCTTGCGAGGCAAGGTAATGACGGTGCCCGAAGCGCGCGTGATCGGAATGGGCGTGCGTGATCACCGCCCGCTCGACCGGCCGCCAGGGATCGATATAAAAGTCGCCGCACGGGCAGTACAAACCTTCTGGCCGGGCGACCACGAGGTCGGGATCGTGCGGGTTTTCCGGCTTGTCAGACGCGTTGTTCAATGTATGGGATTCCGACAGACTCCAGGCAAGGTCGATGAAAGGCGCAGCAAATCGCATTCCCGCGACTGATGTCACGCGAGTCGAGTTCAGCCACGCGGGATGGCTGCGTTCTTGCTTACGGTACGACAACAAGCGCGCCCGCACCCGCTGCATGTCGGCGGGCTCCGCGACGCGCGTCGTGAGCGACCATGCGAACCATCATCGACGAACACGCGTTGTATGTGGCGAAACATCCCGGCACCTTCGTCCTGCAAACGCTGAAGGCATTTCGCGCGAATCAGGGCTTGCTGCTCGCCGGCGCGGTGGCGTATTACGCGCTGTTGTCGATCGTGCCGCTGATGATCCTGATCGTGATCGCGTTGTCGCGCGTGGTGCCGGAGCACACGTTGCTCACCGCGCTGGGTCATCTTTTGCAATGGCTGGTGCCGGGTCAATCGGGCGCGCTGGTGCGCGAACTCGCCCATTTCCTGGCGCACCGCGAGGTGGTCGGCTGGGTGTTGTTCCTGACGATGCTCTTCTTCAGCTCGCTCGCCTTTACGGTGCTGGAAAACGCGATGTCGCTGATTTTCGTGCATCGCGTGGTGATCCGCCGGCGGCACTTCCTGCTTTCCGCGCTGCTGCCCTATTGCTACATTCTCTTTCTCGGCGTGGGCTCGCTGATCGTCACGCTCGTGTCGAGCGGGCTCGACGTGATGGGGGCCGAAGCGGTCGATCTGTTCGGCACGCATGTTTCGTTGCAGGGATTCTCGCGCGTCGTCCTGTATCTGCTCGGCCTCGCCGGCGAGATTTTCGTGCTGACCTCGATCTACATGGTGATGCCGGTCGGGCGGCCCTCGCTCAAGCATGCGCTGCTCGGCGGGATCGTCGCGGCGCTCCTGTGGGAAATCACGCGGCATGTGCTGGTGTGGTACTTCGCGACGCTCTCGCAGGTGAGCGTGGTGTATGGGTCGCTGACGATGGCGATCGTCATCCTGTTCAGCCTCGAATGGCTGGCGACCTTGCTGCTGTTCGGCGCCCAGGTGATTTCGCAATACGAGCGCTTCGGGCTGGAACCGCCGGACGCGCCGCAGCCGCGCATCAAGACCGGTTGACTGGCGATCAGCGCGCCTCACCGCCGACGCGCCTCGCGGATCGGCAAGACTGCGGTAACATTCCGCGAATGCCGGGCCTCGCGTGGTCTCGCGCGGGTCTCCTACATTCACGTTTTATTCCGTGCACGTTCCAGGATCGAGCATGCTTTATTCCCTGCACGTCTCAGGACCCACCATGAGCATCGCCCAGTGCGGCGACATACCGGTTTCGGGCAGCAACGAGCGCGTCACGGTGCTTGAGCATGGCTTCGGCAGAACCATGCTGTCCGGGTAACGCGATGCACAGCATGGACCCGCCCTTGCCGTCCGCCGATGCGTTGTTCGAGCATGCCGCCTGCGGCCTGCTCGTCGCCGATCCCGACGGCCTCATCCTGCGCGTGAACGCCACGTTCTGCGACTGGCTGGGCTATGGCGCCGGGCAGCTCGCGGGAACCCGCCGCATCGGCGACCTGCTGAGCAGCGGCGGCAAGGTGCTCTACGAGACGCATTGGGCGCCGCTTCTGCGCACGCAGGGCTCGGTCGCCGAGATCAAGCTGAACATGATGCATCGCGACGGCCATACGGTGCCGATGCTGCTCAACGCGGTGCGCCGCCGTCATGGCGACGCGAGCTACCTCGAAGTCGCGGTGCTGGTCGTCGCGGATCGCCACAAGTACGAACAGGAATTGCTGCTGGCGCGCCGCAACGCGGAGGCGTCGGTGGCCGCGCATCAACTGGCGCGCAAGGAGTTGCAGGAAAGCCGCGACGTGCTGAGTCTCGCGATGCGCGGCGCGCGCATGGGCGCGTGGTCGCACGAGCCGAAGTCGGGCAAGTTCTGGTGGAGCCGCGAACTCGAAGCGCTCGCGGGATACGCCGAGGGGCGCTTCGCCAACATGCGCGGCGGCTTTTTCGAACTGATTCATCCGGGCGACCTCGCCGCGCTGAACGAGGCCGTCGACCGGGCGGTGGCAAGCGGCGACGATTACGTCGCGGAATTCCGCTTCCTGCATGCGAGCGGCGACTGGTGCTGGATGGAAGGCCGCGGCCCCGCCACTTACGACGAACGCGGCGAGCCGCTGACCATCTACGGCCTCGGCATCGACATTACCGAGCGCAAGGAAGCGCAGACCGTGCTGCTGCGCCAGGCGGCGATTTTCGAGCACCTGAGCGACGCGATCGTGATCACCGATCTGCGCGGCAACATCACCGATTTCAACGTGGGCGGCGAGCGCATGCTCGGCTATCGCATGGGCGAGATTCTCGGCAAGCCGGTCTCGATGTTCCACCCGCCGGAAGACGCGCTGCGCATTCGCCGCGAAGCGCTCGCCGCGCTCGCCGCCGAGGGCACGTGGCGCAGCGAACTGCCGTTCGTGCGGCGCGACGGCTCGCGCGGGGTCTGCGAAACCGTCGTCAAGCCGCTGGCGAACGCGCGTGGCGACGTTTACGGCGCGGTCAGCGTGAACCGCGACATTACCGAACGCAGACGCGCGGAGCAGCAACTCAAGCGGCTGAATCTCGAACTCTCGAAAGCCGATCGCCGCAAGGACGAATTTCTCGCCACGCTCGCGCACGAATTGCGCAATCCCCTCGCGCCGATGCGCAACGTGCTCGAAATCTTGCGCCTGAAGGAATTCGCCGATCCGCAACTGAACTGGTCGCGCGACGTGTTCGACCGGCAATTGCAGCACATGACGCATCTGGTGGACGATCTGCTGGAAGTCTCGCGCATCACGCAGGGCAAGCTCGAATTGCGCAAGCAGCGGCTCGAACTGGCGCGCTCGATGCAATCGGCAATGGAAGCGGCGCGGCCCACCGTGCAGGCCTCGTCGCATCATTTGAGCGTGACGTTGCCGCGCGAGCCGCTGTATCTCGACGCCGATCCCACGCGCCTGTCGCAGATGATTTTGAATCTGCTGAACAACGCGGCCAAATACACGCCGCCCGGCGGCAGCATCTCGCTCGCCGCCGAACGCGAGGGCGACCAGGCGGTGATCGTCGTACGCGATTCCGGCATCGGCATTCCGCCCGAGCATCTGGGCAGCGTGTTCGAAATGTTCTCGCAACTCGCGCCGGCGCTCGATCGCTCGCAAGGCGGCCTCGGCATCGGGCTTGCGCTGGTGCGCGGCCTCGCCGAACTGCACGGCGGCACGGTCGCGGCGTTCAGCAGCGGACCCGGCACCGGCAGCGAGTTCGTGATCCGCCTGCCGCTTTCGCACGCGCCGGCCGAGGCGAGCGACGGCGCGCCGCTCGAGACGGCGCCTCAGGCCGCGCTGCGCGTGGTGATCGTCGACGACAACGCGGACGCCGCCGACAGCCTCGCGATGGTGCTCGGACTGGAAGGCCACGAGGTTCGGACCGCCGGCGACGGCATGGCCGGCTTGGCCTTGATCCGCGAGTTCGGTCCGCAAGCGGTGATTCTGGATATCGGCTTGCCGCTGCTGAACGGTTACGAAGTGGCGCGGCGCATTCGCGACGAACACGAGGAAGCCGATATTCTGCTGATCGCGGTGACCGGGTGGGGCCAGCAGCAGGACAAGCAAACCGCGGTGGCGGCCGGCTTCGACCATCATTTCACCAAGCCGGTCGATCCGCGCGAGTTGCAACGGGTGATGACGCGGCAATCGGCTTGATCGGCTGCGGGCTTTCGGCGCATGCCTTACCGTCTCATCGCCTCACCGCCCCATTCAAGCGCCCGACACGTCGATGACGAGCTTGCCGCGCACGTGGCCCTTTTCGAGCCGCGCAAGCGCTTCGGCCGCCGCGTCGAACGGGAACGTGCCGGCCGTTTTCACCTGCACACGCCCCTTGTCGATCAACGCGCCGATTTCGGCGAGCTGTCTGCCGTTCGGCTGCGCGGTGTAGCGCTCGGCGCGCGCGCCGCGATCGGCGGCCTCGGTTTGCGAGGGTTCCGTGAGCGTCGAGATCAGCGCGCCGCCGTTCTTGAGCACCGTCCACGAGCGGCGCTGCGTCTCGCCGCCGATCAGATCGAACACCAGGTCGACGTCGCGCGCGGCGTCCTCGAAACGCTGCGCGCGATAGTCGATCACGTGATCCGCGCCGAGTGCGCGCACGAATTCGACGCCGTCGCCGGAAGCCGTGGCGAACACTTCCGCGCCCTTGACCTTGGCGAACTGCACGGCGAAGTGGCCGACGCCGCCCGAGCCCGCATGAATCAGCACGCGCTCGCCGGCTTCGAGACAGCCGTGATCGAACAGACCTTGCCACGCGGTGAGCGCGGCGAGCGGCACGGCGCCCGCGGTGACGAAATCGATCGTTGACGGACGGCGCGCGAGCGCGCCTCGATCCACCTTGACGAACTGCGCATACGCGCCCTGCCCTTGGCCGACGAAACCATAGACTTCGTCGCCCTCGCGCCAGTCCTTCACATTCGCGCCCGCGCGCGCGACCACGCCGGCGAAATCGCGGCCGAGCGTATAGGGCAGTTTGTCTTCGCGAATCGCCGGGTACTGGCCCTCGCGCGTCTTGATGTCGACCGGATTGACGCTGGCCGCGCGCACGCGCACCAGCACTTCATTCGCGCCCGGCTCGGGCACGTCGATCGCTTCGGCGATGAACACTTCGGGACCGCCGAAGCGGTGAATACGATAGGCACGCATCTGGCTCATGAGTGGCTCCTTGCAAGGCGGGTCGTCGCATGACGCGGTGGTGCGTGTGCGTGTGCGTGTGCGTGTCGCGGCGCTTGCGCGGCCCGTGGTTCATCTCACGGACCGCGCAAACCCCGTTCCTTGCAGCGGGCTTACGGTGTTGCGGTCTCGCGCGAGCGCACGCATCGCACCACGCTATCACCCCTACTCCTGGCTGCGCTTCGACTGCACGCGCGCGATCTGCTGCTTCGCCGCCTCGTAGATGCGCTCCGGCGTGAAGCCGAATTTCTTCTTCAGATCGGCAAGCGGCGCGGAAGCGCCGAACGTATGCATCACCACCTGCGCGCCGAGCCGCCCGACGTAGCGGTCCCAGCCGAGCGTCGCGGCCTGCTCGACGGCCACGCGCGCGTCGAGGTCGGGCGGCAATACCGAGTCCTGATACGCCGCGTCCTGACGCTCGAAAATATCCCACGACGGCATCGACACCACGCGCGCCGCGATGCCTTCACTCCTGAGCTTCTCGTACACGTCGACGCATAGCGAAAGTTCGCTGCCCGTGGCCAGCAACACGACCTGCGGCTTCTCACCGCCGGGTGCATCGGCGAGTACGTACGCGCCCTTCTTGACCCCCTCGGCGGATGCATAGCGGCCGCGGTCGAGCGTCGGCAACGGCTGGCGCGACACGACGATGCATGACGGCCGCCGCGGATTCGACAGCGCCACGCGCCAGGCTTCGGCTACTTCGTTGGCGTCGCCGGGACGCAGCACGGTCAGCCCCGGCACGCCGCGCAGCGACGCGAGCTGCTCGATCGGCTGATGCGTCGGACCGTCCTCGCCGACGCCGATCGAATCGTGCGTGAACACGTAGATCGACGGCACTTCCATGATCGCCGAGAGGCGGATCGGCGGCTTCATGTAGTCGCTGAAAATCAGGAAGGTCGAACCGAACGGCCGCAGATTCGACAACGCGAGACCGTTCACCACCGCGCCCATCGCATGTTCGCGAATGCCGAAGTGCAGATTGCGCCCGCCATAGTTGTCATGCTCGAAACTGCCTGCGCCCTCGAACTTCAGATTGGTCTTGGTCGACGGCGCGAGGTCGGCCGCGCCGCCGATCATCCACGGCACGCGCGCGGCAATCGCGTTCAGCACCTTGCCCGACGATTCGCGCGACGCGACGCCCTTAGCGTCGGCGTCGAAGGTGGGAATGCCGCTGTCCCAGCCTTCGGGCAACTCGTGCGCCTGCATCTGCGCGAATTCGCGCGACAGCTCGGGATACTGTTTGCCATACGCGTCGTATCGCGCCTGCCATTGCTCGCGCGCCGCCTTGCCGCGCGCGCCGATGCCTTGCGCGAAACGTTCGTGCACGCCATCCGGCACGTAGAAGAATTTGTCCTCGGGCCAGCCGTAGAACTTCTTGGCGAGCGCCACTTCGTCCACGCCGAGCGCCTCGCCGTGCGCGGCCGCGGTGTCCTGCTTGTTGGGCGCGCCCCAGCCGATGATGCTGTTGACCACGATCAGCGTCGGCCTGTCCGTGACGCTTTTCGCCTCCACCAGCGCGGCTTCGAACGCGGCGGCGTCGTTCGCGTCGTTCACATGCAGCGTGTGCCACTGGTAGCCGCGAAACCGGCTCTCCACGTCGTCGCTGTAGGCGAGATCGGTGTGGCCTTCGATGGTCACGCGATTGCTGTCGTAGATCCAGATCAGGTTCGACAGCTTCAGATGACCGGCCAGCGACGCGGCTTCGTGCGAGATGCCTTCCATCATGTCGCCGTCGCCGCACAGTGCATAGACGCGGTAATCGAACAGCGGCGCATCGGGCTTGTTGAAACGGTTCTCGTACCAGCGCCCCGCCATCGCCATGCCGACGCTGTTGCCGAGCCCCTGGCCGAGCGGTCCCGTCGTGGTTTCGACGCCGGTGGTCATCCGGTATTCGGGGTGGCCGGGCGTCCTGCTGTCGATCTGGCGAAAGCGCTCGATGTCGTCGAGCGAGACGGCGGGCGAGCCGGTCGGCTTGCCGTGCTCGTCCACGGCCTTGACGTTGGCCAGATGCAGTAGCGAATACAGCAGCATCGACGCATGCCCCACCGACAGCACGAAGCGGTCGCGGTTCGGCCACAGCGGCTCGTCCGGGTCATAACGCAAATGGTGCTGCCACAGATGATAGGCAACCGGGGCGAGCGCCATCGGCGTGCCGGGGTGGCCGGAATTGGCCTTTTGCACGGCGTCCATCGATAGCGTTCGGATCGTGTTGATGCACAACTGATCGAGGGCGGGATCGTTTTGCATGAGGACACTCCTTGTTCGGCGATTGAGAACCTGGCCGGCATGCGCGGCGTCGGTGCGTTCGGCGCGGCGTGTTCGTGGAAGCACGCGCGAGGCGCCGCGGCCGGCTTACGGGTGTGATGCGCGGTGTAGATGCGGGTGTGATGCGCCGATACGCCGAAATGCGCAGCGTGCGTGACATGCGGCACCGCGTTCGTTCGATGATCGGCGCCGGGTCTTTCAGACGGCTCGCGGCCTGGGGCGGTCGCTGCGATCCGCGTTCGGCATTGTCTCGGCCTGCGCGATGTCCCGCGCCTTCACTTCTCCCTTCACCTGTCCTTCACTTACGCGCCAGGCGATTTCCGCCCGCATCAAGCCGCGTGCAGCCAGTGTTCGAGCAGCGGGCCATGCTTGCCGTCGACCGGGTCCATCGCGGGGAACGGCAAGGCGTCCATGACCGCCTGTTCGTCGGGTGTGAGCGCTTCGCGGCGAATGTCCCACTGCTGGCCGCGCGGATAGCCGCCCACCACCTTGAACTGGCGCTCGAACGATTGCATGCAATGGCCGGTGCCGGCGGGCAGCAACAGCGCGTCGCCCGCGGCGATCGTCACCAGCCTGCCGCCTGGTCCGCCCACGATGACTTCCGCCGAGCCGTCGGCGACGCCGAGCACCTCGTGCGCCGTCGCGTGGAAATGGTGGTAGTCAAAAATGCGGTCGCGCCATTGCGGCGGCCATTCGTTGCGCTCGAAGAGGATCTCGAAGGCCGCGGCGAGATCGCCGGTGTGCGGCGACAGCGCGTGGCGATAAATCACGACCGGCAGCTTGCGGTTGTTCGGCACCCAGTCGTGCGGTTCCAGCATGAAGGCTTCGTACTCGGTTTTGACCGCGTCGAAGCCGTGCTTCGAATCGTTGAACATGGTTAGCTCCTGTGCGTGCTGATGCGGTGGCGCGCTGGCTCTCGGGGGTCGGCTGGGAGTCCGGGTCGAGTTCGGTCTACGCGTCGAGTTCGGCTACGCGCGATGGCGCTTGCGCGCCGCGCGCTTCCGCGGATCGCAAGCTTACGGATCTCGTGGCGCATTGCGCCATGAGCTTCCGCGCGTTGCGACTTGCGGCCGTGCGTCCTCGTGCGCTTGCGCGATTCGCATCACGCGGTGTGCGAGCGCGCAACCGTTGCCGCGCCGCATAAAGCAGGCCTGACCGCGCGCGAACGCGCGACGCGCGAACACCTGCGAGTTCACGCGCCGCTGGACTGCACGATTGCATTGCCGCGCCAGTGAAATTTGCAAACCGATTTGCAAACCGGGCTGCAAACCGGTCACATCAACCGGCGCGGTCCGCGCGTCACTGCGCCCTCAGCCGCCGCCGATGCCTTGCAGCACTTTCCCCGTGCCGCCGCATACGGTGCATTGCTCCCCTTCCACCTTGCCGGTGCCGTGACAGGCGCGGCAGATGTCCTCGCCCACGCCGGGCGCGTCAGGCGGTGCTTCGTCGCCGGGATTGAGCGGCTCGTTGTCCTGTTGCATCAGTTTCTCCATGTGGTGTTTGCCTGCATGCGACGGCGCGCCGCGCCGGCGTGTCAGCTCTTGCGGTGCGACGCGTGTCCGCCGCCGCCCGGCGGTTCCGCATGCTCGCCGGTGCCAAGCGGCACCTCCGCGGTTTGCTTCGGACGCTCGCTCGAACGCCGCGGATTGGTCTGCTTCGCCACGTCCGTTTGCTCGACCGGCTCGATGCCTAGCGGACTCGGCTCGACGTACTGCGTGCCGCTCGGCTTCGCGCGCGGCTTCGCATCGGATGCCGCGCCGGGTGCATTGCGGCTCTGGCCGGATTTGCTGTCGTGCGTATCGTGCATATCGTGCGTATCGCGCATCTCGCCCTCCTCGAATCGGCTCCATTGGCAGTGCAGCAACATCCGGTCCCTCTCCGCGATGCGTGCCGTGCAGCGTTAACGCGGCGACCTGGCACGGCCGTTGCGGCATAAAACGAGGGAGGTCCGTAGTCGTTTTTTGTAAAAAGGAGATCCTCATGAGCATCATGACGATTCGCGTGTCCGATAACGAGGTGCAAGTCGAACGAACGGTGTACACGTTCACGCAGAAGAGCGACGCCGACGCGTTCCAGCGCTGCCTCGCCGATACTTCGATCGACAACTGCTATAAGAGCCATCCGCCTGTGTCGGTGCGGCCCACGCCGCCGGGCGAGCGTCCTGACGATCCCGGCCGCGACAGCACCATCTCGCCGTCGCTCGGCGGGATGCCTTGAATGCCGGTTTGAACGGCGGCCAGCGGGGCCGCGCTTCGACGCGGCGCGCAACGTATCACTTCTCAGGAGCCGCGCGATCCGCGGCCACGATCTCGCGACCGTAGTCGATCGCGGCGCGGCGCGCCTCGTCGGCGGTCGCATACGGGCCGATCTCCGGCGCGCCGTCGAACGGAAACAGCACCTTCCGGTCCGCTTTCCTGACGACCTTTAGTCCGCCCACGTAGCGGCCGTCGCCGGTTCCGTGATAGCTCGCGTAGATCTCGAAATCGTCGTCGGCAACGTCGGCCTTATGTCGCGCCATGTGTGATTTCCCTTATCCCTGCACCTTCGGCGCGTCACGTTATCGTGGGCGGCGCGGTTCGTGCGAACGGTTCGGACGAATAGGCGAGCCGCACCGCGTATGGGGTTTCCAGCAACACGTGTTCCACGCGATGCGAGCCGATGCCTTAGCGAGCCGATGCCTTATCTAGCGTGGCGATCGCGCTATAGCCGCTATGGCACGAGGGTTGCGAGACAGAGTGCGGACATCGAATCCGCCTGGCTCGTGTTGCCGGTTCGAGTCCGGTCCCCGGCACCGGACGTCAACGCGAGCCCGACCGCACGTCACGGAGGTAGACCATGAAGTTGCCCAGCACGCGCTCGATGCGGAGGCTGCGATTGCATGTACCGACGCCGCCGGAAATCGATCCCGAAACGCCGCCGCCGCCGAACATCGATCCCGATCCGCCGCCCACGCCCGAGGATGATCCCTCGCACGATCCGCCCGAAGGCGATCCACCCGTCAAGCCGCCGCCCATGCGCGCGAGCCCGGCCGGAGCCGGCCGGTTGCGGCGCGCTCGCAACTTGCGAAGCCGCACTTCATGCGGGCTCGCCGATCGGCAATAGAAAAGGCGCGCCGGATCGAACCGGCGCGCCTTTTCTATTGCCGCACACATCGTGAATCGATATCGACCGATTCACGCTCGCTTCAACTTCAACTTCAATCTCAACGCAGCTTCGCGACGTCCTTCTCGCTCACCCGCGTCGTCGACGGATTACCGAACTGCGTCGTCACGTAGTTGGTGAGCGCGGCGATCTGCGCATCGTTCAACTGCGTCGCGAAGGCCGGCATGCCGACATCGCTGTCCGCGGTCTTGCGCTGCACGCCGTGCAAAATCACCTGCACGAGATTGACCGGGTTGGATGCGCCCACCGTCGAGTTATGCAATAGCGGCGGATAGTAGCCGTCCGGTGTGCCCTTGCCGTGCGCCTGGTGGCAGGTCGCGCAATTGCCGAGGTACAGGCGCGCCGGGTCGAGCGTACCGTTGCTCAATGCGACACCGCGCAAACGCGCGACGTCCGTCGACGGTTTGCCCCATGCGCTGCGCGACCGCGTGCCGCCGTCGCTCACCGCCGGCACCGTGCGCACGTAGGTGGCGATCGCATCGATGTCGGCGCCGGTCATCTTCGAGAAGCTGTGCTCCACGGCTTCGCCCATCGGCCCGGCGGCCTGC
>Ga0105251_10000899_pt1 | contig 26656 bp, 32 predicted proteins | sample KBSS64metaG_FD_80424 | JGI IMG/M metagenome (GOLD analysis project Ga0105251, IMG submission 80424) | Switchgrass rhizosphere microbial communities from Kellogg Biological Station, Michigan, USA - KBS S6-4 metaG | ecosystem: Host-associated > Plants > Roots > Rhizosphere > Soil | place...
GCGTCTCGCAACGGCCCGAAAGTTGTTCCAGGTTCAAGCGAAAACCGGACGCGATATACCGAAGTTGTTTACGCGGTAAGTGCCTGATGCACAACGCACACCAGACGTTATCCACTGAATTGCGAGGTGCTTGTTAACTACTACCACGTATACATACGAACTCTTCTGTTTACTTAAGCAGCCAGAATGCATCGCTTAAAACATGAGCGTTCACGGCACGCGATACGAAGCTTCAGCTCGCGCCATGCACCTGTCGCAACCGCTCCCGGCTATTGCTCAAATGCATGCGCATCGCGGCGCGCGCATCGTCGGGATCTTGACGCAGGATCGCCTGATAGATCGCCTTGTGCTCGCTGAGCACGTTGCGCAGACGCTCGATCTGATCCAGCTCCGCGATCTCCGCTTTGCCGAGTCTCGTGCGCGGACTGACGGCGCGTCCCATCTGGCTCAGCACGTCATGGAAATAGCGGTTGCCGCTCGCCCGAGCGATCTGCAAATGAAACTCGACGTCGTGTTGCAGCACATCCGTACTTCCGCTCGCCAGTTCTTCCTCGAAGCGTTTGAGCGCGGCGGCAATCAACTTGAGATGCGCCTCCGTGCGACGGCCGGCGGCGAGCGCGGCGGCCGCGCCTTCCAGATCGATGCGAAATTCGATGATCGCCATGATGTCGAGGAGGCTGGACAAATCCGCATCGGCCAGACGAACCGCTTCGCGTTCCTCGGGCGCCCGAATGAACGTGCCTACGCCATGACGCGTTTCGACCACATTCGCCGCCTGCAAGCGCGATACCGCTTCACGCACGACCGATCGGCTCACCGACAGCTGTTTCATCAGCGCGACTTCGGTCGGGATTTTGTCGCCGGGACGGAGGACGCCGCGTTCGATATCCTCGAACAGGCTTGCGACGACTTTTTCGGTGAGGCTGGCCATGGTATTCGTTGCTGATTGATTGTGATTTTCTAAGGGCGATGGTGTTTCGTTGTCGGACGTCTTCGCGTCGCTTGGAAGCGGACGTGCACGAAGCGCCGCGCGGGGCGTGCGGGTGGATGTCCGACAACGCATCTTCCCGCCGCCGAGCGCTCTCGTCAATTTAGCCCTTGATGACGATCGACTCGGCTAGAAATAAGACATCGTATAAGATATCGCAGGCGAACACGTGAGACGAAGCCTGTAATACAAGGCGATCAGGGTTAACGCCGCTGTCGCTCAACCGTAAAATGATTGTACCCTGTGTTAAGACGTCCGATGACTAAGCGTTCCCGGACGTGCCGCTTTCCAATCCGATCGCCGTCGCCACAGGGAGGCATCATGCCGTCTTCGTCACCGTATCAACCGCTGCCCAATTCATTCCGAACGTCGCTGCGTGAACGCAAGAAGCTGATCGGCTGCTGGATGTCGCTTGCCAGTCCGGTCGTCACGGAGCTCGTCGGCGTGGTCGGTTTCGACTGGATGCTGCTCGACGCGGAGCACGCGCCGAATGACGCGCTCACGCTCATCCCGCAATTGATGGCGCTGAAAGACAGCGCGAGCGCGCCCGTCGTGCGCCCGCAGGCGAACGATCCCGTCGCGATCAAGAAGCTGCTCGATGCGGGCTTCGTGAATTTCCTGGTCCCGTTCGTCGACAACGCCGCCGAGGCCGAGCGTGCCGTCGCCGCGACGCGTTATCCTCCTCAGGGCATCCGCGGCGTGTCGGTCGGGCATCGCGGCAATCGCTATGGCACGGTTCCGAACTACTTCCAGGTGGCGAACGACAACATCAGCGTCGCGGTGCAGATCGAAAGCCGCGCGGCGGTCGAAGCAATCGACGAAATCATCGCAGTGGAAGGCGTCGACGCGCTGTTCGTCGGCCCGTCGGATCTCGCGGCGTCGTATGGTCACATCGGCAACGCAAACCATCCGGACGTGCAGGCGGTCATCGCACATGTGTTCGAGCGCGCGCACGCGGCAGGCAAGCCGAGCGGCATTCTCGCGCCCGTGCAGGAAGACGCGGAGCGCTATATCGCGCTGGGCTGCACGCTCGTTGCCGTGTGCGCGGATCTCGGCCTGCTCAGGAACGCCGCGCAGGCCGTCAAAAAACACTTCATCCCGGCGTAAGCGCGACACGCGCTATCCTCGACCGGGCAGCCACCGAAATCGACATCAAGGAGCGATACATGCAAAAGGCAGGCTTCATCGGACTGGGCATCATGGGCAATCCCATGGCGGCCAATCTTCTCAAGAACGGCGTTCAGCTCGGGGCATTCACGCGTAGCGGCGTGCCCGCGGACCTGACGGGCGCGGGCGCCACGGCATGCGATTCGCCCGCCGCCGTCGCCGAGAAGGCGGACGTGATCTTCATCATGGTGCCGGATACGCCGGACGTCGAACGCGTGCTGTTCGGCGAGAACGGCGTCGCCAGCAAGCTGAAGAGCGGTCAGGTCGTCGTCGACATGAGCTCGATTTCGCCGATCGCCACGCGCGAGTTCGCGGCGAAAGTGCGCGAGAAGGGCGCCGATTATCTCGACGCGCCCGTGTCCGGCGGCGAAGTCGGCGCGAAGGCCGCTTCGCTCACGATCATGGTCGGCGGCGCGCAGGCCACGTTCGACAAGGTCAAGCCGCTCTTCGACATGATGGGCAAGAACATCTCGCTGATCGGCGAAGTCGGCGCGGGGCAAGTGTGCAAGGTCGCGAATCAGGTGATCGTCGCGGCGACCATCGAGGCGGTCGGCGAGGCATTGCTGCTCGCGTCGAAGGCGGGCGTCGATGCGGAGAAGGTCCGCACCGCGCTGATGGGCGGCTTCGCGTCGTCGCGCATTCTCGAAGTGCACGGCGAGCGCATGACCAAGCGCACCTTCAATCCGGGCTTTCGCATCGAGCTGCATCAGAAGGATTTGAATCTCGCGCTCGCGACGGCGCAAGCGCTCGGCGTCGCACTGCCGAACACGTCGACGTGCATGCAGCTCTTCAACGCGTGCGCCGCGCACGGCGGCAAGGCGTGGGATCACTCGGGCATGGTGCGCGCGCTCGAAATCATGGCCAATCACGAGATCGGTCAGAAAGCGAAGTAATCCGACACGGCCGGCCGCGTGCCGGCAGCATGTTTTCAGCGCCTCTTCTGCGCGCTTCTCGATTCGCGCGAAATGCTCGATCGCGAAGCGCCGCACGTTCTCCGCCGCGGGATTCGTCTGCTCCTCACTCCACGCGAGATCGATGTCCGCGTGCGCATCCGGCGTCCACAGCGGCCGGAACACAACGTCCCTCGAAGCACAAATCCCACGCCGATCGCCACCGATACCACGCGCACGAGCGCGGCGATCGCGTGCGTCTGGTCGATGAAATGCACGCCGCTCGCCGCGAACAATTCCGCGATTCGCTGAACCGCGATGCCATGCACAAAACCGCGCCGCATGACGCCGAGCGCGATCTCGCGCAATGCCAGCGCAACGACACCATCTCCCTTAAGCACGACGCTTTTCATGCGCGGCAAAGCTCGCCGTGACTTGTCCGGTGTCGCCGCGCGCGGCGGTCCGATGACCGTCGCCAATAGTCATCGGACCTCTTAACTCGAACTGGGGCAGACCGGAGGTCGCAAGCGATACGTTGCGCAAACGCCCGTCAGACAAGGCGACACGGGAGAAGGGTAAACACGAGATTGGCGCGATACCACCGTCGCCATACAATGTCATCAGACAACATACCACGCGATCAGTAAAGGAGACACCCTTGAACACAGCCTCCGCCGACTTGCTCGAATCGGCCAGTTCCAAGGTCAAGCGCCACGTGCTGCCCTTGTTTCTCATCATGTTCATCGCGAACTACATCGACCGGGTGAACGTCGGGTTCGTGAACGCCCACATGCAGGCCGATCTCGGCATCGGCGCGGCCGCGTACGGTCTCGGCAGCGGCTTGTTCTTCGTCGGTTACGCGCTTTTCGAAGTGCCGTCGAATGTGCTGATGCAGAAGTACGGCGCGCGCGCGTGGCTCACGCGGATCATGGGGACGTGGGGCATCGTCGCGGCGGCGATGGCGTTCGTCTGGAACGACACGTCGTTCTACGTGCTGCGCTTTCTGCTGGGCATCGCGGAAGCCGGCTTCTTTCCGGGCGTCGTCTACTACTTCACGCAATGGCTGCCGCAGAAGGAGCGCGGCAAGGCGGTCGCGATCTTCCTCGGCGGCTCGGCGTTCGCATCGGTGCTGTCGGGTCCGATCACCGGCAGTCTGCTGTCGATCCGCGGTTTCGGCCTGCACGGCTGGCAGTGGATGTTCCTGATCGAAGGCGGCTTCTCCGTGCTGCTGTGCGGCGCAAGCTGGATGCTGCTGAAATCGCGCATCGGCGATGCGCACTGGCTGAGCGCCAGCGAACAACGCGCGCTGCAACAGGCGATCACGACGGAACAAGCCGAGCGCGAGGCCGCGAGCGGCAGCGCGCACGTGTCCGCGATCAAACTGCTGAAAGACCCGCAGATCGTGCTGTTCTGCTTCCTGTACTTCGCGATCCAGCTCACGATCTACGCGGCCACCTTCTGGCTGCCGACGATCATCCGCAAGATGGGCGGCCTCACCGATTTTCAGGTGGGCCTGTTCAACGCGGTGCCGTGGATGATCGCGATGGTCGCGATGTACTGCTTCGCGCTGCTCTCCGCGCGCTGGCGCTTCCAGCAGGCGTGGCTCGCCGTGGCGCTCGTGATCGCGGCGTGCGGCCTGTTCGCATCGACGACCGGCAACGCGGTGCTCTCGTTCGTCGCGATCTGCTTCTCGGCGATCGGCTTCAAGGCAGCGGCATCGCTGTTCTGGCCGATTCCGCAGGGCTACCTCGATGCGCGCGTCGCGGCCGGCGTGATCGCGCTCATCAACTCGGTCGGCAATCTCGGCGGTTTCTTCGCTCCCGCGACCTTCGGCTATCTTCAACAACATACGGGTTCGGTCTCGGGCGGCCTGTACGGCCTCGGCGTCGCGTCGCTGGTCGCGGCCGCCGCAGCCTTCCTCACGCGCAATCGCCGCTCGGATCACCTGCAGGGCGGGCACGCGGTGCATCGCGGCGCGCACTGAACCATTCGCTCAATTCACAGGATTACGCTCATGTCCACGAAAGCCAGTTCCACTCCGACAGTCACCGAATTGCGCGTCGTGCCGGTTGCCGGCCGCGACAGCATGCTCATGAATCTCTCCGGCGCGCACGGCCCGTTCTTCACGCGCAATATCGTGATCCTGAAGGACAGCGCGGGTAACACGGGCGTGGGCGAAGTGCCGGGCGGCGAGGCCATCCGCAAGACGATCGACGATGCGCGCGCGTATGTCGTCGGGCAATCCATCGGCAACATGCAGGCCGTGCTGAACCGGGTGCGCACGGCGTTCGCCGATCGCGACGCGGGCGGGCGCGGATTGCAAACCTTCGACCTGCGCACGACGATCCACGCCGTCACGGCGCTCGAAGCCGCGCTGCTCGACTTGCTCGGCCAGCATCTCGGGGTGCCCGTCGCGGCGCTGCTCGGCGAAGGCCAGCAACGCGATGAAGTCGAAATGCTCGGCTATCTGTTCTACATCGGCGACCGCAACAAGACGGATCTGGCGTACGCATCCGGCGCGGACGGCAAGGACGACTGGGAGCGCCTGCGCACTGAAGTTGCGCTGACGCCCGAAGCGGTCGTGCGCCTCGCGGAAGCGGCGAAGGCACGTTACGGATTCAACGACTTCAAGCTGAAAGGCGGCGTGCTCGCCGGCGACGCGGAAATGGAAGCGGCCACCGCGCTCGCGGAGCGTTTCCCCGAAGCGCGCGTGACGCTCGATCCGAACGGCGCATGGTCGCTCGCCGAAGCGATCCGCCTGTGCCGCGACAAGCACGACGTGCTGGCTTACGCGGAAGATCCGTGCGGCGCGGAGAACGGTTATTCGGGCCGCGAAGTGATGGCCGAATTCCGCCGCGCGACCGGCCTGCCTACCGCGACCAACATGATCGCGACAGACTGGCGCCAGATGGGTCACGCGATCCAGTTGCAATCCGTCGACATTCCGCTCGCCGACCCGCACTTCTGGACGATGCAGGGCTCGGTGCGCGTCGCGCAGATGTGCAACGACTGGGGCCTCACGTGGGGCTCGCACTCGAACAATCACTTCGACGTGTCGCTGGCGATGTTCACGCACGTCGCCGCTGCCGCGCCGGGCAAGATCACGGCCATCGACACGCACTGGATCTGGCAGGACGGCCAGCGTCTCACGCGCGATCCGCTGCAGATCGTCGGCGGCAAGGTGAAGGTGCCCGAAGTGCCGGGCCTCGGCGTCGAGCTGGACATGGACGAAGTGGAGAAGGCGCACGCGCTGTATCAGCAGCACGGCCTCGGCGCGCGCGATGACGGCGTCGCGATGCAGTATCTGATCCCGAACTGGAAGTTCGACAACAAGAAGCCTTGCCTCGTGCGCTGAGGCGCTTCTATTCCTTCAAACGGTCGATGAGCGCGATCGCCGCGGCGGGATTGCGCTCCTTGAACCCGCTGATGACGTAGAGAAACACGTCGCGCGACGCCGCTTTCGGCGCCGCCGCCTTGCCGAACGTCTGCAAGTCGTCCGGCGAGCCGCCCGCGGCCCACGTTTTCGCGCGCTCGGTCCATTGATCGAGCGCCGCTTTCGCATAGCCCTGTGCCTGCTTGTCCGTCGTGCCCATGATGCGCGCATAGACGAACGGTGCGGTCACATCCGCGATCTGCGGATACTTCGAGTCCCCCGCGATCACCACCGCGACGCGATACTTGCGCGCGAGCGCGACGAATGCCGGATCGCAGAAGCTCTCGTGACGGACTTCAATCGCGTGCCGAATCGCGCGTCCTTCGACTTTCGCGGGCAGCAGTTCGAGAAAGCGCTCGAAATCCTCGGGGTCGAACTTCTTGGTCGGCGCGAATTGCCAGTTGATCGGACCGAGCCTGTCCTTCAGTTCGAGCACGCCGCTGCCGAAAAAGCGCTCGATCGTGTCGCCGGCTTCGGCGAGCACACGGCGATTCGTCGCGTAGCGCGGCGCCTTGAGCGAGAACACGAAATCATCGGGTGTTTCGTCGCGCCATTTGATGAACGTCGCGGGCTTCTGCGAACCGTAGAACGTGCCGTTCACTTCGATGCTCGTGAGCGCGCGGCTCGCGTATTCGAGCTCGCGCTTCTGCGCCAGGTCTTCGGGATAAAACGTGCCGCGCCACGGCTCGTATGTCCATCCGCCGACGCCGATGCGGATACGTGCGCTCTTGCCTTTGGAGACGGCCATCGTTACTTGCGCCCGACGAGATACGTTACGCCCTCGGGCCCGTACTGCTCCGCGTGCTCGATGTTCGTCGCGAGATGGAAGATATCGCCCGGGCGATAGGTGTTCGCGACGTCGCCGGTGCGGATCGTGACGTCGCCTTCGAGAATCAGCGCCTTGGCTTCGAACGGATGTGCGTGGACATCGAGTGAGCCGTTCGGCTCGCGCGTCACCGTGACGACTTCGTCGAAACCTTCGCTGGAAAGAAGTGCGAGAAATTCGTCGCGGTGCATGATGCCGTTCCGTGAAAAAAGGGATGGCGCGCCCGCTCGTTTCGAACGGACGCGCGTGGGTCATGCACGGATGCTAACGCAGTTGAAACGGCTTCGTTGCCCGCTCAGTTGCCGAAGAAGATGTTGCATTGCGGCCCGCGCGTGCAGGGCTTCGATGCGGCGCTGTCCATCGTGCCCATCGTGGTGGCGCCCGCCGCGCCGCGCGTCATCGGCGAGCCGCCGTAGGACGTGTCGGCCGGCTGATCCTGCATCGCGCTTTGCTGAGGCGCGCCCGGATCGGTCCAGGTATCGGCGGTGGCCTGTCCAGGCACTTGCGCGGTGCGATAGTAGGTCTGCTGGGCCGAGGCGAGGCCCGCAGTGGCGAGTAACGAGGCGGCGAGCACCGCCATGGCGACACGTGATTTCATGTTGACTCCTTGATCGGAAGGCGCGCTCGCGGCAAGCCGCGCAACGCTGTTCGCTGATTGGGATCGTTGCCCCGCACGGAGCGTGCCACGTGAGCTGCTGGTGCAAAGCGTGGCGCGCCGGCCGGACGGACATCGGCGCCGGTTCCCGGCGTGGCTGCGTTGTGCCGTGGCCGGTTTCCCGAACTTGTTGGTGTGCGATCCACGCATGGCATCTCGCCGATGCGATGCAGACGGAGCGCCGGTGCGCTTGCCGGCGAATGGGACCCGCGGGTCCGCAGAAGACGCATGCCGCGCTGCACCTTTCGTTATAGGCCGCAGATGTCTGAATGAACAGCACAATCGAGTGTGCATCCCGGATACAGGCGCACGCGTGACGCGAGGCTGTCCGTCGCGTCATCGCGGCTTCGGTTTTAGAATGCGAGGCGTGCCATCACGCTCACTCACGAACGCAGGGACATCGCGACAATGACCGTCACCATCTATCACAACCCGAAGTGCGGAACCTCCCGCAACACGCTTGCACTGATCCGCAACGCGGGCATCGAGCCGACTGTGATCGAGTACCTGACGCATCCGCCGAGCCGCGACGCGCTCGTCGCGCTGATCGCGCGCGCGGGTCTTTCGGTGCGCGACGCCCTGCGCGAAAAAGGCACGCCGTATGCCGAGCTCGGCCTCGACGATCCTAGCCTCACCGACGATCAACTCCTCGACGCGATGCTCGCGCATCCGATCCTCATCAACCGGCCATTCGTCGAAACGCCGAAGGGTGCGCGCTTGTGCCGTCCGTCGGAACTGGTGCTCGACATCCTGCCCGAGGCGCAGAAGGGGCCGTTCACGAAGGAGGACGGCGAAGTCGTCATCGACGCTTCCGGCAAGCGCGTGCGCTAGACCACATTCGCAATTGCTGACCGTTACCTGACGTTACCTTTCTGGCAAACCCGTTGCACCTGTATCCGGCATCGCTTCCTAGACTGCACTCACTCACAGAGCACTCGGTGCAAGGAGAAAGCGACATGAAGAAGAAACTTCTCGGAACGGCTATCGGGCTGGCGGGGATCGTGGCCCTTGCAATGTCGGCATCGGCGAATGCGCACGTCGATGTGGCGGTGGGCGTGGGCGTGCCGGTGTACGCGCAGCCCGCGGTGCCGGTCGGCTACTACGGATACGGCTATGGAGACGGCTACCGTCGCGATGACTGGCGCGAGCGCGAATGGCGCCGTCACGAATGGCGCGAGCGCCGCTGGCATCACGAGATGCGTCGCGAGGAGCGCTGGCGCGAGCGTCATGGTTGGTAAGGCGCGGGGAATCGCGTGATCGAACGCGGCGGGCCGCAAGGCTGCGCCGCGTTTTTGCTTTCTAGGTGCGACGGCGCGCCGCACGTCCGGCCTTCAAGGTGCGCCCGTTCGTGCCGTAAACGCGTGGGCAATGTCGGATACTCGTGCTTCTTTTCGCCGCGCATCCTCTCACCGAAAACACCGCCTTCCTTCAGCACGAGCGATATCCCCGCCCACTTTTTCAGCGATGTTCAGTCCCGTCAGCATTCTCGTCGTCACCGCGCTATCGAGCATTCTCTCGATACTGGTGCTGATTTCGCTGCTCTCGCATGCGATCGCGGGCGTGCGGCGCTGGCTTCTGGCGAACGTCATCGCAATCGTCTCGCTCGTGCTCTTCGCCATGCAGAACGTCGCGCCTGCGTGGCTCGGCATCGTCGCGGCGAACCAGTTGCTCGCCGCGACGATCCTGCTCATCTACGAAGGCTGCAACGATTTCTTCGATGTGCGCATGCGTCCCGCGCAGCGCTGGACGGGCTGGATCATGTGGCTCGGCGTGATGGCGGGCATCGCGTACTTCACCTATGTCGTGCCCGATGTGCACGTGCGCGTGGTGATCGTGTCGGCGTTTCATGCCGCCTGCGATCTCGCGATTGCCGGCCGCGTGCTGCTGGAGCGTCCGAAAGAGCGGCCGCGCTACAACTATCTGTTCGTCGCGGGCGCCGCCGCGCTCGGCGCGCTCGGCCATACGGTGCGCGGCGCGATCTACGCCGTGAAGCCGCCCGCGCAGACCGCGCTGCTGCAGCCCGGGCCGATGCAGATCACGTTCCTCGCGCTCGGCATTCTCGTGCTGCCGTCGCTGTGCATCGGCCTCGTGATGATGGCGCACGACCGGCTCGCGCAACGGCTCGAACGCCTCGCGCGCATCGACGACCTCACCGGCGCGCTGTCGAGAAAAGCCTTCCTGGCCTCGGCGGCAGAGAGTCTCGCGTGTGCCGGGCAGGGCGGACATGACGGCTGTTGCGAGTACGTCGCGGTCGTCGACATCGATCACTTCAAGAGCGTCAACGACCGCTACGGTCACGCGGCGGGTGACGAAGTGCTGCGTCATTTTTCGTCGATCGTGCGGGCGCGCATGCGCAATGGCGATTCATTCGGGCGCATCGGCGGCGAGGAGTTTTGTCTTTTTTGCACGGCCGAGCATATCGAGGATGTCACCGCGCTCGTCGAGCGTCTGCGCAGAACGGTCGAAGCGACGCCGTGCGAGGTGCCAGGCGGCGTGCTGCATTACACCTTCAGCGCGGGCATCGCGATGTGGGACGGCCGCGAGCCGCTCGCGTCGATGATGGCGCGCGCCGACGGCCTGCTCTATGCCGCGAAGATGGCGGGCCGCAATCGCGTGAAGGCGCCCGTCGCCGGGGCGCTCGTTTAAATTTCTTCGACTTCGCCGTACTTTTCGCGCTCGTCTTCCGGCTTGTTCATCCAGCGCCGCAGAAGCCGCTTCTCGACGACGCGCCCGATCGTCATGAGCGCGATCATCAGAATCATCGCGATGAACGCGACGCTCCACACGCCCAGCCCGCAGACGATGCCGACGGCCGCCGTCACCCAGATCGACGCCGCCGTGGTCAGCCCGCGCACGCGGTTCTCGCGCGGATTCTGCAGGATCACGCCCGCGCCGAGAAAGCCGACGCCGGTCACGATGCCCTGCACGGCGCGGGAGACGCCGGCATCGTCGGAGGGCGTCATCGAGAAACCTTGCGCGCACATTGTCGCGATGCACGCGCCGAGCGACACGAGCCCGAGCGTCTTCATGCCGGTCGGTTTGCCGTGCAGATCGCGGTCGATGCCGATGATGCAGCCGATCAGCATCGCGGCCAGCATGCGCAAGACAGCGTCGGCGAGAACGGGGTAGGGAAGCATCGGGTGTGAGAAGGTAACCGTAAGCCGCATCATCTTCGCACGGGCCGAAACACGCGCGCAATTTTGGCGCGCTAACGTGCCGGTTTCGGACGATACGAAATCAAAACGAGGAGAGGATGTGAGCCAGTTGCCCAAATTCACGATGGTCGATGCCGCGCCGACGCCCGTCGGCCCTTTCTCGCACGCGGCGGAAGCTGACGGCTGGGTGTTCCTCACCGGTCAGATGCCGACCGATCCGAGCGACGACGGCGCGCCGCTGCCCGAAGGCGTCGCCGCGCAGACGCGCCGCGTGATGGATAACCTGATTCTCGTGCTGAACGGCGTGGGGCTGACGCTCGACAACGTGGTCAGCGTGCGGATCTTCCTGACCGAGTTCAAGCGCGACTACGACGCGATGAACGCCGTGTATCGGTCGTACTTCCTGCCGAAGCCGCTGCCGGCGCGCACGTGCATCGGCGTGACGGGCCTTGCGCGCGATGCGCTCGTCGAGATCGATTTCGTCGCCAAACGTCCGTAGGCGATTTCATTTGCGCTTCGACGCATCGACCCAGCGGAAGGTGAGATTGATGCGCTCGCCGCGCGCGCCCGGCTCCTTCGGCACGCGATGCACCCATTCCTGCTGCGTGCGTCCGCGCATCACGAGCAGGCTGCCGTGCGTGAGCGCGAGCGTGTGCGTGGTGTGCGTGCGCGCGTGACGGAACTCGAACGTGCGCGTCGCGCCCAGACTCACCGATGCGATCACCGGCTCGGGGCCGAGTTCGCGTTCCTTGTCGGCATGCCAGCCCATGCTGTCGAGCCCGCCGCGATAGCGATTCAGCAGCACGCTGTTGAAGCGCGCACCGCACGCGGTTTCGGCGCGCTCGCGCAGGTTCGCGACCGCGGGCGTCCACGGCTGCGGCAGGTTGCGGATGCCCGAATAGACATACACCGCGTCCGGCTCGCCTTGCCACGCGGTCAGACGCGGCAGCGGCACTCGGCCGCCGGGCGTCGTCATCGTGTCCTGCTGCCAGCCGACTTCCGCGATGAGCGCGCCCATCAGATCGGAGGCTTCGTCGGCGTCGATCCAATCCGGATGCCACACGATGTCGGGCTTGGGAATGTCGTCGAAAAGATCGAACATGGCGGCGGTGCGGGAACGGCGGCGGATGAAGTATTCACGATAGCAGAGCCTTCGCGCGCCGTATTGCGGGTTCATTATCTTGAACGCGGACACGCTGTGCTACATTTCCTGAATCATCTCAATAAAGTCGGGCGCGGGTCGGAAATACCGGTTTCGCGCGGCGACGACTCACGGGGAAATGCATGAACACCACCGCCGAAGCAAGCGGCGGCGCGGCGCAAGGCCGCCGCGTTCTGCTCGTCGACGACAGCGACGATGCGGCGCTTGCCATGTCGATGCTGCTCGAAGCGCTCGGCCACGAAGTGCGTACGGAGCATGACGGCCCGCGCGCGCTCGCATCGATCGATGATTTCAAACCCGATGTGGTCGTGCTCGATATCGGCTTGCCGGGCATGAGCGGATTCGACGTCGCGCGCGAAATGAGAAAGCGCGACGCGACCAAAAGTGTGTTGCTGCTCGCGCTGACGGGCTGGGGCAGCGAGGCCGACCGTCAGAGCGCGCTCGACGCGGGCTTCGATCATCATCTGACGAAGCCCGTCGCCATCGACGCGCTGGAAGCGCTGCTCGCCGGACCGCGAGCGTAAGTCCCTTATTCCACGCGCAGCCGCGCCATGTACGGCAGGTGATCCGAGAGCCACGCCGTGTCCTGCGTCGGCACAAGCCATTCGACCGGTTTCAGTCCGCGCACGAACATTTTGTCGAGCGCGAGCGCAGGCGAAAACGCCGGGAACGTGCGGCCGGATTCGCCGAGCATCGTCGCCACTTCGTGCATGCCGAGTTCACCGAAAAGCGGCACGGAGTCGTTGCGCCAGTCGTTGAAATCGCCCGCGAGCATGAGCGGACCTTCGGGCGCTTCCTTCGCGATCCAGTGGGCGATCCAGTTCATCTGACGCAGCCGCGCCTGACGCGTCAGCGCGAGATGCGCGCACAGCAGCGTGATCGCCTGACCGGCGAACGTCGCGCGCGCGACCAGTAGCCCACGCTTTTCGAAACGATGCGCGGAGATGTCCCAGCGCCCGGAGAGATCGAGCGGATGCGGCGAAAGAATCGCGTTGCCGTGCCGCCACGATGGCTTGAACACGTTCGGCCCGAGCGCGATCTGCAACTCGAGCGCAGTCGCGATCTCGGTCGCCTGGCAATGCCAGACATCGTCGAGCGGCGCATTGAGCGGATTGCCGAAGCCGCTGGCGAGCACGGGCTGCGGCATGCGCCGCGCCATCGCTTCCTGGAGAAAATAGACGTCGGCGTTGGTGGTCTGAACCCACCGCTGCATCGCTGTCCAGGCGCGCAAGCCGAGGGGCGAACGGCCCTTGTGCAGATTCCAGCTCACCGCCGTGAAATCCGGCGTGGCCGAATGAGCGGACGGACCTGGCGGAAGATGTTCTGGGTTTCGCATGCGTTCTTTGATCTTGAGCGGCGGCTTTCTGGAGTCTATGTCACCGAGGTTGTCATTGCGCCGCCGTCGATGAACCCAGGCTCGCGCGCACCCGATAAGCGAGCGACGGGTTGCTGTCGATGAGCTGCCATTGCCCCCATTCGCCCGGCTTGAGCACGAGGCCCGGATGCGACCCGCTCACCTGGCGCGGCACCGGCGGCAGCTTGCAGCCGGACGGCGACACGCGCGTGCTGTCGTCCTGCAAGGTTTCCTGCGCATCGATAGCGAGCGTGACGTCGTCGGCGCTCGCGTGGGTCGGTGAGACGGTGATCGTGCGTTGCAGGTCGATATCGCCCGCAGGCTGATCCGCGCAGCCTACGTTGTTTCGCACCTTGTTGTGATGCGTATCCGTGCGCGCCTGGCCGACGTTCGTCGTGCCAGAAAACGAATCGATCTGTTGACCGTCGCGCACGACCTGCAATTCCCACGTCACCGGCTGCGTCGCCGTGGTTTGCGCGTGCGCGCCGAGCGCGGCGAGACAGGCGCCCGTCACGAGCGCGGTCTTCAGAAAGGCGGTGCGTAGCGTTTTATGCATTGAAAGCGACTCCTGCGCGTGGACGGTTCGGATGGCGGCGCGCTTTGGCGAGCGGCCGCTGGATCGGCGATCCTCGGCGACTTCCTTGTGACATGGCGGCGCGGGCCGGGTTCAGCCTGCCCGCTGAAATACACGAATGCACGATGGAGGGCAGAGCAGATTTCGAACCCGCCCGGCAGTTCGATCCCGACGATGATACTAGCGCGCGCCGATCGCGGCTTTATCGAGCAAAACGGGCGTCCTGATTAGCAGCACACGTGTGCGACTGCTCGCTTGCGCGGGGTTTTGGCGCCGATACACTGGACTCGTCGACCATAAAAAATGACGGGGTGTGACATGACGACGGCCGTGGTCAAACAGGAACTGGCAGTGGCATCGTTCAGCAAGGTCTACAGTCTCGACGACGTGGAATCCGCGCTCAACGACCTGTCCGAAGGCGCGAGCGACGCGTTGCGCGCCATCTACGAAAAAATGCTGAAGGTGGGCAATCTGCGCTTCTGCGTGAAGCCGAACCGCATGCCGTCGGTCGACGATCTCGCCGCCGATCTGCCGAACTTCGAGGAGCCGCTCGCCGATATCCGCAAGCAGATCGCGCTGTGCCTCGAAACCGACGATCGCCTCGAACTCATGCCCATGCTGCTGCTCGGCGAGCCGGGCATCGGCAAGACGCATTTCGCGAAGCAACTCGCGCGGCTGCTCGGCACGTCCTCTCATTACGTGGCGATGAGCTCGCTCACGGCGGGCTGGATTCTGTCGGGCGCGTCGTCGCAGTGGCGCAACGCGAAGCCCGGCAAGGTTTTCGACGCGCTCGTCAACGGCAGCTACGCGAACCCCGTGATCACCGTCGATGAAATCGACAAGGCCACCGGCGACGCGCAATACGATCCGCTCGGCTCGCTCTACGCGCTGCTCGAGCACGACACGGCGCAGACGTTCATCGACGAATTCGCGGAAGTGCCGATCAACGCGGGCAATGTCGTGTGGATCGCCACGGCCAACGACGCGCGCTCGATTCCCGAGCCGCTTTTGAACCGCATGAACGTCTACGAGATTGCGCCGCCGGATCGCGACGGCGCGCGACGCATCGCGCAGTCGATTTACGCCGAAATCCGCAATGCCCACGCGTGGGGCGCGCGCTTCCCGGAAACGCTCGGCGACGCGCCGCTCGAAGCGCTCACGCAGGCGTCGCCGCGCGGCATGCGGCGCGCGATGCTCAACGCGTTCGGCAACGCGCGCATCGATCAAAGGCATCACGTCGAGGCGCGTGACATCCAGCTCGACCGCAATTCGCGCAAGAAAGCGATCGGTTTCTGAAAGGCCTTCATTTATGGAATTGCCAAAAAGGCCGCCAAAACCTGTCATTTTTGACATTTGGCGGCCAGATTCTTGCCTTTTTCTGAATTGCACCGGAAAACGATGCAGTCCATGTGCGTTTGTTGTGTATCGCGCAATAGTCCCGAACGTAAAATAGTTGGGATAAATCTGCGGCGGAAAGAAGACATGGATCGGATCGAATGCGTGGTAATCGGAGCGGGCGTCGTCGGACTCGCGATCGCTCGCGCCCTGGCGATGCGCGGACGCGAGGTCATCGTGCTGGAATCGGGCGAGGGCATCGGCATCGGCACGAGTTCGCGCAACAGCGAGGTGATTCACGCCGGCATCTACTATCCGCGCGGGTCGCTGAAGGCCGAGCTGTGCGTGCGCGGGCGCGACATGCTCTACGAGTTCTGCCGTGCGCATGGCGTGCCGCATCGGCAATGCGGCAAGCTGCTCGTCGCCACCGCGCGCAATCAGGTGCCGCAACTGGCGGCGCTGCAGCAGAAGGGCATCGAGAACCGCGTCAAGGGACTCGAGCGCATCAGCGGCGCGCAGGCGGCGGAGATGGAGCCGCAACTGCAATGCGTCGAGGCGGTGTGGTCGCCGCTGACGGGTATCGTCGACAGTCATCAGTACATGCTCGCGCTGCAGGGGCAGGCGGAGAACCACGGCGCGAACATCGTGTTTCATACGCCGGTCGCTTCCATCGATGCACGCGAGGGCTGTTTCATCGTCCAGACGGGCGGCGAGTCGCCTGCGCGGTTCCGGGCGTCGTATCTGATCAACAGCGCGGGACTGCATGCGAACGCGATCGCGCAGAGCATTCGCGGCCTCGACGACCGGCACGTGCCGCCGCTCTACTTCGCCAAGGGCAATTACTTCAGCGTGAGCGGACGCGCGCCGTTCGCGCGGCTGATCTATCCGATGCCCAACGAAGCGGGGCTGGGCGTGCATCTGACGATCGATCTCGGCGGGCAGGCAAAGTTCGGCCCGGACGTCGAGTGGGTGCAGGCGCTCAACTATGATGTCGATCCGCGCCGCGCCGATTCCTTCTACGCCGCGATTCGCGCGTACTGGCCGGGTTTGCCCGACGACGCCTTGCAGCCCGCCTACGCGGGCATCCGGCCGAAACTGTCCGGCCCGGGTCAGGCCGCGGCGGATTTCGTGATTCAGGGCAAGTCGGCGCACGGCGTACCGGGACTCGTGAACCTGTTCGGCATCGAATCGCCGGGATTGACGGCCTCGCTTGCGATCGCCGAGCGCGTGGCGGATATGGCGCGCTAGAGCGACATGCGACTTTCCGCCGTCCCTTATCTCTAACATTTGGCGTCGTCGACTCGCTTCCAGATTGTTATGCTCGGATATCGCCGTCGCCAAGAACGGCGCTATCCCCCAATACAACATGGAGCGAGTCACCATGAAGACATCACGTCGCGCGTTTCTCATCACCAGCGCGGGCGTCGCCTCGACGTTCGCGCTCGGCTCCCGGGCCACCTTCGCCGCCGATGCGCCGAAAGTCGCCGAAAGCGATCCCACCGCGCAGGCACTCGGCTACAAGGAAGACGCGAGCAAGGTCGACAAGGCCGAGTACCCGAAATACGCCGCCGGCCAGGACTGCGGCAACTGTCAGTTCTATCAGGGCAAGCCGACGGACGCCTATGCGCCGTGCCCGATGTTCAGCAACAAGCAGGTCGCATCCAAGGGCTGGTGCAGCGCGTATGTGAAGAAGGCATAAGCGCGATCGACGTCACACGAAAAGCGCGCCCGGCCGGAAGGCCCGGCGCGCTTTCTTTCGTTCGCAATTAGCTTGATCGGGAGAAAAACCCTCTTTACACTCGCCAAGGCAAAAAGAGCCGCGCGTGTGCATCTTTCGAACAAAGCGCGGTCAACGAGTCCGGCGGGCAGCGCGCGTGACGGCGTCCGCCCAGCACGACACCCAATGACCTTAGGGGATCGCATGCCAGGAAGACCATTGAACGCGCGCGCCGTGGCGGCCGCGGTCATCGGCAACGCGCTTGAGTGGTACGACTTCACCGTGTTCGGTTTCATGACGGTCGTCATCGCCCGCCTGTTCTTTCCGAGCGACAGCGATTACTCGTCGATTCTTCTGACCACCGCGACCTTCGGCGTCGCGTTCGTGATGCGGCCGGTCGGCGGCATCGTCCTCGGTCTCTATGCAGATCGCGCGGGGCGCAAGGCGGCGCTGACGCTCGTCATCGGGCTCATGACGCTCGGCATCTTCCTGCTCGCGATCGCGCCGCCGTACTCGGCGATCGGCATCGGCGCGCCGCTCGTCATCGTGTTCGCGCGGCTGTTGCAGGGATTTTCCGCAGGCGGCGAGTTCGGCAGCTCGACGGCACTTCTGATCGAAGCGGCGCCGTTCTCGAAGCGCGGCTTCTACGGCAGCTTCCAGATGGCGAGCCAGGCCGCTTCGCTGCTGCTCGGCGCGATCGTCGGCTCGGCGATTTCGCGCGGCCTTTCACCCGAGGCGCTGGATTCATGGGGATGGCGCGTGCCGTTCATCCTCGGTCTCGTGATCGGGCCGGTCGGCTTGTATATCCGCCGCAACATGGCCGACACCGAAGCGTTCCTGCACGCGAAGAAGACCGCGCGCCGCGCCACGCTCGGGGAAGTGTTCAGCACGCATAGCCGCGAAGTGCTGTGCGGGCTCGGCTCGGTGATCGCGCTGACGGTCAGCGTGTATGTGCTGATCGCCTATCTGCCGACTTTCGCCGTCAAGCAACTGAAGCTGCCGTTCGGGCAGTCGTTCACGGCGTTGATCGTCGGCAATCTGCTGTTGACGGTGCTGTCGCCGGTCGCGGGCGCGTGGTCCGACCGCATCGGCCGCAAGGGTCTTTCGCTGTGGTCGCTCGCGATCACGCTCGTCGTGATCTATCCGCTTTTCGCGTGGCTCGCGGCAGAGCCGAGCCTGATGCGGCTCGTCATCGTGCAGGCGCTGCTGTCGATCTCGCTCTCGGGCTACTATGGGCCGTTCGGCGCGCTCATCGCCGAGCTGTTTCCTGCGCACGTGCGCTCCACGGGGCTTTCTCTCGCGTACAACATCGCGGTCATGATCTTCGGCGGCTTCGGCCAGTTCATCGTGACGTGGCTCATCCGCGTCACCGGTTCGCAACTCGCGCCCACCTTCTATGTGATGGGCGGGCTCGTGCTCTCGTTGATCGCGGTGGCGTGCATTCCGGCGACGCGTCACGCGGATGTCGATGAAGCGCGCGATTTCATCCGCTAGGCGGCAATCAAATGAAAGTAATCGAAAGTGGCAAGTTCACGGCCGACCGCGCATGGGGCGCGCTCGATATCTGCGTGATGAACGGCACGTCGTGCCGCCTGCACTGGACGGACACGCCATACAAATGGCACGTGAACGACGGTGAGGAAGTGTTCGCCGTCATGCAGGGCGAAGTGCGGATGCATGTGCGTGGCGGCGAAGGCGAGCGCGTTCTGACGCTGCGCGCCGGCGACATCTTTCATGCCCAGGCCGGCGATGAGCATTTCGCCGAACCCGTCGGCGAGGCGCGCATTCTGGTGATCGAGAAGGAAGGGAGCGTGTGAGGGACACGCGTGGCGATCGTGCGCTTCAGGAGCCGCGAAGCGCACGGAGCGGACAAGGAACTTAACGCTCCAGACCGGCCTTCACCAGCAATTCGGCCAGCACTTCCGTCATCCCGCCATCATGCGCTTCGGCGCGCGACTTCAGTTGCGTCACGAGCTTTTCATCGAGCTTGCACGCGAATGGCACGAGACCCTTCGCCTGATCGAGCTTGCGCTGCTCGCGGCGATCGGTCTTTTGCGCATCCGCGCTGCCCGCGCGTGCGCGGCCGCCTTGCTTCAGGTCGTTGGCCAGTTTGAATGCTTTGGTCTGTTCCAGTTGAAATTTGTTCACGCGATGCTCCAGGGCGAAGATTGAGGTCAGGGGCCGTATTGTACGGAACGCGACGACCGTCTCAGCGGCCCGCTTCCGCCAGCGCGTCGATCCGCGCGCGCATGCGCCGCCAGTGCGAGCCTTCCCAGAACACGCGACGACACACGTCGCAGGTGACGAAGCGCGTATGCCGCTCGCGCACGCCTTCGGGCACGCGGCCGTCGATTTCGCCGGGCACGGCCGGACGCAATGGCGCGTTGCACATCAGGCAGAGTCGAAATGCCCGCACATGCTGCGCTAGGTCGAGGCGCTCCGAGACTTCGCGGAACTGTTCGTCGGGTTGAAGCGCGCGGACATAGCAGCCGCGCAAGACGGTGCGGCGCTTGAGCAGTTCGCGATCGCGCGTGAGCACGATGCGCGATTCGTCCTGCGCGAGCTGCTCGATTTCATCGTCGGGGAAGTTGTTGTCGTAGCGGGTATCGAAGCCCGCGAGCCGCAGCAGTTGCGCGAGCCCGCCGAGATGCGCATCGGCGATGAAGCGCAGGTCCGCCGCGCGCAACGATGGCCGCAGCAGCGCAGCGCCGTTCGCCATGCCTTCGGGCGCATGATGCGCGGGATAGACCTCGATGACGTCGTCGGCTTCGATCTGCGCGTCGAACCCGACCGGGCGGCCGTTCCTCACGATCAGATCGACTTCCGTGTGCGGCACGCCGAGCGCCTCGATCATGTGCTTGGTCGATGAAGACTTCGCGCACGCGCACACGAACACGTGCCCGCGCAAGGGTCGAGCGAGGAAATCGTTCAGTTCGCGATGGAAGTGAAAGCGCGCCTTGACCATGCAGTGAGTATCGCATTGCGCGCTTCTGCGCGCTTTGCGTCGATATGCTTTACTGGCGCTCGGGCCGCGCGGCTTCCAGCGCGCGGCGAGCAAACAAGGTCGAGGAGCACGCGAGTATGGACATCGGATTCATTGGACTGGGCGAAATGGGCGGCGCGATGGCGAGCAACGCGCTCAAGGCGGGACATACGGTGCGCGTCTGGAACCGCTCGCGCGACAAGACGCGCGCGCTCGCGGACCAGGGCGCGTCGGTGGTCGATACGCCCGAGCAGGCGTTCGCCGGCGATGCCGCGTTCTCCATGCTCGCCGACGACAACGCGCTGCGCTCGGTGCTCGTCGACGGCGGTCTGCTCAAGCACGCGCCGAAGGGCCTCGTGCACGTCAATATGGCGACGATCTCGGCGGCGCTGGCCGTCGAACTGGCCGAGCTGCATGCGCAGCACGGCGTCGCGTATGTCGCCGCACCAGTGCTCGGGCGGCCGGACGTCGCGGCGGCGGGCAAGCTCAACATTCTCGCGGCGGGCGCAAGCGATGCCATCGACCGCGTGCAGCCCGTGCTCGATGCGCTCGGCCAGAAAACCTGGCGCGTCGGCAGCGAGCCGCAGCACGCGAACGTGCTCAAGCTCGCGGCGAATTTCATGCTGGCATCGGCGATCGAAAGCTTCGGCGAGGCGGCGGCGCTCGTGAGCGGCCACGGCATCGAAGCGCAGACGCTGCTCGACGTCATCACGAACTCGCTGTTCCCGGGGCCGGTGTATCAGGGCTACGGCAAGATGATCGCAGAGCGCCGCTACGAGCCTGCGCTCTTCAAGGCGCGGCTCGGGCTGAAGGACGTGCGTCTCGCGATCGCCGCCGGCGATGCCGTGAACGTGCCGCTGCCCGTGGCGAGCGTCGTGCGCGACAACCTCGTCGACGCACTCGCGCACGGCGACGGCGATAAGGACTTCGCCGTGCTCGGTCAGGTGGCGGCCCGGCGCGCCGGCCGCTGATTCCATTTTCGCGGTGTGGCAGGCGGCCTCGTGCCGGAATCAGCGGGGCGGACGGCATAATGCGAGTCCCGTTCCTTTCTCCGCCACGCCGCAATGAGCCTGCATCTCTGGTGGCTGTTCGTCGCCACGGTCTTCGTCGTTTCCGCGATTCCCGGACCCAACATGCTGCTCGTCATGACGCACGGCGCGCGTCATGGCCTCAAACGCTCGACGGCGACCATGGCCGGCTGTCTCACGGCGCTCGTCATCATGCTGTCGGTATCGGCGGCAGGGCTGGGCGTGCTTCTCGAAGCGTGGCCGCGTCTGTTCGATACGCTGCGCCTCGTCGGCGCGGCGTATCTCGTCTGGCTCGGCGTGAAGAGCTGGCGCGCGAAAACGAGCGCGGTCGACGTGCGCGATGACAGCGGCGCGGCGCATTCCTCCCGACGCTTCACGCTCTTTCGCAACGGCTTTCTCGTCGCGAGCAGCAATCCGAAGGCGATTCTCTTCGCGGCGGCGTTGCTGCCGCAGTTCATCGACGCAAACCTGCCGGTCTTGCCCCAATTCGCGGTTCTCGTATCGACGTTCGCCGTGATCGAGGTGAGTTGGTACGCGGTGTATGCGGGCCTGGGCGCGCGCATCGGCGAAAAGCTGAAGAGCGCGAGCGTCGCGCGGGCGTTCAACCGCCTGACGGGCGGTGTGTTCGTCGGCTTCGGCGCGATGATGGCGCTCGTGCGGCACTGACGCGCCAAACGTCTGCATGAACGGGTGCACGGCTTGCTTGAGCTTGTAGTACTTGATTCGCTTTCGAACATACATACGTGGCCGGCGGGTGCATAGTCGCGCTCGTCGGGAAAAACAGATCGAAAGGAGGCGCCCCGTGCATCTGATTGGCCGACGCTCCGCCTGGGCCGCCGCCTTGTTGTGTTTCGGTGTATTAGCAACGACATCCGCGCGCGCCGACGACACCTCGAGCCCTTGCGATGCGCTCAAACGCATCGTGGCTGCTGCGCCGAATTTTTCATCTCTTTCGGCGAACGATGGCCGCGCGGTAGCGCTGCCCTATGGCGACGACGCGACATGCGCCGCATCGCCGACGAACTATCGATGCACGTGGACCTTGCACGGCGGTTCAAGCGCCGACGCGTTGCAAAGTGTGGCGGCGGACATCGCATCGTGTCTGCCCGACGCGACGCACGACCAGAACGCACCTGCGCGCCAGCATTTCTACCTGGGCGCACGCACCGCGCGCACCGAGATCACGGCGGCGCAGGCGGGTTCGAACAGATTGAAACTCGAAATCAACGGTTTCCGGTGAGGCCATCGTGAGCAAGCGCATTCTCATAGCCGACGACGACGACGATGCGCTTTCCGGCCTCGCGAACCTGCTGACCGGCATGGGCCACGAAGTGGCGCTCGCGGCAAACGGCGCACAAGCCGTCGAGGTCGCGGTGCAGTTCGATCCCGAAGTCGTGATTCTCGATCTCGGCATGCCGCTCGTCGACGGACTCGCGGCGGCGCGCGCCTTGCGCCGATTGCCGAACGGCCACGCAATCATGTTGGTCGCGCTGACAGGCTGGGGACAGCCGCAGCACAGGGAAATGACGAACGACGCCGGGTTCGATGTGCATCTCGTCAAACCGATTTCCGGCGATCAACTCCAGTTCATCCTGTCGATGATGCAGCCCTGATTCGCTGTGCGTTCGCGCGTCGGTGTGCCGCAACACGCAATGTTGCGACGCACCAATATTCTTGGTATATTTACTCCTGTCTCCTCCATGTCTCCACTGATATGGATTCAGCCCGCCAGCTTTGGCGGGCTTTTTTTCGTCTGTACGTTTGGATGCTGCGTCGCGTCGGCGGGCGAAAAAAAGGCCGATGCGCATTGGAGCGAATCGGCCTTCGGGTTTTGCTGCGACAGCGGGATCAGCGGGCGAGACCGGTCTCCTCGTCCGCGCCGATCGCCAGATTCATGCACTGGATCGCCGCGCCCGACGCACCCTTGCCGAGATTATCCAGCCGCGCGACCGTCACGAAGCGCTCGTCGTTGCCGAACACGAAAATGTCGACGCGGTTGGTGTCGTTGCAGGCTTGCACGTCGAAGAAGCCGGCGTCGAGATTGCTTTCGGCGTCGAACGGCATGACGCGCACGAACGGCTCGTTGTTGTAGTACTCGGCCAGCATGTCGCGCACGTCCTGCGGCTTGGCGGGGCGCGAGAGCTGGTCCGGCGAGAAATACGTCGTCACCGCGAGACCCTTCAGGAATGCGCCGACGATCGGCGTGAAGACGGGCGCGCGGGAGAGACCCGTGCGCACGGACATTTCCGGCAGATGCTTGTGCGTCAGGCTCAGTGCGTAAGGGCGCGGGCTCATGAGTCGCTCGTTGCCGCCCGCTTCGTACTCCGCGATCATTTTCTTGCCGCCGCCGCTGTAGCCGGTGATCGAATAGGCATGCGCGTCGAAATCGGCGGGGACGAGACCGCCCGCCACGAGGGGCTGCACCGACAGCACGAACGCCGACGCGTGGCAGCCCGGCACCGCGATGCGCTTCGACGTGCGCAGACGCTCGCGCTGCGCACGCGCGAGCTCGGGCAGGCCGTACGCCCAGTCGTCCTGCGTGCGGAAGGCCGTGCTGGCGTCGATCATCACGGTGCGCGTGTTGTCCTTGTCGACGAGCGAAACCGATTCGCGCGACGCAACATCCGGCAGGCACAGGAACGTTACGTCCGACGCGTTGATGAGCCGGCGGCGCTCCTCGATGTCCTTGCGCTTCGCTTCCTCGATACGCAACACCTCGATGTCACGGCGCTGCGACAGATATTCGAAAATCTTCAGGCCGGTGGTGCCTTCCTGTCCGTCGACAAATACTTTCGTGGTCATCTCGATCTCGCTGGTTCGTGCGGACGCTCGCCGCAAAACCGACATTTTAGTGCGATTCCGCGGCGGGTTGATGTCCGCGGTTTTCGTCGCCGGCCCGGTTGCCGACCCAGCGCGCCGTCACCGCGGCGATGCGTGCCCCGTAGACTTTCGCGGTTTCGAGATCGCCGGGCGGCGGGGCTTCGTCCGGCGAGGCATCCGCGGGCGATTGCGTGAGGAGCCCCGTGAACCCGCCGACGAAATTCAGATCGTTACGCGTGGCCGCCTTGGTGTTCGACGGCATCATGCCCGTGCCGATCCAGATCATCCCGTGCTGCATCGCTAGCGTGACGAAATAGGAGATGGTCAGGAATTTGTCGCCGTTCATGTGCGCCGAGTTGGTGAATCCGGCCGCGATCTTGTCCTTCCATTTCTGTGAGAACCAGGGCTTCGAACTCGCGTCGGCGAACTTTTTGAAATCGGCGGACGGCCCGCCCATGTATGTCGGCGCGCCGAAGACGATGGCGTCGGCGGCGTCGAGTTCGGCCCATGCAGCGTCGTCGAGGTCACCGACGGCGATCAGTTTCACGTTCGCGCCGGCGTCGGCTGCGCCGCTGAGCACCGCTTCCGCAACTTTCTTCGTGTGGCCGTAGCCGCTGTGATAAACGATGATGATGTTCGGCATGGTTTCCCCGAGTCACTTCCTGCGCCGCGGCCTATACGGACGCGTGCCTTGCGGACGGTCCAGGCCAGTCTAGCAAAGACAAATTTTCACCGAGCGGCGTAAGCGCGCGGTTCTCTACTTCAGGCTAACGGCCGTATGTAAAGGTGAGCTGTGCGCTGGCGATCGTCATCGTGCGGATTTCGTGCTCGAACATGAGGGCGGGCGTGCCTTGGCGCAGGCGCAGGTCGGCGCTGCCTAGCGCGTAGACGGTCACGATATAACGATGCGGCTTGCCGGGCGGCGGGCACGGGCCGCCGTAGCCTTCCGTGTCCCAGTCGTTGCGCGCCTCGACGGCCCCCATCTTGCGTAGCGCGCCCGACGCGCTCGCGTTGCCCGCCAGGTGATCCGTGCCAACCGGAATGCCCGCGACCGCCCAGTGCCACCAGCCGCGCCCCGGCGCGTCGGGATCGAAGACCGTCACGGCGAAGCTGCGCGTGTTGGCGGGTGCGCCGTGCCAGGAAATCTGCGGCGAGCGGTTGCCGCCCTTGCATTCGGACTGATCGAAAAGGAGTGTCGGCCCGATGGTCTTGCCGGGCGCGAGGTCTGTGCTGGAGACGGTGAACGCGGGGTCGGCCGCGGCCTCGTGCGAATGGGCGAAAACCGCCGCCGCGAAGGCGATGAAGAGTACTGATGCGACATGGCCAGTCGAACTCACGCGTCGGCCGGTGAGGCGCATGGGCTGAACTCCTGTCAGTATCGTCGCGCGTTATAGCAGCGTTTCGCTGGCTGCAACGATGTTTTTTGTCTCAGTGATGCGCTTCGTACTAGCTTGCAGTTTAACATTGCAACAAAGCATAAAAGTCTTAAATCCTTGGGACTTAACCGATGGCGCACGGAGCGCCACCGGTTTCGACGTAGTGCGCAGCGCCTTGACGGCGATGATTTCAAACTCTAATGAACGCAGACATGAGTAATTCGACGCAGATTCGCGCGGCAACTAATCGACTGAAATACAGGAGAAGTTAAATGAGCCAGCGAATAAAAGTCATCATCGCAGACGATCATCCGGTCATTCTGTTTGGCGCGACACAGGCCCTCAACAAGTTTCCGGAGGTGGACGTCATCGGTCAGGCGCGTCAGTCGACCGAACTCGTCCAGTTGCTCCAAAAGGAGCCATGCGATGTCCTCGTCACCGATCTCGCCATGCCCGGCGGCTCTTATGGCGACGGCATGCCTTTGCTCGGCTATATCGGCCGGCAGTTTCCACGCGTGAAACTCGTCGTGCTGACCATGCTCGAAAATCCGGCCTTGCTCAAACGTTTGCGCGAAGTGGGCGTGATGTCGATCATCAACAAGGCCGACGACATGAACCACATCGGCTGGGCGATCCAGCACGTCATGCGCGGGCAGGAGTACCTCGGCCCGTCCGTCAAGGCGGCGCTCGACAGCATGGGGCTCGGCGCGAACGGACAGCAGCGGCGTAGCGTGATCCTGTCCAAGCGCGAGCTGGAAGTGGTGCGCCTGTTCGTTTCGGGCATGACGATTACGGAAATTGCCGGACAATTGCGGCGCAGTATCAAAACAATCAGCACGCCAAAGAACACCGCAATGCGAAACTCGGCATCGAGCGCGATTCCGAATTGTTTCAGTATGCGCAAAGCAACGGCTTAATGAATCTCTCCGCCTATTCCGGCGACGGTTCGCTCGACGATTCATCGCTTCCCAATCCCAATTCGCTGTAAGCGATTTTTGAATGCCGAATAAAAAAAGCCGCTGACGGAAGTCGGCGGCTTTTTTATTTTAATTGCTTCGTGCGGGTCAATGCTTATTGCGGGGCAGCGGTCGCGCCGCCGTGCGCAGCCGACCATTCCGCCGGTGCGTGCAGGAATTTTTCGACTTCATCGAGCGTCTTCGACTCGAAGTAGCCTTGCTCCTTCGCGACGCGCA
>Ga0105251_10000900_pt1 | contig 26643 bp, 28 predicted proteins | sample KBSS64metaG_FD_80424 | JGI IMG/M metagenome (GOLD analysis project Ga0105251, IMG submission 80424) | Switchgrass rhizosphere microbial communities from Kellogg Biological Station, Michigan, USA - KBS S6-4 metaG | ecosystem: Host-associated > Plants > Roots > Rhizosphere > Soil | place...
GACAGAGATTGGCCGATCTCTGCCGGGATGACCGGGCTGAATCGTTACAATGCATCGATGAACTCCATCTTTGACGGCGTCGAATGCGAGATATGCTGACTTCCTTTTTTTGGAGCGGCGACGCCATCCGCAGTCGTAACGTAAGCGACATCGTTTTATCGGGCACGCTCGATGTGCCTGCGCCTTGTGCGTCCGTGCTTGCGGATTGGCAAAGAGAGACAGCGACCCGGCTCGCCCTGGAACCTGGGGATGTCGAGGCAATGCATCTGGCGCGTACGCAAGTGCGCTGGCCGGACTACAAGCGGTGCGTGCAGGCCATGTCCGACTGGACAGGCGCCCTGGGACTGCCCGCGGTGCTTGCCGACAGCCCCATGGCGCTGATGGCCTGTCGTGGCGCGAAACATCACCATGATGGCGAGCAATATGGCGGTGCCGCCTTTTGCAATCTCTTCCTGAGCGAAGACAAGGGTCTGGACTTGCACTTTCCCTCTACGGGCCAACGCATTCCCCTTAAGCGCGGAACAGCCGTGATTTTCGATACGGCCCAGCCCCACGGCGTCGTTCAGCGCGGCAGCGACAGGTTTTCTCCGGCCGACTTCGCCCCGGACCAGGACTTCACCCAGATTTTTCTGACGTGGGAACTTCCAATCGAAGAGGCCAATATTGGAAATGCGCTGAAGATCGTCCTCGATGTTGACCGCCCGACGTCGCTGCAACTCAAGGAAGAGCAAGTCTGGTTGAACGGTGCACCGGCCGCCGTGTGCCCGGAATCGGGTCGGTGGCTCCGCGTTGACTAGCGGTCGGCGTCACGGCCTGGACCGTGTGGCACTGGACCGCGAAGTAAGCGACTCACAACCCAACTCGTCCTCGCGTCGGCTCGAGGCGTACAGACATCGCCCCTAACCGGAGCGCATCCCATGCTTTCAGATCTCTATCGCGGCTACATTGCCTGTCTGAACGCGCAGGACTGGCCGAATCTCGGCACATACGTTCACGACGCGGTGCAGTACAACGAGCGGGCGCTGACGCTCGATGATTACCGCGAAATGCTGAAAAAAGACTTTCGCGAGATACCGGATCTCCTCTTCGATATTCAACTGCTGATTGAAGAGCCGCCGCGCGTCGCGTGCCGGTTGCGGTTCGAATGCACGCCGGTAGGGGAATTCATGGGACTGCGCATCGACGGAAAACGCGTCGTTTTCTGCGAGAACGTGTTCTACGAATTCCGCGAAGGGAAAATCGCCAAGGTCTGGTCCGTCATCGACAAAGCTGCGATCGAGGCGCAGCTTTAGGCGGCTTCCGTGAAGAACGTATCGACGATGTCGTCCCTCAACCCGGCGACCTCGCGATCCCCCACCTTGCGCGGCCTCGCCAATCCCACGTCGATCACTTCGCCGATGCGCCCGGGCCGCGCCTGCATCACCACGATCCGATCCGAGAGCAGTACTGCCTCTTCCACATCGTGCGTGACGAGCACCATCGTGATTCGTTCCCGCTCCCATATGCGTTGCAATTCCAGTTGCAAACGGCTGCGCGTGAGCGCATCGAGCGCGCCGAAAGGTTCATCGAGCAGCAGCAATCGCGGCCGATTGACGAGCCCGCGCGCAATCGCCACACGCTGCGCCATCCCGCCCGACAACTGATGCGGATAATGCCGCTCGTATCCCTTCAACCCGACGAGCTCGACATGTTCCGCCACCGCCCGCGCTTTCTCCGCTTTCGACAGCGGCGCATTGCGCAACGCAACGGCCACGTTCTGCGCGACATCCAGCCACGGGAACAGCCGATGGTCCTGAAACACGATCCCGCGCGACAAATCGGTGGTCACGACGCGCTTGCCGTCGAACTCGATCTCGCCTTCGTGATCGCCGTCCAGCCCTGCGATGAGCCGCAGCAACGTCGACTTGCCGCACCCGCTCGCCCCGACGATGCTCACGAACTCGCCGCTCGCAATCGACAAGTCGATGCGATCGAGCACCGGGGGCGCCGCATCGTCGTTGAAGCGCTTGCTCACATGCCGCAGCGTCAGACCGCTGTCCTGCCCGATTGCCGTCGTCATTACTGGATTCTCCTCAAGCCGCGCGCGACGTATCGAACCAGCGCCGCTGCACGCCACGCGCCAAGGCATTCAGCGCCCACCCCGTCAAACCGACCACGATCACGCCGAACACGACGAGATCCATGCGAAATTGCTCGCTGCCATCGACAAGCGTATTGCCGATCCCGCTGCCCGCGACGAGCAGATACTCCGCCCCGAGCGTCGCGAGCCACGAATAGATGAGCGCGAGATACACGCCCGTGAAGATCGAAGGCAACGCGGCGGGCAACACCACGTACGCCAGCGTCTGCAACCGGCCATAGCGATATGCCCGCGCCACATCGAGCCAGTTGACCGGCACCGCGCGAATGCCATCGCTCGTGTGCATCACGACCGGCACGAGTGCCGCGAGCGAAAGGAACACGACCTTCGCGACATCGCCCAGACCGAACCAGACGGAAATCAGCGGGATCCACGCGAACAGCGAAACCTGCTTGAAGGTGTTGAAGCTCGGCGCAATCGCGCGATTCGCGAGCTTCGAGATGCCGAGCAGCGCGCCGAGCGCGAGGCCGAGACCCGTGCCGATCGCGAACCCTGTCAATTCACGCGCAAGCGATGCGGACAACGCCCGCACGAGCGCGCCGCTTCGAACCTGCTCGACGGCGGTATCCCAGACCTGTGCGGGCGAAACCATCACGCCGTGCCCGGCTTGCGCGCCGCGCGACACGATCCACCACACCGCGAGCGCGGCGACCGGCAGCACGAGCCCGCGCCACGATCCTTTGACTGTTCCGGCTTCCCAATCCAGTGTCGACATCTGTTGATCCTCAAACCGAGCGGCCGCGCTGAAGCCTGCGCTCGAAAACATTGAGCAGACGATCCGCCGCATAACCGATTGCACCGACGATCAGAACCGCGGCCAGCACGAGATCGAGCTGAAAGAGCTGTCGTCCGTACACGATGAGATAACCAAGCCCTTCCGACGATGCCACGAGTTCGACGACGACGAGCGTCAGCCACGCCTTCGTGAACGCGAGCCGCACGCCGGTGCCGATGACGGGTATCGCCGAAGGCAAGGTCACGCGCGCAATCACCTGCCAGCGCGAATAGCGATACACCGCCGCGACTTCCTGCAATGCGCGCGGCGTGCCGCGAAAGCCTTGCAACGTGGACAGCGTGACGGGAACGAGCGCCGCGTGCCCGATCAGCAGATACTTCAGCGGCTCGCCGATGCCGACGACGATCATGAGGAACGGCAGCCAGCCGAGCACGGGCACCTGCACGATCGCATTGAAGCTCGGCAGCACGTAAGCCTCGAACGTGCGCGACAGGCCCAGCAAACCGCCCAGCAAGATGCCGAGCGCCACGCCACCGCCGAAGCCCACGGCGGCACGCGTCATGCTTGCCCACACGTGGATCCATAGCTCGCCGTTCTTCAGGAGCGCGCCGAGCGTTTCGAACACGAGCGCGGGCGGCGGCAACACCTGCGCGGAAATCCAGCCGTATCGCGAACCCGTCATCCATAGCAAGGCCAAAGCGATGGGCACGATCCACGGCAACGCAGTCCAGCCGATCGAGCGCAACGTATCGCCCGGCAGCGTCCTGCGCGCGCGATATGCCGGAAGAAATACACGCGTCAGGGCGTTGGCCATTTACCTGTTCTCCGCGAGACGTTCGCCGGCAGGCTTGCCCGAGGCATCGAAACGCGGCCAGTATGCTTCGAGCTTCAGCGACTTCAATGCCTGATCGAGATACTTCGGCTCGAACCATCCGTTCACGCTGACGGGCTGGCGGATCAGGTTCAAACGCAGCGCATCGTCGGCGACGGATTGATAGCGCGCGACGAGGAACGGGTCGATGAGCGGCGAGTTGCGATCCTTCAACGGCTGATTCGCATACTCCGAAGCCCACGATTCAGGGGGAATGCCGCTCTTCGACCACAGCGCGAAGAGCGCGTTGCGGTTCGCTTCGTCGGACGACCAGTACGCCGCCTGAACGACCGCGGTCACGACTTTCTGCACGGTATCGGGATGCGCGTTTTCGAAGTCGTCGAGCACGAGCAGATGCGCCTGGCGCGTGAGCTGCAAGCCGTCGTCGCGCGATGCATAGACGATCTTCGCGAGCCCCTGACGCTGCAGCTTGAAGAGCGAATAGTCGAGGAATACCGCATCGACGCCCTTCGATGCGAGCGCGGCCTGTGCAGCAGCGGTATCGAGATTGATCACGCGCAGATCGCGCTCGCTGAGGCCGTTTTGCTTCAGCACGTTATCGGCGACGAGTTGCAGGTTCGTCCCGCGAAAGATGGCGACGCGCTTGCCCTTGAGATCCTTCACGCTCTTGATATCGGAATCGGGCGGCACGGCGAGATAGACGCCGGCGCGCACGTTGGACGCCACCAGCAGATGCGTCTTCAATCCGTTCGCGCGGCCGATCACGGCAGGCAGATCGCCCTGATACGCGAAATCGATCTGCTTGTTCGCGAGCGCTTCGTTCACGGCCGGTCCCGCGCCTTTGAAGAAGATCCATTCGACCTTGAGCTGCTCGGGCCGCAACGCATCCTCGACACGATGCTGCAACTGCGCGGTCGCGGCCGGTGAGCCGCCGAAGGTCGGCGGATCGCCGCTGCCCTGCTGCGCGACGCCGATGCGCACCACCGCCGGATCGGCGGCATGCGCGGGACCGATGAGCGCAGCGAACAACGTCGCCGCGCCGACGAAGAGCTTGGATCGTAGTGTCATCGTGCAATGAGAGAGTGTGTGGACCGCCGGCGATGAAGCGTCATCGCCGGTGCATAAGGCGCGTCAGACGCTGCGGGTTTCCTGCCTGACGATGCGGCTCCTGCGCCCGTCGATGCCCACGGGCACGTCGCCATGCACGGTCGCGCGGCGCACGACGCGATGCGCGTCGCCGTAATCGGCCACCGCGTAATGCTGAGTCGCGCGGTTGTCCCAGATGGCGACGTCACCTTGCGTCCAGCGCCAGCGCACCGTGTTCTCCAGACGCGTGACGTGGTCGTGGAACAGTTCGATCAGTCGATCCGAATCGCGCTGCGACAGGCCGATGAAGCGCTGCACGAAGTGCCCCAGCACGAGGGTGCGCTCACCCGTTTCAGGATGCACGCGCACGACCGGATGCTCCGTCTCGTAGAGCGTCGAGGTGAACTGCTTGCGATACTCGCGCTCGGATTCCGTGTCGGGCACGTGACGTGTCGCGGCATAGTCGTAGGTATTCGAATGCAGCGCCCACAGCTTGTCGGCGAGATCGCGCAGGGCTTGCGGCAGATTCGCGTATGCGGCGGCGGTGTTGGCCCATACCGTATCGCCTCCCGCGGGCGGAATCACGACGCCGCGAAGAATCGAGATCTTCGGATACGCATCGACGAAGGTAACGTCCGTATGCCAGGAGTTCGCGCGCGTGCCGTGCTTCGAATCGAGTTCGAGCAGGCGGCTGCCGTTCGAAAGCGACGGCACCGTCGGATGCGCGACGGTCTCGCCGAAGCGCGCGGCGAAGGCTTCCTGCGCGGCATCGTCGAGATGCGACTGGCCGCGGAAAAACAGCACTTTATGTTCGAGCAACGCCTGGTTGATTGCGGCAATCGCGTTGTCGTCGAGATCGGCGGAAAGCGTCACGCCGCGCACTTCCGCTCCGATGCGCCCGCCGATTGGGCGCACCTGGAACGGTTCATTCGACGTGACGGCCTGAAGCGGGGATTCGGCGGCGAGCGTGGGGATATCGGACATCGAAAAACTCCGTTGATATGCGTTTGTCGGATGCAGGCCGCAGTGGATGCGACGAAAACATTGAAGCATCGACAGCACGCTCGACCAACGAAGCGTTTCGACTAAGCATTAAAGCGATCAGCGAGATATGTATTGCTGCAGGCCCGCGATGCTTTGCTGCAATTCCGCCTCCAGTCGCGCCATCAGTTCGGCGGCGGGCAACTCGCGCACGAGCGCGGCCGCCTGCCCGGCCCACTGCGCGCCGTAACCGAATTCGCCTTTCGCTTTAGCGGCCGCGTGCAGCGACTTGCCCGCATCGTAGGCGATGGGATACGCGGGAACCGCCGGTGCATGCGCGCCGCGCCCCAACTCGGTGAACTTGTTGACGAGGCCGCGCGCCTTGCGGCCCGAGATTGCAGCGGTGAATGTCGTATGGTCCGCTGCATCGCTGAGAATCGCGCGACGATAGCCTTCGTCGATCGACGTCTCCGTGCACGGCACGAACGCCGTGCCGAGCTGCGCCGCCTGCGCGCCGAGCGCCAGCGCAGCCGCGATGCCCGCGCCATCCATGATGCCGCCCGCCGCGATCACCGGCACATCGAACCTGCTTGCAAGAAGGCGCGTCAGCGCGAAGGTGCCGAGGTTGTCGTCGCGGGCTTCTGGGTCGAAGGTGCCGCGATGCCCGCCCGCTTCGATGCCCTGTGCGACGATCGCATCCATGCCCGCCGTAACGAGCTGCTGGGCCTCTCGAACGTTAGTTGCAGACGCAATCAGTTTGATGCCGGCCCCGCGCAATGCATCGATATATTCCTTCGACGGCAAGCCGAAGTGAAAGCTCACGATAGCCGGCTTTTCATCGACGAAAACTTCGAGCATCGCGTCATCGACGACGAAGCTCGTGTAAATCTCGCTCAGCTTCGCGGGCGGCGTCGCGCCGTATTGCGCGAACACAGGCGCGAGCCATTCGGTCCAGGCCTTCTCGACGGCGGGCTCGGCGCTGGCGGGCGCATGACAGAAGACGTTGATGTTGAACGGCCTGCTGGTGAGTTCGCGCGTCTCGCGGATCACCTTGCGCGCGCCCTGCGCGTTCATCGCGCCGACGCCGAGCGAGCCGAGCCCGCCCGCATTCGATACGGCCGCCGCGAGCGCGGGCGTGCTCACGCCTGCCATCGGCGCCTGGATGATCGGCGTATCGATGCCGAGTAACGATGTCAATGCGTTCTTGCTCATGGATATGCATCCTTTAAACGTTGCATGATTCAGCGCGTCGCGAGCTTCTCGACGACGAAGTCCACGAAAGCCCGCACGCGCGACGACAAATGCCTGCCATGCGGATACAGCAGGATGAACGGTCTGCTGCAGCCGCCGAACTCGGGCAGCACCTCAGTCAGCGTGCCCGCGCGCAACTCGTCCTCGACGGTGAAGCGATAGGTCTGAAAAAGGCCCGCGCCGTGACCTGCGAGCGGAATGCCCGCGAGCGCATCGCCGGAGGTGCCGTAGCCGCCTTCTGTCGTGATCTCTACCGCCTCGCCGTTCTGCATGAAGAGCCATGGCACCGGGCGCCCGGTGCTCGGCATCTCGAACTGAATGCATTCGTGTTCGAGCAAGTCCTCGATGCGCCTGGGCGTGCCAGAGCGCTTCAGATAACCCGGCGATGCCACGACGACGAGCTCCGCATCTTCCAGCTTGCGCGCGATCAGTCCGGAATCGCGTGGCGCGCGGCCGCGTATCGCCAGATCGAAACCTTCGTCGGCAAAGTCGATGTTGCGGTTGCTCAGATGCGCCTCGACGGTCACTTCGGGATAGCGCTTTCTGAACTCCGCGAGCAACGGCAGCATGCGATAGTGGCCGTAAGGCGTCGGCATGCTGATGCGCAGCACGCCCTTCGGCGTGGTCTGCTGGCCGGTGGCCTCGCGCTCCGCTTCCGCAAGACGATTGAGCGCGTCGCGGCATTGCTCGAAGTAGCGGCGGCCCGCATCGGTCAGTCGGATCTGGCGCGTCGTGCGCACGAAAAGCCGCACGTCGAGGCGTTTTTCCAGCCGCGCGACAGAGCGGCTCACCGCGGCGGGCGTGACGCTCGCCGCCGTTGCGGCCAGCGTGAAGCTGCCGAGTTCCGCGGCGAGGCAGAAGAGTTCGATGCTGCCGAGAAGAAGATCGTCGAATTGCCGCTGCATGTCGATGGGCTTCGCGTCGTTGTCGCTGCATCTTCCGCGCTTGCGGCCGCACGGTCAACCGACGCCGTTTCATTTGACTTGTGACGCACGGGAACAGATCGGCCGCGCAAGCCCCAAAAACAATCGCCCGCTTCTTCCACACGGGAAAAAGCGGGCGATATTCATACGTTGGGTGACGCCTTACTTCGCGGTCGGCATCGCGAATTCCGCGCCCTTCTCCGTGCTCTCGGGCCAGCGCTGCATGATCGACTTCTGCTTCGTGTAGAAGCGCACGCCTTCCTCGCCGTACGCGTGCATGTCGCCGAAGAGACTGCGCTTCCAGCCGCCGAACCCGTGCCATGCCATCGGCACCGGAATCGGCACATTGATGCCGACCATGCCCACTTCGATGCGTCGCCCGAACTCACGAGCGATGTGACCATCGCGCGTATAGCACGCAACGCCGTTGCCGAACTCGTGTTCGTTGACGAGATCGACCGCTTCGCCGAAATCCTTCACGCGCACGCATGCGAGCACGGGGCCGAAGATCTCTTCCTTGTAGATGCGCATGTCCGGCGTGACGTGATCGAACAGCGTGCCGCCCGTGAAGAAGCCGTCTTCATGGCCCGGCACCTTGTAGCCGCGGCCATCTACGACGAGCTTCGCGCCTTCGTCCACGCCAAGCGCGATATAGCCTTCGATGCGCTCCAGTGCGGCGCGCGTGACGATCGGGCCCATTTCCGCATCGGACTCCATGCCGTTTCTGATCTTGAGCTGCTTCGCGCGCTCGGCAAGCTTCGGCACGATCTTGTCGGCGACATCGCCCACGAGCACCGCGACCGAGATCGCCATGCAGCGCTCGCCCGCCGAACCGTAGCCCGCGCCGATCAGGGCATCCACGGCTTGTTCGATATCGGCATCGGGCATCACGACCATGTGATTCTTCGCGCCGCCAAGCGCCTGCACGCGCTTGCCGTGCTTCGCGCCCGTCTCGTAGATGTAGTTCGCGATCGGCGTCGAGCCGACGAAGCTGATCGCCTTCACTTGCGGATGCGTGAGCAAAGCATCGACGACGACCTTGTCGCCCTGCACGACGTTGAAGATGCCGTCGGGCAGGCCGGCTTGCTTGAGCAGATCGGCCATGAACATCGACGCCGACGGATCGCGCTCGCTCGGCTTCAGGATGAACGCGTTGCCCGCCGCGATTGCGACCGGGAACATCCAGCACGGCACCATGCACGGGAAGTTGAACGGCGTGATGCCCGCGACGATGCCGAGCGGCTGGCGCGTCGTCCAGTTGTCGATGCCGGTGGAGACCTGTTCGGTGTAATCGCCCTTCAGCAGTTGCGGAATGCCGCATGCGAATTCGATCACGTCGATGCCGCGCGACACTTCGCCCTGGGCATCCGAGAACACTTTGCCGTGCTCCGCGGTGATGATTGCGGCGAGCTCGTCGCGATGCTTGTTCATGAGTTCGAGGAACTTGAGCATGACGCGCGCGCGGCGGATCGGCGGCATGTCCCGCCAGGCCGGGAACGCGGCTTTCGCGCTCGCGACGGCTGCATCGACATCGGCGGCTTCGCCCAGCACGAGCTTGCGCGGGCGCTCGCCCGTCGCGGGATTGAACACCGGCTGCGTGCGCGTGGCCGAGCCATGCGTGCGCTCGCCGTGAATGTAATGGACTACGTCGGCCGTATCGTTGAACGCTTGCATCTCGACTCCTCTGTCTGACTGGTTTGGCACTCTACACAGTGTAAGAAGCGTCTCGTCCGCTGCAAAGACGCTATGATTGAACTCATTGTTTATATCGGCGAACAATCGGCTGATGGACGAGCAAAAGATCGAAGGTCTCTGGACCCATTTGCACTGGTTGACGGTGCTCGCGGAACAAGGCAGCTACACGGCGGCGGCGGCGCGCCTGAACGTATCGAAAGCGGCGATGAGCCAGCGCATCGCGGAGCTGGAGCGCGCGGCGGGCGTGCCGCTCGTCACGCGCACGACGCGCAGCGTGCGCTTCACGGAGGCGGGCCGAAGGCTCGTCGACGATACGCGCGAGCAATACGAGCGCATTGCGTCGAGTTTCCTGAGCGTGAAGGAAACGGCGGGCATCGCGCGCGGCCTGATCCGCGTGACCGCGCCGATGGCCTTTTCGCGGCAGCAACTCGTGCCGCGCATGTCGGGATTTCTGCATGCGCATCCCGAAGTGCGCGTGCAACTGGAGGCCTCGGACAAGCTGAGTTCGATCGCGACCGAAGGCTTCGATCTCGCGGTGCGGCATAGCGCGCAGGTGCCGGATACGCATGTCGCGTGGAAGTTGTGCGATACGCATTCGGTGATCGTGGCGACGCGTGCGTATCTGAAGCGGCGCGGCACGCCCGCGACACCGGACGACCTCGCCACGCACGATTGCCTCGTCTATCCGCGCCCGCAGGCGTCGAGCATCTGGTCGTTTCAGAGAAAGGGCTCGCGCAAGAGTTCGACCGGGCCCTATACGCTCGCGGTGAACGGGCCGTTCGCGGCGAATAACAGCGAAGTGTTGCGCGATGCCGCGCTCGACGATCTCGGCATTGCGCTGCTGCCTGATTTCACCGCGCAAGCCGCCGTGCAGGCGGGCAAGCTCGTCGTGCTGCTACCGGAGTGGCGTCCGGTCGGCGCGTTCGCCGATCAGCTATTCGTGGTGCGGCCGTATGCGCCGCATGTGCCGCGCGCGGTTGCGCTTTTCATCGGATATTTGCGCGAGGCTTTTGCGGGTGGGTTTCCGCTTTAAATCGAACTGCTCTGAACGGCAAAAACGCGCCCGCTTTCATGCGGGCGCGTTTTGTTGGAGCCCTTGTTGCTTAGTGATGCGCGAACGTCGGGAAAACCTCACTCTCGATCGCATTGATGTGGGCGCCCGATTGCGCCGAGCCTTCCGCCGCACCGCCGAATGCGCTCCGCGCGGCGCCGTTCTGCGCAGCGACGCGTGCTTCGGCGGCCTGGATATCAGCGGGATACCTGGAGTCGCTGATCACGCCTGGGTTATAGCCGGCCTTCTCCAGTTGCACGATTTGTTCGCGGACTTCCGCGCGCGTCAAAGGCTGATTCGATTGCGCGAACGACGCGACCGGAGCGGCAAAAGCGAGAGCGACCGCTGCAATACCGATGAACTTGTTCATGATGCTTCCTCCTGGAAGTTTTGAATTGCCGCTTCCGCGCTGTGTTGGCTGGCACGCTCGCGACCGTTGAACAGAGTTTAGGTATCGCACGTTTTAGGGTAAATACCTAAACGGCGAAATCACTTTTGGCGAAAATCCGCCTAATCCATGCAACCGCCACGAACCGACGACCTCCGAATCGCCTATAACGAAGAACAGAGCGGCCACCGCAAGTGGCGCATAGCACGAACGATCGTCTCTTCAGGGGAATGACCTTGAAACGAATCCTTGTGATCGGTGCGGGCTTCGCCGGCCTGTGGAGCGCGTTGTCGGCCGCGCGCAAGCTTGATGAACTCGATTGCACCGGCGAAGCCGAAGTCGCCATCGTCAATCCCGAGCCGTTTCATAGCGTGCGAGTGCGCAACTACGAGCAGCCGCTCGACCCGACGCTCGTGCAACTCGACACCGTGCTCAGGCCCGCAGGCGTGCGGCTGATTCAGGCGAAGGCCACCCATATCGACAGTGCCAGCCGCCGCGTGACGATCGAGCATGACGGTGCGTCCGAATCGCTCGATTACGACCGGCTGATTCTCGCGGCGGGCAGCGTGCTCGTGCGCCCGCCGATTCCCGGCCTCGACCGCTTCTCGTTCGATGTCGATACCTACGCGGGCGCGTGCAAGCTGCAGGCGCATCTGCTGACGCTGCCCGCACTGCCCGATACGCCGGGCCGCTATACGGCGGTCGTCGTCGGCGCGGGATTGACGGGCATCGAGCTCGCGGCCGAGTTGCCCGCGCGGCTGCGCGAGATCGTCGCGGCAGGCGATCGCGACAAGGTGCGCGTCGTGCTCGCGGATCGCTCGCCGAAGATCGCGCAGTCGATGGGCGGCGCACAGCATGTCATCGAAGGCGCACTGAAGACGCTCGATGTCGAAACGCGTGCCGGTGTGTCGCTCGAATCGCTCGACGGCCAGAGCGTGACGCTCCACGACGGCACCGCGAGCGAGCGCATCGCGGCCGCGACGGTCGTCTGGTGCGGCGGCATGCATGCGAACGCGCTGGCGGCGCAACTGCCGGTCACGCTCGATCCGCTCGGCCGCGTGCCGGTCGATTCATTCCTGCGCGCGGAAGGCGTGCCGGGCGTGTTCGCGGCCGGCGATTGCGCGCGCGTCCTGATCGACGGCACGCGGCCTTCGGTGATGTCATGCCAGCATGGCCGGCCGATGGGACGTTACGCGGGCAACAACGCCGTCTGCGATCTCTTCGGACTCGAGATGCTGCCGCTATCGATCGACTGGTACACGACCATCTGCGATCTCGGGCCGTGGGGCGCGGTGTATACGGAAGGTTGGGACAGGTTGCTCGTCTCCGAGGGCGAGACGGCGAAGGCGACGAAGCGCACGATCAACGGCGAGCGCATCTATCCGCCGAGAAGCGGCACGCGCGAGGATCTCTTCCGGGCGGCGGCGCCCGTCGTGCAAACGCCGCCGCCGACCGAACGAGGATAAGGGCTGAAGAATCAGGCCTTCTTCACGGACGCGTCGTAGATCTCGTCGATCGACTGTTCGAGCGTCTTGTCGAACTCGCTGTCGCTCATCGACTTCTTCAGCTCGTTGATGAGCGCGCGCGAGAAGCTCGCGATCATGCCGTGGTTCTGCTCGAGCTTCCTGCACGCGTCGCTGCGCGTATAGCCGCCCGACAGCGCGACGACACGCACGACGCGCGGATGCTCGATCAGCGGCCGATAGAAATCCGCCTCGTCCGGAATGGTCAGCTTGATCATCACCTTGCTCGATTCCGGCAGCGCGTCGAGGCCCTTGAGCAATTCGTCGCGCAGAATCTTTTCCGCGCCCTTCTTGTCCGGGCTCTTGATCGAGACTTCGGGTTCGAGAATCGGCACGAGGCCGTGCTTGATGATCTGCGCGCCCACCTCGAACTGCTGCTTCGCCACCGCCGCGATGCCCTTCTCATCGGCCTGATGGATCACCGAGCGCATCTTCGTGCCGAACACGCCGAGCTTCACGGCGCGCGCGAGCAGATCGTCGAGGCCGGGAATCGGCTTCATCACCTGCACGCCGTCGGCTTCGGTTTCGAGGCCCTTGTCGACCTTCAGGAACGGCACGATGCCACGGTCTTCCCACAGGAACGTGGGGACCGGCTTGCCTTCTGCTTCGCCGTCCATTGTGCGCTCGAAAAGAATTGCACCGATTACCTTCTTGCCCGTAAATGAAGGCGCGGTCATGATGCGCACGCGCATTTCATGCATCAGCTTGAACATTTCGGCGTCGCCGCTGTAGGCGTCATCCGGGATTCCGTATTGCCGTAGCGCGCCGGGCGTCGATCCACCGCTCTGATCCAGAGCAGCAATGAAACCATCCTTCTCAGCCATTTGCGCGAGCATCTTCTCATTAGCCACGAACGTTTCCTCCTCGAAGTTCAAACTCCGGACGATGCGCGCGTGCATAGTCCGGGCTTATGGTTCAGCTTCCTCAAGTGTAATGGTTTTGGCGGGCGCCAAAGTCGTGCAAATCCGCCATTCGTGCGCAAAAGGGGCGCAACCGCGCGTTAGCCGTGCGTTCATGCACGGCCTGCGATTGAAAAGATCAGGAAGCGGCGGATTTGAGATCGCCGGCGTTGCCGGAACGCCAGACGAAGCCCAGCGCGCGGCGAAGCAAAGAAGGCGCGCGGTCGAAGCCGGCGGTTTGCGGCATTTGCGCATGATCGTTCGATGATTCCGCGACCGGTTCATCGACCGGTTCGTCGACCTGCACAGGTTCCGCTTCGATCGCCTCGTACTCGGAAAGCGGAGCGCGCTTTTCACGCGCGTCGCCGCAGCGTTGATTGAGCACGCGGCGCATATCGGGGTCGTCGATCAGCGCCTGGGCGGTGGCCATGCCGCGCTCGAATTGCAGCGCATAGGCGATGTCGGTGAAATCTTCATAGCGGCCGCTATCGGCCAGCTCGAACGCCAGTTCCAGCGTGCGCCGGCGTTTCCATGCATCGAGATCGTCGTGGGCCATGCTCACAGATGTCCTCTTCTTCGCGATGAGGTGCCGAAGATGTTAGCCCGCGCCAAACGTTTTTCCGTTGTCGCGTCACAACAAGCAGACGAAAAGCGTTCGTGAAATCGTACAAAAAGCGCTTGCCTAACGCACTCGATTCGCGATAGCCCTCGCTTGACACAGCTCGTGTACGGTATTTAATTCACACACCGCGCCTGCAAAATGGCGGACGGCCGCCGACATCTCCTGTCAGCGCAGTGAAGCAGTCCCGACGTATCGGATGTTCGCTCCAGGCGGAGCGCGATGTGCCTTTATCGGAGCCGCGTCATGTACCCGCTTTCAGGAAGTCCGGCACGCGCTGCCGCTCTCGCGCTCTCATGCGCGCTCGTCGCATCCGTCGCCGCATGCGGCGGTTCCGATTCCACTGATACGTCCGTCCCCGACGCCATCACGCAGATCATGAAAAAGCCCATGTATCAGGGCTCGACGTGGGCGCTGCGCGTGGTCGACCTGAACTCGGGCGATCTCGTCTACGACATGAATTCGAACGCGCAGGTGTATGTCGCCTCGGTGCGCAAGCTCTTTTCGCTCGGCGCCGCGCTCGATCAATACGGCGCGTCGCATCAGTTTCAGACGCCGGTGTATCGGCTCGGTACGGTCGATGCGAGCGGCACGCTCAATGGCAACCTCGTGCTCGTCGCGAGCGGCGATCTCTCGATGGGCGGCCGCACGAATCCCGACGGCACGCTCGCCTGGACCAACTTCGACCACAACGAGGCGAACAGTCTCGGCAACGCGCAGATCACGGCGCCCGATCCGCTCGCGGGCTACGACTCGCTCGCGGCGCAGGTGGCGGCATCGGGCATCAAAAAGATCAACGGCGAAGTCGTGATCGACGATCGCCTTTTCGATCCCTTCGACTTTCGCGGCGAGTTCGATTTGCGGCCGATCTTCGTGAACGACGACGTGGTCGATACGATCATCGGTCAGGGCAGCGCGGGGGCGGCGTCGCCGGTGGATTACCGGCCGAAGTCATCGGCATTCACCGTTCAGTCCACGCTCATGACGGGCGCGGCAGGCACGCCCGCGACGATCAAGGTCACGCCCGCGGATCCCACCTGCTTCGGCACGCTGCCCTGCGGCGGCGTGCTGAGCGGCTCGATTCCGGCGGACTACGTGCCGCCGATCGTGCCCAGCTTCCCGGTGATCCGCACGTTTCGCATCACGCAGCCGTCGAACTATGCGCGCTCGGTGCTCATCGACGCGCTCGCGCGCGCGGGCGTCATGGTCACCGCGCCCGCCGTCGAGAGCAATCCGGTGCAACTGCTGCCCGCGAAGAACGCGTATGCCGCCGATACGCGCGTCGCGCAGCTCACGTCGCAGCCGTACGGCGAATATTCGAAGTGGATTTTGAAGGTGAGCTATAACATCGGCGCGGACACGAGCCTGATGCTCTTCGGCGTTGCGAACAACGGCTCGACCACGCTCAATGCGGCGCTCGCCGCCGAGAATGCGAAGCTGTCGGCCGCGCCGTTCAATGTGCCGATGAGCCAGACGCATTTCATCGACGGCAGCGGCGGCGGCGAGACGACGGCGACGCCGCTCGCGGTCATCGCGATGTTGCGCGCGATGAACGGCCGTCCGGTCTTCCCGGCGTATGTGGATTCGCTGCCGTTCCTCGGCGTCGATGGCTCGCTCGCAAGCACCACGGCATTCGAAAGCGATCCGACGCTCGCGGGTGCGAAAGGCAAGGTCTACGCGAAAACGGGCACTTACGCGAGCGGCACCGAGCTGGCGAACGGCCAGATCCAGACGACGCTCAAGGGACAGGCGCTCGCGGGCTATATCGACGCGAAGAGCGGACGCCGGCTCGCGTTTGCGCTGATGGTGAACAACGTGCCGATCGCCGATGTGCCCGACATCCTCAACGTGTTCAACGACCAGGGCACGATCGCGGCGAACATCTGGAAGCTGCAATGACCCGCGTTCGATTCACCACGCGCCGGCGAACGCCAGCACCGCGCGATTGAACGCGCCGGGGCTCGCGACGTTCATCCCGTGCGATGCCCCCGCGATCGTCTGACGCTCCGCGAACTCGATCCACTCCTCGAGCTTCTCGACGTTGTTGCGAAACATACGCGGGCTTTTCTGCCCGTCGATGAGCAAGGTGCGGCACTTGATGTCGCGCGCCGCCTCACGCGTGTAGGCGGGCAAGGGATCGCGAAATTGCCTCGGCAGCGTGAGCGCGTTGTCGAGCGCCATGCGCCGGAAGCTCTCCGTGCTTTTCTTCCAGAAGCCCGGCATGCTGACCGAATCCACGAACATTTCGAGGCCGCGATCGAATTCGCCCTCTTCGATCAGCTCGGCCACGCGTGCGCGCAGCGCGTTGGTCGCAGGCGGCAGCGTGGCGGACACGGCCTGCGGCGCGATGTGCAGCGGGCCGCCCGGATCGGCGAGCGTGAGCGTCTTCACGAGCCGCGGGTATTCGCGCGCCAGATGAAACGCAATGCAGCCGCCGCGCGAATGCCCGACGAGATGCACCGGCGCGAGATCGAGCGATTCGATGAACCCGGCCATCTCGGCGACGTGCGTTTCCCAGCCGAACTCGCCCTGCACGAAGGCATCGACGGCCGGCCAGTAATGCGACAGGCTCGGCGCGATGCAACGAAACTGCTTCGCCAGCGGAAGAATCTGCGCGCTCCAGTAGCGGTAGTCGCATAGCGATCCATGCACGAACACGAGCGGTTCGCCCTCGCCGCACTCGACATACGGCATCGAGACGCCGGTTGCCGTCGTGGCGAACGACGGTTCGGGCAAGCCTTGTACAGCGGTGAGGACGGAAAGATCGGTTCGCGCGTTCATGATTCGCTCCTTTGATGCGACTATGCGCCGCGCCGAAGCAAAAGAAAAACGCATAATTTTGATAGAATCGTTCAGATTTTCTGATACCAAACGGTCGTTCACCCATGAAAGCGCTCGATCTGGATGTCCTTTCGATGATCGTCGCCGTCGCCGATACCGGCAACATCAGCCGGGCGGCGGAGCTCGTTCATCGCTCGCAATCGGCGGTGAGCATGCAGATCAAGACGCTGGAAACCGCGCTCGGCAAGCCGCTTTTCGTACGCAAGCCGCGCAGCGTGGTGCCGACGCAGGACGGCGAGGTGCTGCTCACCTACGCGCGCCGCATGATCGCGCTGCGCGACGAGGCGTGGGCGGCGGTGGTGCGGCCGGACGTGACCGGGCGCGTGGTGATCGGCGTGCCGGACGATTACGCGTCGTCGCTGTTTCCGCCGATCCTCAAGAAATTCTCGGCGACGTATCCGAAGGTCGAGATTCAGGTGGTCGGCCTGCCGAGCCTCGCGCTCGCGCCGATGGTGAAGGACGGCACGGTCGATCTCGTCTGCGCGACGCGCGTGAAGGGCTTGTCCGGCGAATTCCTGCGCCACGAGCCGATGGTCTGGGCCGCGGCGCCCGGCGCCACCGAAATCTGGAAAGAGCGGCCCTTGCCGATCGCGGTGTTCCTGCCGGGCAGCGTCGCCCGCGAGAATGCGATCCGGAGTCTCGAGCGCGCGCGCATCGGCTATCGCACGTCGTATGAAAGCCCGAGCCTGCTCGGTCTGCTGACGATGGCCGAAGCGGGCCTCGCCGTGACGCCGCTCGCGAAATGCGCGGTGCCCGCGCACTTCACGCTGCTCGGGCCGGCGCAAGGTCTGCCCGAGATCGGCACGCTCGAAGTGGTGCTCGCGCGCAGCGCGGCGTCCAGACGCCCGCCTTGCGACTTCCTCGCCGAGCGCATCATGGCCGAACTGCGGCGCTGATCTCCCGCTCTATTGCACGGATGCGGCGCGAGGTCCACGCGCGCAGCATGCCGTTCGATGCCACCATCGGCAACGATGCCGCCATGATGCGATACACGTCGTTGCGCCGCACTTTCGAGATCCGGCCGGGATCGAGCCACGCATCGTTACGCGCGAGCAGCACGAGTGTGTCGAGGCCGATCATGATCGGCCAGAGACAGGCGAGTCGCAGACGAACGGCGCTCGATGGAATCGCGAGCGTGTAATCGACCGCGTCCTGAAAGAGTGCGAGCGACGTGCGCAGCAATTCGAACAGCACGGGCCGCGCACGCGCCGACGACTCCGGCCGCAACACATCCTGCGGCGTCAGCCCGTGACGCGCGAGCATCGATTCGGGCAGATAGCAGCGGCCGATGCGCAGATCGCGCGCGCAATCGCGCAGCACATTGGTCATCTGCAGCGCCTTGCCGAAGCGCACGCCGAGCGCGAGCATCGTATCGGGCGCGGCCTCGAGCACGCCTGGCATGTGCGCGTAGGTCATCGTCGTCCAGAACTCGCCGACGCAGCCCGCGACGAGATACGTGTAGCGATCGAGTTCTTCGAATTGCCTCAACGCGACGATCTCGCCCGATGTCTCGTCGGGGAACGTGCGCAAATCGAACTCCATGCCGGTGCTGAGCGTCGTGACGATCTCGCGAACCGCGGCCTGATCCTGCGCGCCCAGTTGCGGCAGGATCGCGAGCGCGGCGCTCAGGCTTTCGAGCAGCGCGCGCTCATCCGGCTGCGCCTGCTGTCCCGCGACTTCGCCGGCGATGCGCGCGAGCGCGCCGTCATCGGGCGCGCCATTGACTTGTGCGCGCAGCGAAAGCAGCAATTCCAGACGGCGTTGCGGCGAGATCAGCGATGTATCCGCAATCGTGTCGGCGGCGCGCGCCAGCAGATACGCAAGCCCGATGGGATCGCGCATGCCCCTCGGCAAGATGCGCAGCGTGAGGTAGAACGATCGCGATACGCGCTTCAGAAGCGGGCCCAGCAGAAAGGCCCGAGGCGAATGGTTCATGACTTGGATCGAATGACGGCGGCCGGAAGCGCGATGATCGCGCGCCGCCGCATTGTATCCGTCCGCGTGTCAATGAGGCGTTGCGTGCTTCTTTCGATGCCGCGGATGAGGCTCGATGCGCAGCATGATGCGTTGCGGCGCGCGGGACGCCGACGCCAGCGCGACGGGCCGATCGACCGGTTCGAGGATCACCTGCGCGCTTCCCGCGCGTTGCAGACCGAGTTCGACAGCCGCCGCGAAAGACAGATCGATCATGCGGCCTTTCACGAACGGGCCCCGATCGTTGATGCGCACGACAATCGACTTCGTCTTCGCGAGATTGCTGACGCGCACATACGAGCCGAGCGGCAATGTGCGATGCGCCGCCGTCAACGCGTGCATGTCGTAGCGTTCGCCGCTGGCCGTTCTGCGCCCCTGAAACTTCTTGCTGTAATACGACGCCCAGCCGATATTCGGAACCGTCTTCGTCCGGGCGTTGCGGTAGTCGAGCGGCTCGGCATCGAGGGCGTGGCTTTCCTGAGCGGGCATCGACTCCGCGATGTGAGCGCTTTCGGTGAGGATCGACGCCGAGTCCGCTTCCTTCGACGGGATGTCCGGCTGGTTCGCGCATCCGTTCAATGTGGCGCACGCGCCGGAAGCCGCGATAGCGGCCACGCGCGCCGCCTGCCACTGCATGATGGGTCCGTTGTTCTGCATTAGCGAGTTTCTCCATGAAATGCCGACGCATTTCATCGACTCGCTCACAACGTGCGCCTCGCCTGGAAGTTGACGCGTGCGCCGAAGATATGACCCATCTTTACAGACGAAGCGCCGGCGGCGCACTGCATTCCCTTACGTCCGCGGCCCGTAGTCCAGCTTCGGATACCAGTCCGTGCCGCGTCCTTCGGGCGTCATGTCGAACACGGTCCAGAGCGGCATCAGATCAGGCGCGCCGCGCGGATCCTCGCCGGGATCGGCGGTAGCGAAATCCATCTCGCCGCTCCAGAAATGCCGGATCACGCCGTCGCGCCGCGTGAAAACGTTGAGCGCGGGCTCATCGCCGCCTTCTTTCGATATCGCGTGATAGTCGCGGCTGAACGCGCCGTTCGTATCGGAAAACAGCCTGAGATCGCGCCAGCCGCGCTCGGTCTTGAACGCCACCAGCTTCGCGATCGGCGAACGCGCGATCACCGCGAGCGCCACGCGTTGTTCGATGTCGCGCGCCTCGCCCTCCCATGCCGACAGCAGCGACGTGCACATCGGACACGGCCGTTCGCGCTGCGGCCCGAACATGTAGCTGTAGGTGACGAGCGTGTCCTTGTCGCCGAAAAGGCCCGCGAAATCGACCGCGCCGCGTTCGCCTTCGAATCGATAATCGCCTGTCACTTCGCCGCCGGGCGGCAGCGCGCGACGCATCTGCGCGACGCGCTCGATGTGCCGGCGCAATTCGATTTCCTCGGCCAGCAACGCGGTGCGCGCCCGGCGATACTCGGCGCTTTCGTTGGGAAACCTCATCGCGGCGCGCTTCGCGAGTTCATCGGCGGGAACGTGATTCGTGGTCGTGCTCATATCCGATCTCCTGTGGCTCAAGTAGCTCAGTCGCGGTCCGGCGCACCGAGCGGAAACAACGCGCGATACGGCCGCGCCTCCTCGACGGCACGAGCGAACGAGGGCCGCGCGAGCAGGCGCTTGCGATACGCGATCACGTTCGGATACGCGTCCCCGATTCGATGCGACCAGTCGGCATAGAACAGAAACGGCGCGGCGCCGCAATCGGCGAGGCTGAAGGTGTCGCCCGCCGCCCATTCGCGCGTGGCCATTTTGCGATCGAGAAAGGCGTAGGACGTGTCGAGCATCGCGCGGGCATCGGCGACGCCGCGCGCATCGCGCTCGTTCGGATCGCGCATCGCGTTGAACACGATCTTCTGCTGCGGTGTGGACACATAGTTGTCGAAGAAACGATCCATCCAGCGCGTTTCGAGCGCGGCACGCGGATCATCGGGAACGAGGCGCACCGGGCCAGGGTGGAACAGCCCCAGGTGTTCGATGATCACCGTCGATTCGATCACCGGCCGACCGTCATCGACCAGCACGGGAAAGCGCTTCATCGGCCAGATTTCGGCGAGTTCAGCCATGCATTGCGGCGTTTCGGGCGTGAGCGCGCGCCATTCGAAGCGCGTGCCGTTTTCGTACAGCGCCACCAGAACTTTCTGACAATACGAAGAAAATGGGTGTGCATAGAGTTGCAAGCTCATCTGAGAGCCTCCGGATTATCGAGCGGGTTCGGAACGCGGCGATGCGCCTGCGACGATTGCAGCGCCGATATCTGGACGACGAACGGCCACCGCGCCAATCGACAAGGAATCGATATATTTTGTAGTGCGGCGCAGCGTGAGACTTTTGATTTGCTAACGTGCGCGGTTCAGGCAACCGAAGCGCGGCCGGCGGATACATTGTCCGTCGAGCCCGCCGAAAAAAATGAAGCGCGAACACAAAATTAGTATCGTCGTTGCAGACGATCGCCCTGTCGTTTTGTATGGGCTGCAAAGCTGGTTCGAGTCGCACGAGCGGTTTCGGGTCACGGCATGCGTCAAGAGCGCCGATCAATTGCTCGCGAGGCTGCGGACCGCGAGTTACGACCTGATCGTGCTGGGCTGCGGTCTGGAAGGCTGCCATGCGGACGATTTCGCGCTGCTGCGCGAATTGCGCCGGACGTTTCCCGATACGCCCGTCGTCATCTTCACCGACGAAACCGACCCCGACGCGCTCCTCGATATGCAGCGAGCGGGCGCGTCGGGCCTCGTGAGCCCGCGCGAAGAAGCGCGTGCGTTCGAACGCGTGTGCGAGCGGGTGCTCTCCGGCGCGGTGAAAGTCCTCTCGCCGCGCATCGCGAGCTGCGGCGACGCAACCGGCGCCGCGGTCTCATTCGATGCCGCGCCCGACTATGACGGCGTGCGCATGAGCATCAGGCCGTTCAATTCGCGGCTCTGAGTGCAGCGGCGGCGACCGGTGCCGGCGGCTTCACGAGCGCGGGCGCTCATCGCCGGAGCGAGCCTCACGGCGTCGCGCTTTGCCCCATGCGCGCGCGCGTCGCGCCGCAATGCGCGACGAGATTGCGCTGCGTCGCGACGAATTGCTTGAGAGGCGTATCGATGTCGTAGAACCAGATGCTCGCGACAAACCCATACAACGCGCAATCGATGCTCGCGGGCGCAGCGCCGAACATGAACGGCCCGTCGCCGAGCAGGTTCGCCATCGCCTGAAGGCTCGCTATGCCGCGCGCATACGCGGCCTCGGGCTCGTACCGTCCGATGCCCTGATACCGATAGCGCTCGAAGTTGTATTTTCGCGCGCCCTCGAGCGCCTCCCCGCCGATATCCGGATGCTGCTCCAGAAGCGCCGCGCGGAACTGCGGCCAATAGCGGTCGTCGCGCCAGCGCGAATACGACATCACCCAATAGAGATCGTCGAGCGTGCGGCGAATCAGCAGATCGAGGTCGCGCTGCGGGGCGGTGAGCGCGTCGTCGAGCGTCAGCGCGTACTTGCGTTTCAGATGCGCGATGATCGCATCGCTGTCGCCGATGGTTTCATCGTCATCCACGAGATACGGAAGCTGGCCGCGCGGCGCGGCGCTCGTGTCGAGCACATGACGGTGCCCGAACGGCAGGCCCGCGAGCTTCAGGAACGCGAACACCTTCAACCCGAACGGGTTGTTGTCTTCGAGGCCGAACAACTGAGGATATGAATACAGCGTGATCATCGGCGTCTCCGGGCGTCGCCCTGCAAGGACGCGCCAACTTCGCTACGATTGCCGACTGGCCCCGCAGCTTCCCGTCACGCGGCGCGCGTTTCGGCATTCTCCCGTCACGCGCCGCCACACACGCAAAATACTATGCCCACGCCGCCTCATGCCATCGGTTTTACGCTCGATCCGCTCGATCGCGTGTCGGAAAAGCGCGACGACGAAGCGTTCGTCGCCAGCCTGCGCGACGATCCGTCCACGCGCTTTCTGCTTTTCGTGAACAACGTGCCGCTCTTCAAGCGCATCGACGGGCACGATCCGCTCTTCAGCGCGCAGGAAGCGGCGGCGGCCGGCGCGCCATCGCAAACAGTGTTTCTCGGCCGCGACGCCGAAGCGCGCGCGCTTTTCGCGGCCTCTTTCGACAACGCCACGGAAAGGCTTCCTGAAGTCGAAGCGATCGAGCTGCGCCCCATCGCGATGCAAGGGCTCGTGGCGCCCTGGCTCGTCAGCGCGCTCGGCGAAGCGCGGTCGATGCTCGACTGGCATCGCCGTCACCGATTCTGCGCGAACTGCGGCCAGCCGACCGATTCCGCCGGTGCGGGCTGGCGGCGCATCTGTCCGAATTGCAAGGCGCAGCATTTTCCGCGCGTCGATCCGGTCGTGATCATGCTCGTCACCGATGGAGAACGTTGCCTGCTCGGGCGTCAGCCGCAATTCCTGCCGGGCATGTATTCGGCGCTGGCGGGTTTCATCGAGCCGGGCGAAACCTTCGAGCACGCGGTGTACCGCGAGGTGCTGGAGGAAGCGGGCATCCGCTGCACGGACGTGCGCTATTTCGCGTCGCAGCCGTGGCCGTTTCCGTCGTCGCTGATGATCGGCTGCTTCGCGCGCGCCGCCACCGCCGAGATCATCGTCGACAGGAACGAACTGGAAGACGCGCGCTGGTTCACGCGCAAGGAAGTCGCCGCGATGCTCGACGGCACGCACGAAGCGGGCATGTCGGCGCCCAAGCCGTTCGCGATCGCGCATCATTTGCTGAAGGCGTTCGCGACAGGCGAGCTGGATTGAAAGGCAGCGTCGCGGCGTTCCTTCGGAGATCGGCGCAGAATTCCAGGCTGTGACGCGCGGGCGCGCACCGCATTTCTCAGACACCGGGTGAACGACATGAACATGAAAGGCGGCGTCCATATCTGGCTGATCCGGCATGGCGAAACCGAATGGAGCAAGTCGGGCCAGCACACCGGCACGACCGACATCCCGCTCACCGATGACGGACGCAAGCAGGCAACCGCGCTCGCGCCGGTCCTCGCGTCCCAGACCTTCGATCTCGTGCTGACGAGCCCGATGAACCGCGCGATCGAAACATGCCGCCTCGCGGGTCTCTCCGGTCTCGCGCAGGTCGAACCCGAACTGCACGAGTGGAATTACGGCATTTACGAAGGCCGCACGACGCCGGATATCCGCGAAGAAGTGCCGGACTGGTCGGTGTGGACGTCGCCGATTCCCGAAGGCGAGAGTCTCGCCGATGTCGGCAGGCGCGCGCAGGCGCTCATCGACACGCTGCTCGCCACGAACGCGACGAACATCGCGCTCTTTTCGCACGCGCATTTCTCGCGCGTGTTCGGCGCGCAATGGGCGACCGGCTCGCCCTCGCTCGGCGCGCATCTCGCGATGGACACCGCCGCGATGAGCGTGCTCGGCTTCGAGCGCGACGTGCGCGCGATCATCAAGTGGAATCTTCTGCCGTAGTCAGAGCGTCTCGCGCTCGACCAGCTCGAAGCCAACATCGACGCGCGTTTCCCCGGTCGCGCCGCCCAGCCTGTCGATGAGACAGCGCGCCGCCGTCGCGCCGATGCGCTTGCGGTCCACGCGCACGGTCGTGAGCGCGGGCATCGCGTCGGCGGTGAATTCGAGATCGCCGAAGCCGCACACGGCGATGCGCCCGGGAATGTCGATCGCGAGCCGGCGCGCCTCGGACACGACGCCGAGCGCGAGCAGATCGGAGCTGCAGAAGATCGCATCGACGCCCGCGCGCCTTTCGAGCACGCGCCGCAAGCCTTCCTTGCCGAGGGCGACAGAACTGGGCGGCGGCATCAGTATTTCGGCGACATCGTTCACGCCGTGTTTCTCGAGGGTCTCGACGAAACCGCGCCGCCGCGCGAGCGCGCGCCGGTCGTTCGCGGACACGAGCGCGGGGCGGCGCGTGCCGCGCGCGAGAAAGCGCTCGGCCACCATCACGCCGATGTGCTCATGCGAAAAGCCGACGAGCATGTCGATCGGATCGTCGCTCATGTCCCACGTCTCGACGATCGGAATGCCGAGCTTGCGCAGGCGGTCTCGCAGCGTCGGCGTGTGCGCGACGCCCGTCAGGAACACGCCTTCCGGACGACGGCTCAGCACGGCGTCGAGCAACGCGTCTTCGTCTTCGTCGCTGTAGCCGGACAGGCCGAGCAGCACCTGATAGCCGGCGCGCGCCATCGTATCGCTGAAAACCTGCACCGTTTCGGAGAAGAGCGAGTGCGCGACGGTGGGCACGATCGCCGCGATCAGCCGCGATTTCGCCGATGACAACCCGCCGGCCAGCCGGTTCGGCACGTAGCCCAGTTCCGCGACGGCGTGGCGCACGCGGGCGAGCGTCTCGGGCGCGACGGTGCCGGGCGCGTTGAACACGCGCGAGACGGTGATCGGCGAGACGCCCGCGGATGCCGCCACGTCGGTGATGCGCACGCCTTTCGCGCCTGTGCGCGCGCGGCGCGTGCGTGTGAGGTCCGGTTTGGTCGAGGCCATCTTGGTGTCGGCTTGAGCGGGCTTCGATGGAAACGCAAGGCCCGTACAGTCAGCCGACCGTGCGCCGCTTGCGCCATTCCTCGTAGGCGGCGAGCGTTTCCTCATTCGGCGGATACGTGCCGCGCAGCATCGCGCCGCCTTCCACGCGCGAGGACAGGAATTCCTCCATGATTTCCTGCCCGGTCGCGTCCTTCGCGACGTCCTCGGCCATGTAGCGCGGCACGACCACGACGCCATCCACATCGCCGACGACGATATCGCCCGGATACACCGCCACGCCGCCGCATGCAATCGGCACGTTCATGTCGACCGCGTGATGCTTCGCGAGATTGAGCGGCGCGCTCGCGCCCGCGCAAAAGAGCGGCAGGCCGATATCGCCGATCGTGCCCGAGTCGCGCACGCAGCCGTCCGACACCATGCCCGCGACGCCGCGAACCTTGAGACGCGTCGTGAGGATCGAGCCCGTCGACGCGACGCTGCGCTCGCCGCGGCAATCCTGCACGAGGACGCTGCCCGGCGGCGCGCTTTCGACGGCCTTGCGCTGCGGGTGATCCGGGTCCTGGAACACGCCGACGTGATCGATATCCTCGCGCGCCGGAATATTGCGCAGCGTGAACGCCGGCCCCACCATGTTCGGCGTGCCTTTCGCAGGCTTCACGAGCGGCGCGACGCCTTGCAGGAACACGTTGCGCAGGCCGCGCTTGAAGAGTTGCGTCGTGAGCGTCGCGGTGCTGACGTGGCGCAGCAGCTCGATGGTTTCGTCGGAAATGGCGATATCGGGTGTCGTCATGATGTTGCGCGTCTCAATGTATGTCGGGTTCGCAGCCGGTCGCGGTTTTCTCCTCGAGAAAGTCGAAGTCGCAGCCCTTGTCCGCCTGCGTCACATGCAGTTGATGCATCACGCCGAAGCCGCGCTCGAACGGGCGCTTCGGCGGTGTCCACGCGGCCTTGCGCGCGGCGAGCGCGTCATCGGTGACATCGAGATGCAGGCGGCGCGCGGGCACGTCCAGTTCGACGATGTCGCCGTCCTTCACGAACGCGAGCGGCCCGCCGACGAACGACTCCGGCGCCACATGCAGCACGCATGCGCCGTAGCTCGTGCCGCTCATGCGCGCATCGGATATGCGGACCATGTCGCGCACGCCCGCTTTCAGAAGCTTCTGCGGGATCGGCAACTGGCCCCACTCCGGCATGCCCGGCGCGCCGACCGGCCCGGCGTGCTGAAGCACGATCAC